>Ga0099364_10013289_pt1 | contig 11061 bp, 11 predicted proteins | sample TergutTh196P3_FD_73070 | JGI IMG/M metagenome (GOLD analysis project Ga0099364, IMG submission 73070) | Microcerotermes parvus P3 segment gut microbial communities from Pointe-Noire, Republic of the Congo - Th196 P3 | ecosystem: Host-associated > Arthropoda: Insects > Digestive system > Gut ... | reverse complement strand
CCCCTCCGCTTCTATATTAAATTATATAGTAGCATAAAACTTATCAAATGTCAAGAACGATTGCGCGTTTACGCAAATAATCGCCGCAAATGGTTTTATTGTGTGGCTGAGTAAGGAAAATCATATGATTTCCTTACTCAGCCATGTTGGGGATTTATGCTCTTTCTGCTCGCAACATCTTCTTATACGCTGAAGCCGTTTTCAAAATCTGTTCACGCTCCTCAATGTCGCAATCCACGAGAAGGTCTGCGAAATCGCGGTAAATTTTCGGCAGCCGGTTGGGTGCATCATCAAAAACTAAGCTGTCGAGCGAAAGGCTAAGCACAAATGACGTATATCATTACCATTTGCACGTCGTTTATATTCCTGTAGTTGAGAAAAAAGTTTACTATCGCAAGGACATGAAAGACAAAGAAAAAGCGGGTACATTGAAAGAAATTGTTCCGCAAATTTCACACTCGAAGAAATGGCCGATTAAAGTTCGGGTGGAGCGTGATGGTGAGATGCTTTCGCTTAATTCCTACTCCCTGCTTCAAGACCGTTATTACGAGCATATGGCCGCCGCAGGGTTTCCCGACCTTGAACGCGGAGAGTTTGGTTCAACGAAAGTGCATTTGACTACGGAGGAATACAAACTCGAACAGGAAAGGAAGCACGTCGCCGAACTGGAAAAACAGAACAAGAAATTACAAGCGGAGAATAAAAAACTGGATGCACAAATTTCCGTTAAGGAAAAAGCGAAAGCAACGCTTGCGGAGGTTGAAGCGATGGGTAGGCTTGCAATATTAGGCGGCTCCAATTTTACCGACGCAGAAACGAAAAGGTTGAAAACTCTTGCGAAAAAATCCGTCAACGCTGATAAGCAAATCGCCGAATCCAAAAAGAAAATGGCGGTGCTTGAAGAACAAATATCCGATCTCAACATAAAACTGCACGATGCGAAAATCGAGGTAAATCATTGGCATCGCGAATATACAACCTTGTGGAATGAAGTCAAGGATTTTATCGGAGCAATCCGCAAATTCCCGGTGCGTCTGCGGGAGTTTATTGCGGAATTATTCCGACCCGAACGCGAAGCAGCGCGGGTGCGGGAACAGGAGCAAAATCAACCAACGCAGAAAAAGAAAAAAACATCAAGGGGGTACGATAGATAATGGATTATATCAATAAAATCACAGAATCGGGTTTCGGTGAAAACCCGCTATATCCGCAGAACGACATTGGTATCGCTCAACTGTTTTTCGATTTGCATCGCGGCACCGTCCTCTACGTTGCCGAAGCAAAATCATGGTACGCCTTTGACGGTGTTCGCTGGGACAAGGACGAAGGCGGATTCAAGACGATGGAGTTGTGCAAATCCTTTGTGCGGGCGTTCGGCGAATACGCTGACCAAACCCACACTGGAGACGATAATTTTCTAAAATGGGCAAGCAAATTAACAACTCGCCGCAACCGTGAGGGCATCCTCCGCGATGCTATGTCCATAAGCCCTGCGAGCATAAACGATTTTGATAAAGATTTGTTATTGTTCAACGTCCAAAACGGAACTCTGAACCTTAAAACCTTTGTATTACAAGACCACAATCCTGCCGACATGATAACCAAGCTCGCCGAGGTGAAGTTCAATCCGGCGGCACGATGCCCGCGCTGGGACGTTTTTATCAGCGAAATTATGTGCGGCGATGTGGAATTGGCAACATATTTACAAAAAGTTTTGGGGTATTCGCTGACGGGGCTGACCGAATATGAAGAATTTTATATCCTGTACGGCGAAAAGACCCGAAACGGTAAAACAACCTTAATCGAAAGCGTCGCCAATATATTCGGCGATTATGCCTGCAACGTACAGCCTCAGTCATTGGCGAAGCGTGGCATCGACGGTGCGGCTCCGTCACCGGACATGACGAGGCTGAAAGGTGCGAGGCTCGTCACAGCGCCGGAGCCGGAAAAGGGGCTGGAACTGAACATCGCTTTACTCAAACAACTTATAGGCGGCGACCGCTATACAGCAAGGCATCTAAACGCAAATCCCTTTGAGTTTAAGCCCGAATTTAAGCTCCTATTTACGACGAACCATCTTCCGCGCACCGCCGATGATACAGTATTTGCGTCCGGCAGGGTTAAATTGATTCCGTTTGAACGGCATTTTTCTGAAAGCGAGCAGGATAAGAACCTAAAAAGAGAGTTCCGCAGGTCGGTTAGCAGGTCGCATATCTTGAATTGGCTTATCACTGGATTGCGCCTTGTCCGTGAAAGGGGTATTGACGCACCGCCGCGAGTAGTGGCGGCTATCGCAGCTTATCGTTCCGAAGCTGACACCATCGGCATATTTCTGTCGGAGTTTACCATCGCAGAAGAAAGGAGTCGCCTCTCTACGTCATTACTCCATACCCACTATATAAAATGGGCAAAGGAAAATGGGTTTCAATGGTTGAACGGCACCGATTTCGTGGTCGAATTACGCCGAAGGTTTGAAATTAAACGCACGGGTAAAATCGGTAACATGATTATCGGGTTGGCGCTCGCCCCGGACATTCCTCAACAAAAGTAACGACAACCGAAAAACGCTATCACCCATGACACCGGTATCACCGACGGCTTACGCCCGAAGTGATACCGGTGTTTTCAGTGATACCGATTTTTAGTCGGCTCTACAAAATTCTGCTTTTTCTCCAACATAAAGGCGGACACGCCTTAATACAATTTACAAAGAGGTGTTTATCTATGAAAATTATACCTGAAACAGCTAAAATCATCCCCGAAGCCATGAAGGAATTTGAAATACAAATTATGCTACATATAAACCAACGCCTGTATGATAAAGGGCTTATCACGGAAGAAATGTACAAGAAGGTAAAGAATATGATTCTTATCTCTTGACACTATCCGCGAAATATGTTATGATATGAAGCATACAACAGTTAAAACAAAGGAGAAAACCATTGTGGATTTATATAATATTAGAGGGCAACTAAACAGAGGTAAGAGTATTTACGATATACCTATGCGCGTTACCTTCTATGCCAGAGTATCTACAGAAAAGGACGAGCAGCTACATTCCTTGCAATCGCAAGTGCAGTATTACAGCGATTTTATCAGGGGAAATCCTAATTGGGAGTACATCGACGGATATACCGACGAAGGACTAAGCGGGACAAGCGTAGCCAAACGCGAACAATTCCTGCGAATGGTCGATGATGCCAAACTGGACAAGTTTGATTTCATCGTCACCAAAGAAATAAGCCGCTTTAGCCGCAATACAATGGACAGTATAAAATACACGCAAGACCTCTTGGCGGCGGGGGTCGGCGTGTTATTTCAATCTGATAATATAAATACGCTTTATCCCGATAGTGAACTCCGGCTCACCATCATGTCGAGTATAGCGCAGGATGAGGTTCGGAAAATATCCGAGCGGGTCAAATTCGGTTTCAAACGTTCCATTGAAAAAGGCGTTGTGCTTGGTAATAACAAAATATGGGGATATAAGAAGGACAACGGTAAATTGGTTATCTTGGAAGAAGAAGCCGAGTTAGTGCGGCTTGTTTTCGATTTGTACGTCAACCAAAGCATCGGAATCCGCACCATCGCCAATACACTAACCGAGCGAGGATATAGAAACGGCAACGGCAACGGGTTTTCTTTCAGCACGATAAAAGGAATCCTTTCCAATCCTAAATACAAAGGCTATTACTGCGGCAACAAGACCCATAAATATGATTATCGCCGGAATGACAGGAGGGTGATGGAAAGTACGGAGTGGGTCATGTACAAAGACCATGATACCGTTCCGCCGATAGTTGACGAACAGATTTGGGACAGAGCCAACGCGATACTGCGTCAGCGAAGCGAAAAAATGGCAAGCGAAAACAAGGCCGGATATGCTAATAGATATTCGTATTCGGCGAAAATTATTTGCATGGAACATAAAACGCCGTACCACCGGACAGAGTTCAAATACAAGAGCGGCACGAGAGAAGCGTGGCGGTGTAAAAAATATGCGGAGCAAGGAAAGGCGATGTGCGCCAGCCCGACAATTTATACCGACGAACTGGACGACATCATGCGGCAGGTTATGGAAGACCTCACAACCGACAAAGCGCGCATAATCCATAAACTGATTCAGATGTATTCCGACGTTAATGTAAAATCATCGTTGAAGGAGGATGTGGCAAAGGTTCAGGTGGAAATAAACAAGATTCTTTCCATGAAGGACAAGTTACTGGATTTAAGTATCAAAGGCAGAATTGACGATGACGAGTTTGAATCGCGTAATAATAAATTCAACGCAGAGATAGCCGAGCTTAAACAAAAGGTAGAAGAATATCAACGGCAGTCGGAAAAAAACGAAGAGTTCAAACATACTGTTGAAATTTTCCGAAGCGCAATAGCTAATGAACTTTCTTTCGAGGAAGTTATCGGCGAAGGTTCAATCGGTAGCTTACTCGACAGAATAGAAGTCTATAAAACCAAAGAAAAGAATGTCGTGGAGTTAAAGATTTTCTTGAAAGTCGTTGATACATCAGTGGATTGCAGTATAAAACGTCAAAGAGGAAAAGCCTCATCATCTACTGTCTTTCGTTCCGCGCCATACACACGAGCAGCACTGAAGAAAGCACGGCAATTGACACAATAATCAACTTTTTTAAGGGCAATAGATGCACCTCCCGAATTTCTATTCCATAAGTCTTTTGAGTATACGATAAATGCCAATATTGGCATCAATAGCGTTTGGATCATAGACGCCATCAGAAGTATAATGTCCACTGGTAATCAAGTTAGTACCATTGTATCCGTAACTTGTTTTCCCTTGTGTTTGAGAGTTTCCGGTTCCATTATAGAACACTGCAAAGGCGACTAACGAAACAATGTCTTCCGTATCAATATCAATTTCTAACTGAGATGCTCTGGTTTCCATGTAGAATCTTCCCGTTTGAGAATTGTATTCGCCCTTTAGCGCATCTGCCGCCGCAACATCGAATTGCCCCTTTTTGAAATCCTTTCCTTTAGGAACAATGGTTGTTATTTTTCCTAATGGTTGTCCGTTATGAAGATAAACACCAAAGGTTTCGTTAAAAAAGTCCTCCGCGGACTCACGGTAATGCATCGCCGCAATAAGTTGGGGTGGGATATTGGTTTCTGCCGCGATTTTTTCATAGCGCGATTTCTGTCTATTGTAGGTGTCAGAAATCATTTTTAATATACGTTCCCATTCGGCATTTTTGCTATCACTTATGTCGGTTATGTAATCAGCATGTATTCTATACCAAGAAAAATTGTCATACAGTTTTTGGTTTATCTCCTGTTCCACCGTTTCAGTAGGGTTCTCCTTCCCTGTACACGGCGCAAGGGAACACTTGCAATTCGGATGAAACGGAGGAAAAAGACCCAATCGTTCTATCTCCTGCGCGGTGTACGTTCCCGCATTATCAACGCAAATCTCACATGCGTCTTCATTTGCTATTATCTCAAACTCTTTTGCGCCATATTTCACAAGTACGTCAAACGCTTTATTGTTCATTGTCTGAGTATTGACCGTTTGCGCCATCAGCGGCAGACCTCTTGTTATGGTATCGAATTCCCTTGAGAACTGGTCAAGTATCTTTTCAAACGGTATTTTTTTAGAAATCCCATTATATGCCGCATCGGTTAACATCGAAAGCAAACGCTTCTTTGTTCTGCTCAGACTTTCATTATACAACCGGGTATATTCCGTGTCTGCGTTTTTAATAAAAAGCGAGTCAAGATGAGTGTCAAGTGTTTTTGCGAAGTGCATATTTAGGGACTTCTTCTTAATTGTTTCATCATTGTGGGGAATCCCCAGCGTGCTAAACAAAGGGATGCTCTTCTCGTTAAGTGACACTGCGTACAGCATCGCCATTAAATCAGACAGCTCATTTTTTGTGATTATCAACTGTTGTTTGACGTTGCTAACCATTTTTGCTCCTCCTTAGTATATCATTTGTAAAATGCCGGTGTCAAATGGCACGACATTTGCTTAATGATGATTATACAGGAGGATTGTTGTTTGCGGGCTGACAAAATGTGACACAAAAATCTATGCAAAATAAACTTCAACCCACATGGAAGTTTATCTTGCAAACTGGAAGTTACCTTTTCATTTAAGCTTAAGTTATAAGAGAGATTGACTTTTTATGGAAAAAGGGTTACAATGTGATACAGTACAGATGTTTGGAAGGTGATTAATTGACACGGGAGATAGAAATACGCAATCCCGACCAGATAACCGAGCTTTTCGGGGCGTTTGACGAGAACATAAAACTTATCGAGGCGGAACTGGGCGTGGCGATCTCAACGCGCGGCGACCACATACGGGTGACGGGACGCGACGGTCAGGTCGCCGTCGCGTGCGCGACGCTTGAGAGCCTGCTGGTTTCCGCCGCGCGCGGCAACGCCATAGACGAACAGAGCGTGCGGTATCTGCTCGGGCTGGTCGAGGACGGCGAGACGCCCACGCCCTCGGCGATAGACGCCGGCGCGGTCTGCGTTACCGCCAAGGGCAAGCCGGTGCGCGCCAAGACCGCCGGACAGAAAAGGTATCTGGACGCCATAGCGTCGAACACGATAACCATAGCGGTCGGCCCCGCCGGAACGGGCAAGACGTATCTCGCCGTCGCGGCGGCGGTGCAGGCGTTCCGCGAGAAGTCGATCAGCCGTATCGTGCTGACGCGCCCCGCCATCGAGGCGGGAGAAAAGCTCGGGTTTCTGCCGGGCGATTTGCAGAGCAAGGTGGACCCCTATCTGCGCCCGCTGTACGACGCGCTGCACGATATGTTCGGCGGCGACGTCTTTAACAAGCATCTTGAGCGCGGCGTCATCGAGGTCGCGCCGCTGGCCTATATGCGCGGGCGCACGCTGGACGACTCGTTTATCATCCTCGACGAGGCGCAGAACACCACAAAGGAGCAGATGAAGATGTTCCTCACGCGGCTGGGCTTCGGCTCCAAAATAATAATCACGGGCGATATAACGCAGATAGACCTGCCGCGCGACAAGGTCAGCGGCCTGAAGGACGCCGTGCGCGTGCTGGACGGCATCGACGACATCGCCATGTGCGAGCTGAGCGCCCGCGACGTTGTGCGGCACGCGCTGGTGTCGAAGATAATCAAGGCGTATGAGGAGCGCGAGCGCAAGGCGGCGTCAAGGCGCATGGAAAAGCGGCTGTGATCCACAGGTTCAGGATAAGGATAGTGCCGCAGCTGCATGTGCTGACATATAACCTGAAGCCGGTGATTTTAAGGGCGTTGCGCGAAACCCTGCGGCACGAGGCCCCGGGCGTGTCGTGCGAGATAAATCTCACGCTGGTGACGGACAATATGATAACGCGGCTGAACCGCATACACAGGAACAAGCCGAACGTTACCGACGTGCTGTCGTTCCCGCTGACGGAGCAGAAGCCGGGCCGCGGGCTGAAATACGCCGCCGGCGATTTAAGCGAGTCGGGCCGCGTCTGTCTGGGCGACATCGTGCTTTGCCTGCCGCAGGCCCTGCGCCAGTCGAAGGAATACGGGCACAGTCTTGAGCGCGAGATCGCGTACCTCACGGTCCATTCGGCGCTGCATCTGCTGGGCTGCGACCATATCGAGCCATCGGACAAAAAGAAAATGAGAAAGCGCGAGGAGGCAATCATGGCGGGGATCACAACATGAAGTCGTTCAGGGCGGCGCTGCGCGGGCTGTTAATCGCCGTGAGGCGCGAGCGCCATATGAAAATCCATATGGCGGCCGCCGCCGCCGTCCTCACGGCGGCGTATCTGCTGGAAGCGGAGCCTCGTGACTGGTGCGTCCTTATAATAACCTGCGCGCTCGTTATGGCGGCGGAGCTTTTCAACACCGCTGTCGAGCGGCTGTGCGATAAAATCGACGCGGACGAGTGTCCGTATATCAAGGACGTTAAGGACATCGCCGCGGGAGCGGTGCTGCTCTGCGCCGCCGCCGCAGTCATAGCGGGTATAATTATATTTTGGAGGCTGATATTTTGAAAAGATCCGGTATGGTCAGTATAATCGGGCGCCCCAACGCGGGCAAATCCACGCTGCTGAACGCGCTGGTCGGCGAAAAGATCGCAATAACCGCGCCCAAGCCGCAGACCACGCGCACGCGCATATGCGGAGTCCTGAACCTCGCGGACACGCAGATCGTGTTCGTGGACACGCCGGGCTTCCACAAGCCGCGCACCGCCCTGGGAGAGTATATGGCCGGTGTGGTAAACGCGTCGGTCGGCGGCGTGGACTGCGTGCTGCTGACGGTGGAGCCGGAGCCGAGCGTCGGCACTCAGGAGAAGCTGCTGCTCGAGCGTGTAAAGCATTTGCCTTGCGTGCTGGTAATCAACAAGATAGACACCGTAAAGGACAAAAAGGCTCTGCTGGAGGTCATCGGCGCGTATCAAAGCGAGCGTGAGTTTACCGCGATAGTGCCGGTGTCGGCGGAGAGGCGCGACGGGTTGGATATACTAAAGGAGATCCTTGCGCCGCTGATGCCCGAGGGCGGGCCGCTGTTCCCGCCGGATATGGTTTCGGACCAGTCCGACGAGGCGTTGGTCGGCGAGATCATCCGTGAGAAAATGCTCCGGCTGCTTGATAACGAGGTCCCGCACGGCGTTGCCGTCGCCGTCGAGCGGCTGAACCAGCGCGACGACGGGCTTGTGGAATGTGACGCGACGGTGCTGTGCGAACGGGAGAGCCACAAGGGCATTATTATCGGCAAGGGCGGCGAACGGCTGGGCAGGATCGGCAAGAGCGCCCGGCTCGACATGGAAAGAATGTTCGGCGAGAAGGTGGCGCTCAAGCTCTGGGTCAAGGTAAAGGAGAACTGGCGGGACAACGCGGGCGTTTTGCGGAACTTAGGGTACACGCAATGAATATTCTGGCGCTTGAAACCTCATGCGACGAGACCTCCGCCGCGGTCGTGCGCGACGGGCGGCATGTCCTGTCAAACATCACGGCGTCGCAGACGGAGCTGCACGGGATATACGGCGGCGTCGTGCCGGAGATAGCCGCGCGGCGGCATATAGAGCTGATACGCCCGCTGACGGAGCGGGCGCTGGAACGTGCCGGAATACCCAAAGAAAGCGTCGGCGCCGTGGCCTGCACAACCGCGCCGGGCCTCATCGGCGCGCTGCTGGTCGGGCTGAGCTTTGCGAAGGCCATGGCGTTCGGGCTGGGCGTGCCCTTTGTGCCCGTGCATCATATACGCGGGCATGTGGCGGCAAACTATTTGGCGTATCCCGAGCTGAAGCCGCCGTTCGTCGCGCTGGTGGCGTCGGGCGGGCACAGCTCGATACTGCGCGTTAATGATTACACCGAGTACGAAACGCTGGGCGTTACGCGCGACGACGCGGCGGGCGAGTGCTTCGACAAGGTGGCGCGGGTCATGGGACTGGGATACCCGGGCGGTCCCCTGCTGGACAGGCTGGCTCAGGGCGGCGACCCGCGCGCTTTCAGGCTGCCGCGCGCGCAAATAGACTCCAGCCCCTTGGATATGTCGTTCTCGGGCCTGAAAACAAGCGTAATAAATATCATACACAACGCCGCGCAGCGCGGCGACGCGCTGAACCAAGCCGATCTGGCGGCGTCATTCTCACAGGCCGTCAGCGACACGCTGATAAGCAGGCTTAAAATCGCGCTGGAGACGACGGGCTGCAATACCGCCGTCGTCGCGGGCGGCGTGGCCGCCAACAGCTGGCTGCGGCGGGAAATTCTACAGACTGTTAATGGAAAAAATTTACATCTTACGCCGCTTGATTTATGCGGAGATAACGCCGCAATGATTGGCGCGCAAGGCTTTTATGAGTTTATGGCGGGCAGGGCCGCTCCCCTTTCACACAACGCGTTGGCGACTCGCGGCGCCGACGAGCGGTTATGTTAACCGAAAAGAAGCCTATCACAGGGGTGAGTTGTTATTTTAGATGCACACCGCAAGTGTAGATGTTACAGAAAAGCACGATGGAATAAGGCTTATAATTGTGGACAACCCTGTGGATAATGTGGATAACTGAATGTTAATAATATGGCAGGTTGATTGTTATGGTACTTTCGGAGAAGTTGAAAGCGCTCAGAAAGGCAAAAAGCCTTACTGTAGACGCGTTGTGCGCGAAGCTGGATATAAAGCGCGGGACTTATGTACACTATGAGGTCGGTGACCGCGAGCCGGGCGTCGGCTTGCTGACGGCCTTCGCGGACTTTTACAGGGTTTCGCTCGATGAATTATTGAGCAGACAATTTGAGTTGGACGCGGAGGAGGATCAGCTGCTGGGCTGTTACCGGCGCGCCGTGCAGGACGACAAGTATATCGTGTGGGCCGTGCTTAACAAGTACCGGGCCGGTATGGACGCGCGCAGGCTCCGGCAGCCGAGGCGGGAGATGCCGCTTTATTGCCTGCCGGCGTCCGCGGGGTCGGGCACATTTCTGGACAGCACGGACTATGAAACGGTCGCGGTGGGGCCGGAGGTGCCGATAGCCTGCGGGTTCGGCGTGCGCATATCGGGCGACAGCATGGAGCCGGAGTATCCCGACGGGCATATCGCGTGGGTGAGTATCTCAAGGGAGGTGCGCGAGGGCGAGGTGGGCGTGTTCGTGCTTAACGGCGAGGGCTATATAAAGAAGTACGGCAGGGACGCGCTCAGGTCGCTGAACCCCAGATACGCGCCGATAGAGCTGGGCGAGTGCGACAGCCTTAGGGTTGTGGGCCGTGTGCTGGCGGTGACGGCAATATAACAGCGGCAGGGGCGGCATTGGCCGTAGGGGCGCGCATTGCGCGTCCGCGCAAAATCCCCCGCCGTCTGCGGACGGCCACGGGACGCCGGGGAGATACAACGGCGTGTTTGTAGGGGCGACCGTCCCCGGTCGCCCGTCGTTGTCCCAACCCCCGTCCCGCCGTAGGGGCGCGCATTGCGCGTCCGGTGTATGACCACCCCGCCGCGCGGGGCGCGGCACCCCTCCTTGGAGGGGAATGGGACGTTTGTGTAGGGGCGGTCGTCCCCGACCGCCCGTGTTTTTTACGGTGTGTGGTGTTATGAGGTTATTTGCGGACGGCGCGTCAG
>Ga0099364_10013288_pt1 | contig 11061 bp, 12 predicted proteins | sample TergutTh196P3_FD_73070 | JGI IMG/M metagenome (GOLD analysis project Ga0099364, IMG submission 73070) | Microcerotermes parvus P3 segment gut microbial communities from Pointe-Noire, Republic of the Congo - Th196 P3 | ecosystem: Host-associated > Arthropoda: Insects > Digestive system > Gut ... | reverse complement strand
CTTGATGTAGTACCATTATCACAAGAAAAAGTTAAAATCCCAAATACCATTACAAATAAAATTAAACAAAAGCATACATAATTTTTCTTCATTGTTTACCCCTTTATATACTATATCTATATATACTATATGTAAAAGACCTATGTCAAGATAAGAAACAAAGCAAAAAGCAAGATCATAGTCCTACAGCACGAGGCGGGGATCGCTTATATTCCCGGTCTATTCTCTTAACCTATTCTGCAGCTCTTCCCTGGCTTTAGTGGCTAAGGGCCTGAATAATTCGTACTCTTGTTTGCTGTTAAGATGAACTGCACAGACATGAGTTTCTCTTGCAATAATATTAAATCCTAGCCTTATTGCAAGACGCATTATACGCAATTCATATTTCCCGATTTTCTTGTTTAGCTTTACTGCCGCTTTTCTTTTGTAAAAATATATAAATTCTCTTTCCTTTTCGTGTTCATCGGTGTTTTCTTCTATATTTTCATCTATGCTGATTAGTGATACTGCAATGTCTTCCACAACTGACCTGGCATATCTGGAGAATTCTTTCTGCTTCATCTTCATTAAGGCGTCATACACTTCTTTTTGAGGTTTATTTTTTAGTGCTTTTTCAAGATATGGTAATTTTGTGGGCCCATCCTTTGAACTAAAGCCTATTTCCGTTAATTCTTTTTTATATTTCAAATAAACTTCCCCTATCTGAAGCCATTTGTAGATGCTGCTCCTGTCCCTTTGGCTTTCTTTTATAAGATAACGTACATAGGCACTCATGTTCTTATACCCAAGCCCATCATACAATCTATAATCCCTAATCTTTACAAGGCTTATGCCTATAGAGAGTATGGAATTATCTGCTGTTTTTATGGTATTTAAAATACTGGTATTTAGAGTACTTCCGTTTACAAGAAGACTTTCGGTGGTATTTTCAGGGTATTCCAAAAAAAATGCCAGATCTCTAATTAAGTCCTCTTCAAAATCCATATCAAATAATAAGTTATTCATGTATAAGAAGTATCATGCTTGGTTCATTTTGTCTAATTATTTCGACCAAAAAGTGACAAATGTCACGAAAATTTCCGGATAAGGGTAAATTCTACTGGAAAATGAAGAAAATCTTGGCTCTTTGAGATATGTGCTTTTTTACAAGTTAAACTCTTTCATCAGATCTTCTGCAATGCATATGAGATATGCCATCACACATTTCTATTCAAGTATGTAGCGATATCCTTTCATTTTGAACAATGTCATGAATTTCGTTTTGCATATTTTTTACAAGAAGAGCCAGTGCGGCAAGACGAACTTCCATAGATTCCTTTTTTGTTGCTTTGCGATAGTTCCCATCTGCTACAGCAGCAGACACCTCATTCACAATTTTATCAACATCAATTTCATCGTAATTCATATTACCTCTTCTAATATAATGTCATTATAGAGTGGTTTTATGCAATTCTCATAACCTGTTCCAGCGCATACATTGCATTAAGCAGTGCTTCTTCTTCTCCTCTTTTAGCGACAAAGAATGAACCTATTGCATGTCCTTTTGAACTATATCCAAGGGGCAGGGTAATGCTGGGGAAGCCGGTGACAGCTGCAACCCTAAAGTCTCCTTCTGTCATAAAAAGTATGTCTATATTGTTGCTATAAAAAAGCCCATCCAGATCCTTAATAGCCTTTTCCCTCTCGGCAATTGCATTTATATACTCAGTCTCACTCATGTTTCCCGAGGCTTCTTCTGCCTTTAATAAAATATCCTGGCCATACTTTAAGGCTTTCTCTGCATGAGCATTGTTATACGCAATTATATCCTTTAAGGTTTTTGATATGCTCATGGATTTTAAAAAACGGTTAATCGCATATTTAAACTCATACTGCATTACAGGACGGAGAAAGTTAGTTTCTATATTGTGATTAGGTATATCTACCCCTACAGCACCAAGTGATTCCATAAAAGGAATCATATCCAGATTGCATTTTATCCATTCTTCATCGTACTCTTTGCCCAGGGAACTCCGGCATATCCCTATACGCAAGCCCTTAAGACCTTGCTTTGCTGCAGCATTGTCCGTTCCGGCATTACCCTTTCGGTTTTTATACGAAGTACAGCTAAGCACAGAGAGCAGTAGGGCGGTGTCCTCCACACAGCGGCAAAGGGGACCAGCGGTATCCAAAGTGAAAGATATGGGAACTATGCCTTCGGCACTTAGTACGCCGCTGCCGGGTTTAAGACCTACAATGCCGGCATGCTGGGCGGGGGAAATTATAGAGCCGCAGGTTTCCGTTCCTATGGCAGCGGCGCATAAGTTAGCCGCTACTGCCACGGCCGATCCTGTGCTGGAGCCGGACGGGTCTATAGCGGGATCACATACATTGAGAGTCTGACCGCCGCGGGAACTGTAACCATTGGGCATATCCTGTGCCATGTAGTTTGAAAACTCGGTCAGGTTTGTTTTACCAAGTATAACTGCTCCTGCGGCACGGAGCCGGCTGACTATGGCTGCGTCGTAGGGTGCCCTGTTATCTGCAAGCGCAAGAGAGCCTGCGCTGGTGATCATTTTGTCAGCAGTGCATATATTGTCTTTTATAAGTATAGGCACCCCAAACAGGAGCCCTTCCCTGTCATTAGGAGGAGCTGCATCGATCTTTTCTGCAATGGAAAGTGCGTCGGGGTTAAGCTCTATCACGGCATTTAGATCTTTTCTCTTTTCAATTTCCGCAAGGTATTGCAAGACTAATTTCGCGGAGCTTAATTTTTTTTCTCTTATGCCGGCAGCCATTTCTTTTATTTTCATGTTTACTCCTATCAACTATAAAAGCAGCTTAAAACTATCTTTATGATAGTCAATTAAACCGCATTTTTTCATAAGTGATAATTCCCTGGATAAAGCACTGCGGTCAACGTTAAGGTATTCCGCCATGTGGTTGCGGTTAATAGCGATGGAAAAAATGCTGCGGTTTTTTCCTTTGGAAGCATTTTTTAGATAGTTAAGCACTTTTTGACGTATGGTCGGTTGTATAAGGCAGTTAATGCGCCCGTATAGATATACCGCATTTTCGGCAACTGCGTTTACATAGTTTCTAAGCAGCATAGAGTGACAGGTACAGGCCTTATCACAATGGTTAAAAAGCTTTTCAAAAGAAAAATAAATTACAGAAACTTCATTATCTGCAATAACAGAAACAGGGCTGATATGTTCAAGACTTGCCGCGCACATAACTGCTATAGAAGCACCCACAGAGCTGATATTTACGATGAATATTTTATCGGTAAACTCATCCCATTTAATTGTTCTTGCATTTCCCTTTAATATAATGCCAAAATCATATACAAGAGAGCCTTCCTCTATTATATGTTCATCTTTTTTGTAATTCTTTATTCTTGCCTTCATACAGTCAATCAATTTAATAATTTCTTCGTTAGAAATATTTTTGAACAAATTTGAATTGGCAATTGCTGCAATGTCTTCCTTGCTAAGCTCCATTTTTAACCTCTAAGATTTTTGTTGCATTTGCAACAAAATTAAAAGCTCCATAATATTGTTGCCACTGCAACAGGTGATCTATAAATACCATAATATACTATTAAAAATCATTACACAAGGAGAAAATTATGAAAAGGAAATTATTACTTACCTTATTGGCTGTGATTGCGATATTAATGACCGGATGTATATCACAGGGTAGTACATACGAAGAGGTTTATATGGCTAATATAGCACTTGTAATCGTTGATATTCAAAACGATTATTTTGAAGGCGGAGCTTATACACTTTACAATCCCCTGGTTGCCCTTGCAAATTCAGAGGATATCTTAAAAAGCTTCAGGCGCCATAACGATAGTACAATAATACATATACAGCATAATAATAGCCCTGGAGTAGGATTTATGGAAGCGGGTACATGGGGTGCTCTTATTCATGAAAACTTAACGCCGCAACAAAATGAAGTTGTAATTACAAAAAGAGAGATTAGCAGCTTTGCCGGAACTAACCTTGAAGAAGTTCTAAGAGAAGCCAATATCACAACAATTGTGATTACCGGGATGCAGACTAACGTATGCGTAGAGGCAACCGCCAGGGATGCACTTGCCCTTGGCTTTAATGTAATTATACTTGAAGATGCATGTGCCGCACTTGATTTTGAAACCCACAGTCAGACAATAGGGAGACTGCGGAATGAAAATATAACAATTATGCCAACCAGTGCTTATATAAGGATATAGAGAATGTAAAAATATTAAAGTTAAAAGCGGTGGATCTTGTTTACCGCTTTTATATGCTAGTTTTTATTATAGTAAAAATGATCGCAACAATCCTGGCCTTGCATAAGAGTTTTTGTCATCTTTAAACCTATATTGGGATTAAAGCCTTCTGTTATGTATGGGTCATTTTTACAAAACATATAATATGCCTCTTCTGTTATACCACAATATTTTGCTAAATCATGAAGTCCACAGCGAGTGCATTTCATCTGAACTCCAGTTTCTGTTTCTTTTACTTCATAATCCCACCCTTCTTCTTTTAATGGCTGCCATAGGCATTTGATGAGACCTAAAATAGATTTATCTTCAATTTTTTCGGCAATGTTTTTCCAATCATTAAGAGCTTTTTCTCCATTTTGTTTTGAAACTATTTGATATACTTCTTCCCCAAATCGTTCCTTTAATACTCTTATCATTTTTGCCATATCAGTATAAGAAGAAATACGAAGCTTTTGGATTTCAGTCAATTCATTTGACATAATATTAACCTCCGGTTAAATGAAATATATACCATAAAGCAAAATTAAAATGAACATTTTCGGACATTTTTAATTTTAATAGAATTAAGTATTATCGCACCTACACGATAATATTTTTATTAAATAATATATCCTAACTCTTTTGCTTTGTTAATAAATTTAATTATATTTCCCGTTCCCCATTCAGTAGAGACAACCAATTTCTCTCCACTACCTAATGTAATAACATCATTCCAAAAATGTCTTTTGTGTTTTATATTTTCATACTTTACTAAAAGTAGTATCAATCATTTGTTATGTGACATTTTCCATCCTCACAAGTATATAAATAAATTTTGAGGGATCAAAATTAGGCATTTTCTGCATAGTATTTTATCCAAACGGGTGAAAAACCTGCGCATAAAGCTGTTCGTGTTGATGCAATGTTAGAACTCCATGTTGTATAAAATGAAATCATGCCTCTTTTTTCTCCTTCTAATGCAATTTCTTTAACAAGGTATGCTGCGAGTCCATTACCTCTATACATTTCAATAGTGTCTACACCTATTTGCCAAAATCCTTGATGATAATTATCTACTGCAACAATTGAGGCAATATCGTTATCCTTTTTAGCTACTATAGCAAATATTTCTCCTTTTGCATCATAATTTAAAGCACTATCAAATCTATTATCATTATAAAGAGTGTGTATCTTATCACTCCCATACAATTCAAATGAAAAACCAATTGGCTTTTTCACTATTATCTCTGGGTAAAGGTGTAAATAATGAATATGTTCACCAGAAAGTTTTTTACCATATTCCCGCATTTTTTTTTCAATCATATATAAATTTTCACCGTCCATAATATAACATGCTTCTATTTTTGAAAATTTTTCCATACACCATATAAATATTTCTTTATTAGCTCTAATTACAGCATTATAACCAAATGTTATTATTTCAAAAAATACTTGTTCCGTTTCTATAATAATATTTTTATTTTTTATAAATGAATCATCTGGACATTTCCATGTATTAGCAATATTTTTTTGTGCAAACATTACTTTATCTTGTCTAGTCATTATGAATCTCCTTATGTATATTTGTGAGCTGTTTGTGGCTTTTCTCAATTTTTCTATTCTATTATATCATCTATTCTTTTAATGTATTCATTATTATTTCCAAATTCAAATTTTATAATATATGGCATTATATCCATTATCTCTACAAAATTGTCAAAATTAAATGTATTATCATAAAAATTTATTATTGTTGATAATGCAGTTCCATGAGTTCCAATTATTATTGTTTTCCCCTTATTTTCTTCAAGAATTTTTTCAAGTGATTTTATGTTTCTAAATTGTACTTCAGATAATGATTCTCCATTCTCCAATTTATACATAAAATCTTTCCATTGTTTTTTACTATATTCCATAAATTTATCAACCCAATCATCAGACACTTTTCTTTCTCTAAAATCATCGACAATATTAATATCTATATTCTTATTTTTAGCTATTGGCTCTAGTGTTTGGATTGTTCTTTTATATGGGCTTGAAAAAATCATGTCAATATGTAATTTTTCAAAAATTTTTATTAAATCAAATGCTTTTTTCAACCCCTCTTCTGATAGTGGACGCATTTCATCTTTTGTTGAAAGATCTGGGATTGAATGCCTAATAAAATATATTTGAGTCATATTTCAATATATTATCCTAAAATATTTATTTTGTCAACTATTAAATCAATATTTTAGACATAACTGGCGCATAACACTTATTAAACGAAATAAACCAAGTCAACAGAGTACCTTATCTAACCAACTAAACCCCTTCAATCCTGTTGGATTGAAGATTGTATAAGTGTCGTTTAAGAACCACAGGTAACGTTAATCGTTTATTGTACGATGTTTGGGCTTTTACAATAAATTTTTTCTAAATTTTTATGCAATATACTCTTTTATAACAAGCCAGGATTTATATTGCCCTTCAAAATAAATTCTTTCATAAATGGTGTAATTAATTCACAATCAGGATTTAATCGTAAAGCTTCTGCGAGATCATTATGGGCATCAAATGGTTTTCCCATTTGTAGTAAAAGCGTACCGCGTAGGGCATAAGCATCTGCTGTTTTATTTCCTAATTCTATTTCTGTGTTTAGATGTTCAATAGCCATTTCTATATTTCCACGAGCAACATAATATAAAATAAGTTTTGATTTTAGTTTAGTACTGTCAGGATGTTGTTCAATACCCTTAGACAAAACATTCAATTCTTCCTTAAATTCACCTTTTTCATTATGTATTTTAGCTTTTTTTAAGTAGTTTTCTACACTTTCGGTATCATTTATTAAATCTAAAACATCATTCATTAAGTATTCATTTGCAATATCCATACATTTTTTTGCCATCTCAAAATCAGGGGCTCTTTTTAAAGCAGTGTGAAAATCAGTTATAGCTAAACTTAATTCTTCTTTATTTTTACTATTAATATAATTATTTAAATAAATACTTCCACGCAAACAATAAGCAGATGGATTATTTGGATTGTATTTGATTGAAGCATTTATATCTTTTAATGCTCTTTCATCTTCTTTCATACTTGCTAATATACTTGCACGACCAAAAAGGGCTTCTGAATTAACTGAGTCAATTTCAATCACATTAGAAAATAACACTAAAGCTTTTTTATATTCATCAGATTTAATAAGCGAAAAGGCCTCATTAAGATATTTTTCAATTTTTCTTTTCTTTAATCCATCAAAAAATGCCATACTAAATACTCTCCATCATCCCTGATCATATACTGATTTATATTATACCAAAAGAATTATAGATTTGCAAGTCCTTTATAATATATCCCCAGATCACAGAAAATGTTTATTAAGTATGTATATCCATGCTGTAATGTATAACTTCGCCCCAATGAATATCAGGGTTTCTTGCTGTTTGATTTGGTGGTAAGAATAAATTTTCCATTTTTTTAAATCCAACACTTTCATACATCTTTACAGCGGGAAATAAACCTTCGTTTGTAGTTACATAAATTTTTTTACCACCATTTTTTTTGATTCTATTTACTGCCTCTTGAAGCTGTAATTTACCATAACCTTTTCCTTTATGTTTTGTGATAATGCAATTATTACCTATTATTGCATATTCAGGTAAATTTCTTGGATCCCAGCAAATAAAGCCAATTATTTCATCATTTAACGTTGTTATAACACAACATGTGTCTGCCTTTTCTAAACCAACATAATCATAAAAAAAACTGTCATTTTCACGCCATCTTTCTATATTTGCATCTACGCTATTTTTATTAAAGGAATATGCATCTGCTAATAAATCTGAAAATTTAATCCGTTTAAAATCACTAATTTTATTGAATTTTATTTCCATCTTATACTCCAAAAATCATATACTTTTTTAACTTAATCTTATATCATTTAGTATTTTTTGTCAATAATTTTCATATTTTTATTAAGCCTAATAACACAAAACTACTAGCAATTCACCATTCATTTATTGATTACTGCTATATATTTCAGCATATTCTTTTCTAGTCATATTTTCAGCTCCTAACTTATATTTATACTCATATATTTTAACAGTTCCTCCCATATCACAATATGTAAAACCATTATCCTGAAGATATTGTAACATCATAATCATTTGTATAGTTCCAGCAGAAGATTTTTCATAGTATCCAGAATAGCTTGTATATATTTTTCCAGAAACAACTCCAAATTCACCAGCTTTTAATTCCCCATTTTGATAAATCCCAAATGTCTTTATTCTAATATTATAATTTAGTTTATTAATATTTTTAATTAATTCAATAAACATAGGAGTAATCCAAGCAGAACCATGATATTTAACACAATTTTCCAGAATTATATCTAAGTCTTTATCTATACATAATTCATATTTCTTTATTAACCTTCGATTAGTTTTGCCAATGTATATAGGTTTATTTAAATTTATGATCTGCCTTATTTTATCAAAATTAAATGAAAAATAATTACATACATATTTTAATTCTTCTTTTCTATTATATTTAGTGTTGAATGTATTTAATATTTCATTAATTTCACCTTTTGTATCTGTAAATATTTCATTACTTGTTAATGCTAATCTTATTGTTTTAACAAAAAAACCATTAGCCATTAATTCTGTGATAAAGCCAAAATCAAAAGATAATGAGCAAATATAATTTGATTCATAATCGGTTTCTATAATAGTATCAATAATATATTTTGGAGAAATATATCCATCTAAAAATATAAAGGGATTTAAAAAATATGGATTGCAAAGTAATACTGAATCCTTATACTTTATTAATTCATTTTGAACTGCTTTATTGATTATCGATAAATGCTTCTTATTATTCAATATCACACCTTTAGTATAAATAATAATCATATTTTCTTAATATGTCAAGTTATACTATAGTATGTCATATAACGTACAAGGTTAACTATCTTCCAACCCACTGGCTCCTCCAACCCTGTCGTATTGAATGCCGAACAGGCGGCACAATGTATACCATTTGTTAGGCCATGCTTACTATTCTATCAATATTTTATCTATCAATAAGCATATTTCAGAATCTTCAATAGGAATAATTTTTTTTATTTCATCTAATTTTTTAAAATCACATCTTTTTCTTTTAATATAATGAAATTCTTCAACTGAGTCTATAACATATTGTTCTTCATAATGATCAAATCCAAAAGCCATTATTTCTTCATTTGAATGAAATGCTCCACTATCTCCCTTAACAAATATTTTCTCATAATGCCCTTTTTCTTTTTCATCAATTATTTTTTCTACCCAATTAATAATAACAATATTTTTTAGAAGGATATTAATTATATCTTTATCTTGCTTTAAACTATTTGATAAATTTTTATATAAATCAATTACAGCTGAATCATTATATATTCTAGGTAACACATTTTTAATTATATCAACATTTTGTTTTATTGTATCTGGCAAATTATTATAAATGGCTAATAATGAGTTATGTGAGACTGTCCCATACTGCCTAACAATATTTAAAACAATATCTTTATCTTGTTTTAAATTATCAGGTAAACTGTTAAAAAATTCAAGTCTAAACTTTCTTTCAATTTCTGGAATATTTAGAACAATATCCTTATCCTCCTTTAGATTGTCTGGTAAATTACTAAAAAACTCAAATCCTATATTTCTATCAATAGATCTAACAATATTTAAAACAATATCTTTATCTTGCTTTAGTGTTTCATGTAAATTTTTATATAACGTAAATAACATAATTGAACTGTCACGATCAAAATTATTGTATTTCGTGATAATATTTAAGACAACATCCTTATCCTTCTTAAGTTTGTTTGGTAAATTATTAAAGAAATCCACTCCTTTATATACCTTAATTCTCTTAGTAATATTCAAAACAATATTTTTATTTTCTTTTAATAAATCCGGCAATATAGTATAAAATTGCACACAAGAATACTCATCAATTTCAGGAATAAATTTTAGAACGATATCTATATCTTGTTTAAGTGTATCTGGTAGATTATTATACAACCATATTATATCTCTATCATCAGATTGCATTTCTTTATCCTATTAATATTAATATACTATCTTATTTAATTGTACTAAAAATTTATATTTATGTCAAGTCTTTTAACTTGATTCCTTCTCAATTTTTATGTAAAATAAGATATTTTTACATATCTAAAATTAATTTAGGGTAAAAAATATATATGTCTCCTAACTCTTACTAAACGAATTAAAACAAACCCACAAGGCAACCGATCCAACCTACTGGCCACTCCAACCCTGTCGGATTGAATGCCGAACAGGCGGCATAATGTATACCATTTGTTAGGCAACGCTTACTATTCTATCAATATTCTAATACCATTAAAACCTCATCACCATGCATCTCACCAGTTTCTTTAAATCCCAAGTTTTTATAGAATTTTCTTCCAATAATATTCTCGGGATTTGTGCTTAGTTTAATCCTCTTATGTGTTTTATATTGTTTTATTTTATCAATAATTATTTCCATTGCTATTTTCCCATATCCATTTTTTTGATGTTTTTCATCAATCATTAATCTATCTATCCAGTATTCATTATTATCCCTTGGTTCTATCCCATACATAATGAATCCAACAGCTATATCATCATTATATATTGCAAGTGGAATAGCCTCAGGATATACTTTTGCCTGAGCTAATGAATATAAATTCGATGCACAATATTTTTCAACTTTTAATGCAATAATTTCATCAAAATTATCACCATTAATTTCCTTTAATGTTATACCCATATTACCCAGCCTTA
>Ga0099364_10013287_pt1 | contig 11061 bp, 4 predicted proteins | sample TergutTh196P3_FD_73070 | JGI IMG/M metagenome (GOLD analysis project Ga0099364, IMG submission 73070) | Microcerotermes parvus P3 segment gut microbial communities from Pointe-Noire, Republic of the Congo - Th196 P3 | ecosystem: Host-associated > Arthropoda: Insects > Digestive system > Gut ... | reverse complement strand
AATGTTCGTCGGCGAGGAAAAGCACTACTTCGCTCGCTGGTAGAGGCACTCGTAGCCACCAACCCGGAATAGAAATTGAGCCAAAAGGATTAGCCACAAAGACACAAAGGGCACAAAGAATTCACAAACCACAAAACTAACCATGGACGACACGATGAACGAAAATCAAACCACCGTTACCACCGAATCAGCCGTATGGCGCAACCTTTATCCTTTGGCATTGGGCATGATGGCATTGCCCTTTTGGTGCCTGCTCGTTGCCGTCTTCGGCTTCATCGTTTGGATTCCGATGACGAAGTACCATTTAGTCGTTGCGTTTGCGCTCACGCTGGGAGCGATTGCCTGGGGCTGCCAATGGAACTGGAAGAGGAGCGTCGTACAGGGAATTTTCTTTACGGCAACTGTGTTGTTATGTGCCATCCATGCCTCCCTAGTTTTGGACCGGGGCTGGAATGATGGTCCCTCGTACCACAAGCCGCCTGTGATTGAAATGAACAAAGGTTGGAATCCCATTTGGGAATACAATTCTGCGAGAGACCAAGGACATGAAACCCCGCGGGATTTTTCTGGGGACCGGTGGTGGTATTGGTCAAAACATTATCCAAAATCAGACTGGTATATCAATGCTGTCTTTTACTCTTTTTCTGGAAATCTTGATTTAGGACACATGACACGGCTATTCTATATGTTTGTAGCATTTGTGATCGTTTTTGCCGCAATCAAATTACTATTTTGCCTCTCTGGTTCTCTGCGTTTTTTTGTAGCGTTCATTGCCGCCTCGAATCCTTGGGTTCTCGTGTTATACCCTCACGGTTTTGTTGACGGTGCATTGGGGTCCGGTCTCACTATCTTGTTTTTTGCGTTAGCCGCCTATCTCAAGGAGAAGGACAAACGTTTTTTGCCCTTTGCGATTGCAAGCATTGTGATCGTAACAAATCTTAAATTTACCGGCGTGGTTTACGTTGCCGTTTTTCTGACTTGCATGTTGATTCCTTACGCCGTATTAGGCATCCGGGCAAAAAAGTCCCTTGACCGGACACTTACCGGTTCGCTCGTGTTGGCAACGACATTGGCACTGATTGCCGGGATCAACCCCTATCTGCACCACCTTTATTATCATTATACACCCTTTTATCCGTTGCATACTGTCAGAAAAATTGATAAACCTGATAGAATAGACTTTATGAAAGAATGGACAGAATGTTACGTTGGAGATGCCAACCGGGTGCAACAATTTATTTTTCAGTACCTTCTCACAAGTGATCCGCATCCAGTGATGCCGTGTGGTTGGGAGGGCAAACAACACGGTGTTCACACGATTACCGTTAACCGAGTCCCTTTTTGCTCCAAAGGTAATTTTGAAAAATTTGGCGGTCTTATTATGATTCCGATGTGGTTTTCTCTGTTAATGATGCCGCTCATTCGCCGCAAAGAAGTTTGGTTTCTTCTCGCTGCTGTTTGGGCAAGTATATGGGTGCAGCCTCATCTTTGGTATGCGCGTTATATCCCGCACCTTTGGATTTTCCCTGTTATTGTTGCTTGTGCTGTTTTGTCCCAATTTAGCGCACTGCCGGAATACAGACGGCGGATGGGTGTTATTGTCGGAGTTGTTCTTGTGTGTATGTTCATTAGTTCCATGGAGCGTATAAGAGAACCTATACCCAGAGTAGAACCGCTGGGGATCGGCATCGTTGCGTATTTTGTGGAAAAATATCCCCATGCGCTGTTTTTTGATACGGTAAATGTACAGCCCAACGCAACAATGAGGTATAGCACTGAGACTTATATTTCCGACTGGTTGCCGGGTTATTCGTTTGAGCAATCCGACAGGTCAGAGGACACAAGAATACTCCTCACCGAATTTCTGAGTACATTATGTCCGGTCTATCTCGTAGGGGAAAACCAAGAAGAACTCGAACGATTGGCAAGCATCAAGCCTTCTAGCAAGGAAATGCGCAAGGCGATTTTGCACCTTCGTGGGCAGCAGTTTAAGCGGGCGTGGGGACAAGCCCCCTAACCGTCGGCGACAGAGAAAGGTTTGATCTTACAACCGGCGCACGCCGCCGCCATGACAACCCGTCTTGGATGGAACGTAAAAAGGGGGGCATTGCCCCCCAGCACTCACCCACATCCTTGTGGTGCAGATAGGAGTCAGGAGTCAGTAGGTTTCATTTTCTTCTGTCTCCCGACTCCTGTCTCCTCTCTTCTACCATCTCCATGCTCCGCCGACGTAGCCGATGTGCTCGTACCCTCTGCCCGCCCTATCACCGGCGGCTTCGCCGCGATAACCGCCGAACAATGTCAAGTTCTTGCCCACCAAATAGGATCCGCCGACATTGACGGACAATATCGACCGTCCCAACTTGCTGCTCACGAGCGTCGTCTGGTAAGTGTTCGTCTGCGCATCCGACACTCTCGACCAGAAGTCGGAACCCCGCATGTCATACGAATAATAGATGCCGCTCTCCACCGCCCAACGTCCATGTTCGTAACGCAGGTCTGTTCCGAATCGGAAGAAGAGTTGCGAAAAATCCGTCTTGTGATACCGCAAGGCATCCGCATTGATCGGATGCTCTTGTCCGCCGCCGAGGTGAGTCCAGAACCAATCAACAGCAATCGTCGGTCGCGTGCTCCACATTCCATAGGGTCCGCCGCAGTAATAGCGTTTGCCCAATTCGAGGTTCACTTCGGCAGTGTTGCCCCGGAACGAAGTGTTGTACACATCTCCCCAAAGACCGACTCGGCGGGTATCGAAGTCTTGCCAACCGAAGTTAAAAACGCTGCGGAAGTCTGCTCCGCCGTTAAAAACGTGGACTGCATACGCTCCGACATAGTAGTCCTGCGCCTTAATTTGGTCGGCGAAGTTCGATGCCGTTGAATCTTCGTAACCGAAAAATGCTCCGAACTGACTCCTTCGGGTTCGCCAGAAATCCGTCCCGACTTGGACTCCGTTGGTGCCGATGTTCCAATCGTTTCCATTGAAGGAACTCTGGTATCGGGAGTCGCGTCCGACGTAATTAGCCCAGGCACCTCGGGACTGCTTTGCATGGGAGCAACCAGTGGGAGCGCAACCATAAGCACAATCACACGGGCTTTGACCGTAGTAGCCATATCCTTGCGAGATCTGGGTTCCGCCGGAAATCACATGATCCCGGACAGCATGCCAACCGGTAAATCTGTTGTGGATCGCCCCCGCCGCCAAGTAGTTGTCGTTGGCAAAGACCCGATCCCGGACACCGAAGGACTCGATGTTTCCAGTCTCCCGATTGTATCCCCACTTTGTAAATGTAGCAAGGTTCATGATGTGTCCTACTTGCGCTGCATCGGCAAGAAAACCGATGGCACCGACTTGATGTGTGTTTCCAAAGATTTGGAGCGTACCGGCTTCGCCGAATCGAACGTCACCCAACCAACCGCCGGCATCCAGCATTTTCACGCCGTCCACCGTAACGGTGGTTCGATCTGTACCAGCACCGATATTAAAGTCGCCGGACACATGGACAACATCCAGGTTTGCGTTTCCATTGCCCAGGATGGTCAAATTGCTTCCACTGGTGGTGGTTCCTGCATTCAAGAACGCATTGTTTCCGAGCCAAACAGTAACACCGGGGTGAGTCGTGCCGGTTATTGCCTCTGCCGTAATGCTGCCGACATTCATTTCCGCACCGGCTTTGAGATCAATGCTAATGCTGTTGCCGCTATAGATTGTGCCATCAGCGCCGGAAGACTCCGATGTCATTGCGGTAAAAGTCTTGCCAGCCGCAACGGCAATATCGACACAGTTTACAGCATCAATGGCACCATCCTTTGCAATGATGGTAACATTATCAGAAAATGTAACCCATGTATTGTCTGCACCAGCAGCCGCGTGGATACCAAAGGCTTGACCAGCACTAGCATTTGCAGTGATGTTATTCGACACGAACAAGTCGGCTTCGCCGCTCTCCACGTAAATGCCGTAAGCGTTTGCTTCCTGAGACGTTACATCGACTTTGCCCACCGTGATCTTTCCCAAATGGTCTTGTGAACCGCCGAGGAAGAGACCGTCCGCGTCACCGGTTCCCGACCATACCTCGATGTCGCCGAGGGTAATGTTGCCGGTATTATTTGCACCATATGCGGCAAAGCCTGTTGCGCTGGTACCGCCGATAACGGTGATCTTGTCGGTAGCAGTAATGTTTCCCGTGATATCGCCGATGGTTCGGACACCGTAAGCCGCCGATTCCAGCGACGTTACATCGACTTTGCCCAACGTGATTTGCCCCGTGTTGTTTGCTCCACCCAGGAAGAGACCGTCCGACGGACCCGTCGCCGACTGTACGGATATGTTGTCGATGGCTACATTGCCGTGGACATTGTCCTGAAACCACGCTCCGACTGCATCCAAGTTTCCTTCGGCTTCGATCTTAGTGATTTTAACCTGGGAGTTCTCTGCCGTTGTGCCATGGACCACAAAACCGATTGCCCCGTCGCCGACAGCATCAATTTCGTTGATGGTAATTTTACCCGTCGCCGTAACCGCCCCGGAACCCCAACCCACTGCAAGACCCTGCGTGTTTTGAGCAGTAATGACTCCCAAGATTTTATTATCCGTTGTAATGGTTCCCATCTCGACACCAACAGCATCTGTTGATGCTCCTTCTGCGAACGCACTGATAACGGTACCCGCCGCAGCATTTATGGCGGCATTAGCGCCGACCATGCTGATACCAACCGCACCGCCAGTGCCGGTATTGATGGCTTGAACCGTACCTGAATTGATCGTTATGGTGTTGTCGCTGCCGACCATGTCGATACCAACAGCGAACGCACTACCCTCATGTTTTGCCGTGACGATAGCCCCATTATTGACCGTTACAACGCTTGTGCCTCCCCGCAAGGCGATACCCACTGCCTCACCGGCACTGGCACTGCCCTTAACGACTGCTGTCACGTCGTTCGTAGCGGTGAAACTACTACCGGCACTGCTGCCGGTAATTTTATCTTCGTCGACCACGACACCGTAGACGTGTTCGTTTGCCGCTGTATCGCTTGCTTCGGCGTAAATCTTGCCGACGCTAGAACCGGCGGCGGCATTAAGTTTTCCGTCGAGGACAGTGATACCCGATGTCGTGGCATTCGCACCATTGCTTGATCCGGTTGCCCGGATTTCGTCGAACGACAGTTTTCCTGCAAAATCGCCTACAACATAGAGACCGCTGGCACCGCCGTCGGCGTTAGCCTTAACGGTAATGGTGCCGAGATCAAGAGCGGCACTGTTGCCCACTTCACCAGAGAACCAACCGATGGCATCGCCGTTCGCCGTTGTAACGTCAATTTCGGTTACAGTGATGGAGCCGCCAGTCACGTTTGCTGTTGCCCCTACCGCCATATCGCCGACTCCAAAACCGGCAGCCCTGTCGTCGCCTCTGACGGTGATAGTGTCCACGACAATGTTACCGCCCGTGAGAGTGCCGACGGACACGAAACCGACGGCATCTTTTGCGTAGCCGTTTGTTCCAGTCCCAGCGGCGGTGATATTGCCGAGTTGGATGTTCGCCCCATTTTGGATTTGTCCTCCGACACCGAAACCAACGGCGAGATCATCTCCTTTGGCGGTGATGTCCCTACCGCCGAGGACGTTCCCCGTAAAATTGCCGATATTGTGAATACCGACACTACCGCCAGTAGTGCTGGTGACTTCAATATCACCTTTCAGTTCAAGGTTTGCTATGCTGGCAGCCTTGATACCGTAAGAATCGCCATGTCCTTTTACATTAATACCGCCGCTGCCGATGGTAACATTACCATCAAGGGCATAAAAATTAGCACTCGGACCATCCGCTGACAGAAGCCCGCCTGCGCTGCCGCCGCTTTCGACCGCTATTCCTTCGATAGTTAATGAACTGCCCGTGTTAATAGCACCGATATGCGCACCAATGGCGACGACACCGGGACCGGAGTATTCGGTTACCGCAGTAAGAGTACCAAGATCAACGTGAGTTCCCGTGCCAGTACCCGTAAAGTCTCCAGACCTAAATGCAGTCGCCCCGCTGCCCGATCCTTGGCTGATTCCCGAGGAGGGGAGCAATGTTATCGCCGTGAGGTTGCCGAAAGTGATGTCAGCGTCTTGAAAACTGCCCGATCCAATTGTTGGTGACGTTGCAAAACCCACGGCAGTCGCATAAAACGAGTCCGTAGCGATAACAGTAATATCTGTTCCGCCGGTGATGGTACCGCTAAACGTACCGCCCAAGTGTCTGAATCCGCGGATGGTATCTCCGCCGGCGGCATCAATGTTAATCGTTCCTGCACCGAGATTGAAAGTACCACTGTGCGCATTGGTGTGGATTCCCGAGTAATTTGTACCCACTGTACCCGTGACGGCGTTGATACCTGTGAGGTCAATGTTCAGTACGCCGAAGTCAAAAGTGCCGTTCTCCGTAACATTGCTAGTTCCGGTTTGCCAGTTGAGAACTTTATCAAACCATGCAACCCGAGAACCTGTTAATATGCGGACAGCAGCGTCGCTGCCTGCCGCTACATTGTCCATACCAGTAGGTTCGCCGGTAGTGGGAATGTCATTTGCCATCATCGGTAAAGCGACGAGCAATGTTCCCAGCAACATGCTGGGCAATACTAAAAGTTTTTTCATGATCGTATCCTTTCTTTTTGTGCCGGAGTACCGGCTAAATTAGGGGGTGAGTGCGATGTGCAGCGGGCGTGTCCAGAGAGGGAGCGCACAAGACCGGTTGAGGCGAAGAGTCCCGGGGTGGAGACTTTTTCCGTCTAATCAGGTCGGCACCGTTTCTGGAGCCCGACCGTCCTTGGGGGGAGGAATCCAAACCATTGGATTCCGCGTAAATCCGTCGATGGGGGAATATCGGCGGAAACTTTTCATCCTTCCAAAAAAACCATAAAATTACCGGTCGTACCGATTGGAGAAAGAATACAGGAGGTAGTCCGCCGAGCGGTTGCGTCGGCGATAGCCGACGCAACCGCTCCATGGCATTGTGCCGCCCTGTAAGAGCAAGGCAAGTCCGTCGCCTACGGGCTCTGTTTGTTCTGCGTTAAAATTTTCCGGCGAAAGCCTAAATATACCGGACAGCCATGAAATATGCTGGAAACTTGAGGCGTGAGAGCAGGGTAACGTTATAGTGATGTGCGTAAATTTCCAGTTTTTCGAGGATTCAGCGAGTACGCCTTACCCCCAACTCCCTTATGTGCCTCCGTTGAAGACAAAGAAATGTCGACAAAACTCTTCCGCATCCGTTCATGATGTTGCCGAACAAGTCCATTGTTGAAAATATCAACGCTTTGGCATAGAATTTGCTGTTCATGATAAAATAGGGTGCTGACCAGAACCGGAGTACCGGCTAAATTGCACCCCCTTCGACAATTTTGAACGGATCACGAACCCTTTAACCTAACCCCAGAAAGGAAAACTAATGAGCGAAAGACAATATCACATCAACACGTTGGCAGTCCACGCAGGTCAAGACATTGAGCCGACTACATTGGCACGTGCCGTGCCTGTCTATCGGACGACGGCGTTCAATTTCAAAAATGCCGAACACGCCGCTAATTTGTTCGCCCTCAAAGAATTTGGAAACATCTACGCCCGATTGATGAATCCCACGAACGAGGTACTCGAAAAACGTCTGGCAGCACTGGACGGCGGTGCAGCAGCGTTAACCGTATCCAGCGGGACGGCGGCGGTCTATTTTGCCCTAACGAACATTATGAAGCAAGGAGACGAATTTGTTTCCGCCTCGAATCTCTACGGCGGTACGTACACACAGTTCGATGCCATTTTGCCGCAACAGGGAATCACCGCCCGATTCGTGCATGTCAATGATTTTGCCGCCACCGAAGCGGCAATCAACGATAAAACGCGGGCGATTTTCATCGAAACCATCGGCAATCCGGTGCTCGATGTCGCCGACATTGAAGGCTATGCAAAACTCGCCAAAAAACATCATATTCCGCTCGTTGTCGATTCAACTTTCACGCCGCCGACGTTGTTGCGTCCCATCGAATACGGTGCCGACATCGTGATTCACTCCCTGTCGAAGTGGATTGGCGGACACGGCACCGGCATCGGCGGAGTGGTCATCGACAGCGGCAAGTTCGATTGGTCGGATCCCAAATTTGCTCTATACACGGAGCCGGATCGCGGGTATCACGGTCTGCGGTTTGGAATTGATCTCGGCGACTTGAAGTCCCTCGCTTTCATTTTGCGCTTGCGGACGGTCGGATTGCGCAATCAGGGTCCGACGCTTGCGCCCGATGCGGCGTGGATTTTCCTGCAAGGCGTGGAGTCACTGCATCTTCGGGTGGATCGGCACAGCACGAACGCTTTGAAGGTTGCGGAATACTTGAAGAAGCATCCGAAGGTCGAGTGGGTGCGTTATCCCGGTTTGAAGGGGGATCCGTCGTACAAACTGGCGCAAAAGTATCTTCCGAACGGCGGCGGCGGGATGGTCGTTTTCGGCGTGAAAGGCGGCAGCAAGGAGGGAATCAAGTTGGTAAACAATATCGAGTTGTTCAGCCATTTAGCAAACGTTGGCGATGCGAAGAGTTTGATTCTCCATCCTTCGAGTACGTCTCATTCGCAACTGAGTGATGAGGATCAGCGCGAGTCAGGCTTGCAGCCGGAGTTGATTCGTCTCTCCATTGGTTTGGAACACATCGACGATATCATCGGAAGCCTCGACGATGGTTTGAAGTTGATTTGAAATAGTAGAAAAAACAAAAGCCGGAAGCGTAGGCGATAGCCGGCGCGACCGGATTCTGTAGGGCAATCCGGTTGCTACACTGGCTTCCGGCTTTCATTCACTCAATGAGCCCTCATGAGGTACTACATTTCCCAACCTTCACGATTTTTTCGGAACTTCAGCGCATTCGCTTCGGCGGAATTGGTGAACTCGAACTTCGCGGCATCCCAAAGCAGTTTTCTCGGAACGCGCAACGCAATAGTCCCCAGCAAAATCGTTTCGGCAAAAGGATACGTCGACTCGAAGTTTGCATCCGGCTTTCCTTCTCCCCGGCATCCCCTGATGAACTGCTCCAACTCTCCAACGGGACGCGGCAGTGTTGGTGCTGGTTCCCTGAAACTTTCCCGACGCGACTTCGGCAACAATCGCGGAGTACCGCCGGAGAAATCGCATAGGATTTTTCCGGCGGTGCCGATGTACAACGTGTATTCGTCCAATCGTTGATTTTCCTCGTCGGTCAACTCCTCCAATTCCGGCGGGCGGACACCCCCATCGTACCAGTGCAGCCGGATTTTGTCGCCGCTCGACTTCGGATTAGCAAACTCCCAGGTAATCCGCGAAGATTGAGGAAAGGAAACCCTGTTGACCTGCTTGCTCCAACCTCTTTCCGTAACCGCCCAGTATTCGCTATGCGAAGCCTGCACACCCAAAGGGGATTCGAGTCCCAGCACCTTGAAAATCTGGTAGAAACTGTAGTGTCCCATATCGCCGAGTGCGCCGGTGCCGAAATCGTACCAACCGCGAAAAACGGCGTGTGTATAGGCAGGATGGTAAGGTCTTGCTGCCGCAGGACCGAGCCATAAATTCCAATCGAATCCTTCGGGCACGGGCGGCGTGTCCGAAGGATAACTCAACATTCCTTGGGGCCAAAACGGTCGGGTGGAAACGTTCACGACTTCCCGCACCGTTCCGATGACTCCGGCGGCGATCCATTCGGCAACACGCGGCGTTTCTCGTTGATTGGCAGAACAGAAAAGTTGCGTCGCCACGTCTGTTTTGCTTGCTGTCTCACGGAGCAACCGCACTTCGTTTAGTATGTTTGAGATGGGTTTGTGCGTGATGATATGCTTTCCCGCCTTCAATGCCAGCATTGCCACAACGCCGTGCAGGTGTTCCGGGGTCATGTTATAGACGGCGTTGATGTCTTTATGCGTTTCGATCATTTCCCGAAAATCCTTGTATTCGCCGAGTGGCACGTTAGCGGGACTGCCGCCGGACTGCTTGGCGTAATACCTTTTGACGACATCTCGTCCGACTTCCCGACCGCAGAGTCCGCCTCGGGCACCTTGTGCCCAAGTTTGGTCGTCAAGAAATGCTTTGATTTTGTTGTTCAGTTCGTTGTGTCCCCATTCGGGATAGTCGTCGCCTTTGGTGTTGGGGTCGCAGACGGCGGTGATTCGGACATTAGGATTGGGCAGTGCTTCGAGCATTTGCCTCATTCCTTGTGTGCCGCAACCTATGTAGGCGATGTGGATTTTTTCACTGGGGGGAACGTAACTTGTTCCTCCGAGGACGTGTCGGGGCAGAACCATTGCGGCGGCGGAAAGTGCGGTGCCGGCGCGTAAAAAAGAGCGTCGAGTGAATCGGGTCATACGGTATCTCCTTTGAGAACGAAAGAACTGCCGTAATCATAGCAGATTCAAAGGATTGTAGCAATAACGCCCTGTCGGGGTTCAGTCTGTTATACTGCAAAATGTCAGTGATTGCACTTTTTTTGTGAATATTTGTGCTCTTTGTGCCTTTGTGGTTCGAAAAGGATTGACCACAAAGACACAAAGGAGACACGAAGGGGAAAAGGTAAATTATTGCCGTGTCGCAATATATTCCAAATTCCAAATGCGAACGGTTTTATCTGCACTTGCCGTAGCAATTTTCTTTCCGTCAGGCGAAAAGACAGCAGAAAAAACGGTGTTAGAAAAAAAGTTGGTATTCTTACTCTCATGCCATCGCAATTGCTGTAACTCTTTTCCCGACTCGGTTTCCCAAATTCGGACAGTCCCGTTGTAATCTGACGTAATAATTTTCCTCCCGTCCGGTGAAAAGGCAACGGAATAAATCGATTCTGTATGCCCCTCTAATTTTTTCAACTCTTTTCCCGACTCGGTATCCCATACCTGGGCTATCCTGCTGGAACCTGCAGCAACAATTGTCTTTCCATCAGGCGAAGGGGCAATAGAATAAGGCTCAATTCCGCTTCCGGGTTGGTATTGTGGCTTGGTCGCAAGTTGCTACAATTTAGTGAGTTAGGATCTTTGTCCCGGTGCGTTGTTTTTCATGAACACGATACGCCTAAACATTCACGGAT
>Ga0099364_10013286_pt1 | contig 11062 bp, 10 predicted proteins | sample TergutTh196P3_FD_73070 | JGI IMG/M metagenome (GOLD analysis project Ga0099364, IMG submission 73070) | Microcerotermes parvus P3 segment gut microbial communities from Pointe-Noire, Republic of the Congo - Th196 P3 | ecosystem: Host-associated > Arthropoda: Insects > Digestive system > Gut ... | reverse complement strand
ATAGCACAGGCGAAGCGTATTTACCGCAAGCTGACAGCACTGAAAGAATCGGGAGAACTCATAACCGGCAAGCCGCTTGACGAACGCAGAAGGCTTAACGACCCCGATTTCCCCCGTGTTGCGATAACCTATTCTGTTGTCGAAAACGAAGACGGCGAACAAAGCGAAGCGCAGAGAGAAATCGCCGAAATCATGGAAGATTACAAAAAGCTGTTCGGTATAGGCTATAAAGATGTAGATTCATACAACCGCAATATAAATCTCCGCCTTGCGAGAAAAGGCGTGCAATATCAAACCAACGGGAATTGGCTTGACCTTGTTATCGTTGTGGACAGGCTGCTCACCGGGTTTGACGCGCCTACAATACAGACTCTTTATGTTGATAAAGAATTGCGGTGGCATGGGCTTTTACAGGCGTTTTCACGCACTAACCGTCTTTTGCCCGGTAAAAAAGAGGGAATGATTGTAACCTTTCGCAAGCCTGCTACTATGGCTAAAAATGTACGGGACGCTATTAAATTATTCTCAAACGAAGCCAGAGATTGGGAAAACCTTGTGCCGCGTGAATACAAGGAAGTCAAGCAGGAATTTCAGACTGCGTTCAAGGCATATCAAGTGGCGCAAAGGCAGTTAGAGGAAGACCCGCACGACCTCAAAAAGAAAATCGAAGCCGTAAGAACTTTTCAAGCGATGAAAAAGCTCGGTGAAGCCATAAAAAGCTACGAAGGTTATGCAGATGAATATGAAGAAGATGCTTCGGAGCTTTCCGAAGTTATGGAAACCATCGCCGCGCAAGCAGGGCATATAGAAAATCTCAAAGGCGAAGTCAAACAGGAGCTTGAAGAACAAAACGCCGGGGAAGTTGAGATACAAGCGGTTTTGGAAATAGAATTTACTTCTGACCAACGGGCAAATCTTGAAGAAGTCATAGACAGTTATTATATAAGCCAGTTGCTAAAAGACATACGTAACGAGGACAGCAAGCGGAAATTCGATGAAATCATAAAGAACAAGCCCGCGATTGTTAAGACAGCGTATGATGAGGCGCTGGGCGAGATTGACGACAACACCCAAGTAGTAACCGGCGTTGACCGGCATTTCAAGTGTGCCATAAGCGAAATAATATCCGTAACAGCGGCTGCGCTGAAAGTGCCGGAGGAAGATTTGACCGTCAGCTTCAACGAATACCGCCTGGATAAGGACGAAGTGCCGTATATCAACACGATTATAGATAAATCCGCATTGAGCAAAGAGGAATTTGAGCAGACCTTCCCCAGCGAATTGTTTAGGCGTAAGCGCGTTGTGATACATGAGTATCTGCGGGGAATATTCGCGGATAAACTGATGCCGCTTAGAGGGGAGCTTGCGAATTTTAATGATGAGAGGGAGAACTTAGAATGAACCTTTACGAGAGAGATTATACAAAAATTATAACACAAGAAGAAAGGGACGCCCAAATACTATTTGAAGAGTTTGAAACAAAAAAAGGTATAAAATATCTAAACGATAACCCCTTATATAGTCATCCAGATTATAATTGCAGAAATTTTCTGTGGTGTCATAATTCTCGTTTTCCTAACAACAGCTTGCTACACTTTAGACCAGAAGTGTTAAATTTATCTTGCGAAGCAAAACAATTTATGCTTGTTCTTGATGAATCAAAAAACGAGAACCAAATACAATCGTATATTAAAGACAATAAAAAATGGTTTATACCAGGATCAATATTCAAAGAATATTCGTTTGGCAACGGCGAAGCTTATTTGTTTCCCGAGTTAAGATTAGGTGCAGAATATCAAGTTGATTATGCGTTGCTGGGCGAAAATTCTGATGGGTATAGTATCGTGTTTGTTGAGTTTGAAAATGCAAATACACCGTTTTTAATATCCACATCTAACACAGAAAGTGAAAGTGTGCGCAAAGGAGTAGCACAGATTAAAAATTGGAAGAGATGGATTGAAGATAATCGTGATTACTTTTTTAAAAACGGAGAATTTAAAGATAAAGGCATATCAATTCCTACTTACAGGATTTTTAATTGCTTGGTCGTGGGCAGACGCGAACACATGAGCACAAGAGAAATAGAAGTTCGCAGTCAAACGTGTTATGAAAATTTAAACTTTAAAATAATATCTTTCGACAGAATAGTTGATTACATACAAATTATTAACACAGGATATTAAATCCAAAGGAGGCTTCCCACAATGACCAACCTTAACACCCAACTCTGGGCATCAGCCGACATACTGCGCGGCAAGATGGATGCTGGGGAATACAAAAATTATCTGCTGGGATTAGTATTCTATAAATATCTGTCCGACCGGCAGTTGCGCGCCGTTTATGAGGAAGAACACGGCAAAATAGAGAGCTATCCCGAAAGGGATGAGCAATTCGCGGCGTTTTCGGCTTGGTACAGCGAGGACGCCGCCGATGTCAGGCAAATCATATCCGGCAAATTGGGATATTTTATCGAACCCGACAACCTTTTCTACTCTCTCAGAAAAAAGGCGGGCAACTACGAGTTTCAAATAACCGACCTCACAAATGCCTTCATAGAGCTTGGGCGGCAGGGCGAACAATTCGAGGGGTTGTTCGCCGATGTTGATTTGCGTTCAAGTAAACTTGGTTCAACCGACCAACAGCGCAACGTCACCATAACCGAGGTGATTAAAGCTCTTGACGAAATCGACCTTTTCGGGCATGACGGCGATGTGATTGGCGATGCCTACGAGTACCTTATCGGGCAGTTTGCGGCGGGCGCGGGCAAAAAAGCGGGCGAGTTCTATACCCCGCAGGCGGTCAGTAAAATTATATCCGAAATTGTGTCCGTCGGGCAGGAACACATCGCGCCGTTTCATATTTACGACCCGGCGATGGGTTCGGGTTCACTCATGTTGAATATCAGAGAGTTTTTAGGCGACCCCGACAGGGTGCATTATCACGGGCAGGAGCTTAACACCACTACCTATAACTTGGCCCGCATGAATCTCATTCTGCACGGCGTGGAAAAAGCGCAAATGCGTCTTAAAAACGGCGATACTCTCGACGAGGACTGGCCGACCGACGAGCCGTATTTGTTTAATGCCGTGGTTATGAATCCGCCGTATTCCGCCAACTGGAGTGCGGACGACAAGTTTTTGAGCGACCCCCGCTTTGAGCGGTACAGCAAGCTCGCGCCGAAATCCAAAGCCGACTTCGCCTTTTTACTGCACGGGTTTTATCATCTAAACGACAAGGGTACAATGGGGATAGTGTTGCCCCACGGTGTGCTGTTCAGAGGCTCGGCAGAGGGTACAATCAGACAGGCTCTGCTTGAAATGGGCGCGATTGACGCGGTTATCGGCTTGCCGCCTAATATTTTTTACGGGACGAGCATACCGACCGTTGTGTTGATTTTGAAGAAGAACCGAGCCGGGCGTGATGTTTTATTTATCGATGCTTCAAAGGATTTTGAAAAGCAGAAGAACCAAAACAATCTGCGACCCGAAGATATAAAGAAAATTGTGGACGCATACAAAAAGCGGAGCAATATTGCGAAATATGCTCATGTAGCGGATTACGATGAAATTATCCGCAACGACTACAACCTCAACATTCCCCGCTATGTTGATACATTCGAGGAAGAAAAACAAATAGACATCGTAGCACTCAGCCGCGAGATAACCGACCTCAATATCCAAATCGCGCAAAAAGAAACGGAATTTTCAGGGTTGCTTGACAGGCTTGCCGTTACAGCCGAAACCAAAGAGCTTATCGAAGCCACAAAACAGATTTTTACGGAGGTGCCAAGATGAACGAACAAAGGCAGGAGCAATTAAGCCGAATAGTGATAAAGGGCTATAAGTCAATAAAAGACTGCGACTTAGAACTTGGTAACATCAACGTGCTTATCGGCAGTAACGGAGCAGGAAAATCCAACTTTATGTCTGTATTTGAGATGTTGCACAATATTTTAGAAAAAAATCTACAACGATACGCCTATAAAAAAACAGTAAGTTCTTTGTTTTACAATGGAATAAAGGTTACAGATAAAATTATGATAGAGTTTTATTTTAATCCGGCAGAACGTTATTGTTTTGAAATCGGAAGCTCTGAAAACAATAATTTGTATATTCTTGATTCTCTGCTGCATCCTCTTATACCGAAAACAATTAGCGAAGAGTATTCCGGACCTAATATTCCCGCATTGCCTGAAAGACAATGGCGCGTTTATCATTTTAACGATACTGGTTCGACTTCCAAAATAAAATGGGAACACAACTTGTCAAATAGTATGGTGTTTCAATGGGATGGCTCAAATCTGGCCGCTTTTCTTTACCGTTTACGAGAGCATTACGGAGCGGAATACCAAAAAATCCTAAAAACTGTGCAGCGTATCGCTCCGTACTTCAAGGACTTCGTGTTAAAGCCCGAAGAAGAAAATAATGAGCTTATATTTCTGCGTTGGCAAGAAAAAGGTTGTGACGAGATTTTTAATCCGTCACAATTATCGGACGGCACTTTGCGTTTTATTTGCCTTGCGACCTTGCTTTTGCAACCGGCAGCACTGCAACCTGCAACTATAATTATTGACGAGCCGGAACTGGGGTTGCACCCATACGCAATAACAATCCTTGCCGAGCTGATAAAAAAAGCGGCGGCAAAAAAACAAATAATCATAGCTACACAATCGGTAGAATTTCTTGACCATTTTGAGCCGGAAGACGTAATTGTTGTTGATAGGAGCGAAAACGGTTCGGAATTTAAGCGGCTTGACACAGCGCAATTAGGGGCGTGGCTTGAAGATTATACGTTGGGCGAATTGTGGAATAAAAATGTCTTAGGGGGGAGGATTTCAAGATGAAACGGCTTTATATCCTCTGCGAAGGGCAAACAGAAGAAGATTTCGTAAGTATAATCCTCAACCCATATCTTCAAAGCGTGGGTATTGTTGCCGTTCCTATAATTTGCACAACAAAAAGAACGCCTATAAAAAAGTATAAAGGCGGCGTAAGCAGTTTTCGCAAAATCAAGAAAGATTTAATGACATTGTGCGGCGAACACCCGAATGAAATGATAACAACGATGTTTGACTTATATGCCCTGCCGCAAGACACCCCCGGCATTGATACCGACAACCAAAATATTTATGACAAAGTTGAACATATAGAACAGGCTGTAATCGGTGATATAGCAAACCGCCGCTATAACCTGTTGTTTAATATAGTGCTGCACGAATTTGAGGGTCTTTTGTTTTCCGATGTATCCGCTTTTGGGAGCATTGCGGATAGTGAAACCCTTGAAATTTTGCACAGTATCAGAGCATCTGTTGAAACGCCGGAACATATAAACGACTCGCCCGAAACCGCACCTTCCAAACGAATCAAGAACGCTATACCCGAATACTCAAAAGTCAGCGACGGCATAGATATAGCCGAACAAATAGGCATTGCTAAAATTTCAAGCGAATGCCGTCATTTTGAAAAGTGGATAACGAAATTGGTGGCTTGGGCAAAGGAGGGTGCGCTGTGAATAATGTACCTGAGATTAGGTTTGAGGGGTTTGATGGAGTTTGGGAGCAGCGGAAGTTGGGGGAGGAATCCGAAATCTTTGCGGGTGGGGATATAGATAAGGATAAAATTTTAGAGTTTGGCAATTATCCTGTATTTGCCAATGCCCTTACTAACGATGGAATTGTCGGATATTACGACAATCATTTTCGTATCGAAGCTCCCGCCGTAACTGTCACAGGTCGCGGTGATGTGGGTCACGCAAAAGCCAGAAAAATTAGTTTTACGCCGGTGGTTCGTTTATTAGCAATAAAATCTGAACACAATGTGGATTTTCTTGAAAATGCGATTAATAATCATAATGTTTTTGTTGAATTCACGGGCGTTCCGCAATTAACAGCACCACAACTTGCACAGTGCATTATTCCATTCCCAACTCTTCCCGAACAAACCGCCATAGGCAATTTTTTCTGCACCCTCGACGAAACCCTCGCCCTTTGCAAGCGTAAGTTAGACGGGCTGCGGGAATTGAAGCGCGGATACTTGCAGCTGATGTTTCCACAGGCAGGCGAGAGTGTGCCAAGAGTGAGATTTGCGGGATTTGAGGGCGAGTGGGTGGAGCGAAAGTTGGGGGAAGTCTTTGAGCAGACGGCCCAATATGTAAATCCCAAAGTAGACGATATAGAATTGTGGAGTCTTACTGTTGAGAGCGGTCTAACTCCGAAAACAGAGCGATACAACAGAGAGTTTCTTGTCAAAAAGGATGATGCTTTCAAGGTTGTTATGCCTGACGAATTTATTTATAATCCAATGAACATGACTTTGGGGGCTGTTGACCTAAACCGAGCGAATAAAAAGGTGGCTGTTTCAGGTTACTATATAACAATGCGTACAAAAGAAAAATATGATAATGGTTACTTTGCTATGTGGCTGAAATCACCATTGGCTATAACCCTGTACAAAACCTACGCAACAGGTGGATTGATTGAAAAACAAAGAGTGCAATTCCCGACATTGTCAAGCATTGACACGCTTGTACCCTCTTTGCCCGAACAAACCGCCATCGGCAATTTTTTCCGCAATCTTGACGAGCAAATCACCGCACAGCAAACCAAGTGTGATAAGTTGAAGCAACTAAAAGCGGCGTATTTGCAGAAGATGTTTGTGTAGCTTAGACAATTTATGCGGAAGGAGGGAATGAATTGGAATATATTATCAAAGGCATTGCGCACTACGCATACTTGATTTTTGATGTTTTAGATTTTATAGATTCACGGTTTAGGTGGTTGATAATATTCATTGCAATCTATTTAATCGTTTTTAATAAAGGTGTTAGAAATTCCACGTTGGGTATAATTATGCCTTTTATTAAGTCTACAACAAATCCAATAGGGATGGTGTTTATTGCAATATTCGCATCTTACTATGTTTACATTCTTTTATTGTTTGAAGAGCGCATTACAATCGGAGTAGTGCTTTTGTCAATTTATATGCTACTACGCAGTTATACCAAGGTTGCTGTCGGAATGACAAAGATAACTGATTCAATGACAACTCTTTTTGATATGATTAAAGATGTAAGTTTGCCTGTTATATTATTGTGTGTTCAACAAATTATATGTATGATAGAAGGTGATGATATTAGCAATTTGTTTTTTGTGATTTTGTCATTATTGGCAATCCCTTTGTTTTCTTTGGCATACATTTGTACTTATCAAGTTGCAAAACTCAGTAATTCACAAACCTCGAATATGTCTTTGGTAATTGAAAAAATCAGAGTCGGTGAAATTATACCCCAAAAAGAAAAAGTAACTCATAGCAATGTGTTTAAATTTTTTAATATAATTTGGGTAATAAGTGTTTGCATTGTTGCTTATTCTGTAATTTCGATAAGATTTTTTAAAGGCGATTATACTTTTGCATACCATTGTAGTTTAGTTTATTTGGTTATATATTTATGGTATGACTTGATGAAAAGTATGTCAATCGAAAATCAATACGATTTTATTAGTTATGGGTTTATATTTATTTTGTCAATATTATTTATAATATACTATTCATCTACCTTGAAATCATTTAGATTAAGCGAATTAGGTTTCTTAATGCCTATATTCATTTTTATACACATAAAAAATTATTATAAGAAATTCCCCCATCTTCCATCTTTGCCCAAAATAACAAAGAATAATATTTTCGGAGTAGATAATCCTGAAGATTATATAAAGTAACATATTAATGTATTCGACAGACCTTTACCCCCTAAACGCAGTATTCCTGCGGCATTTTGAAGCATTGGAGAATGATGTGGAACTTAGGGTGGCTACGAATTGGAAGGATTTGAAGTTGAGGATTTAAGTGATTCTGCTCTAATAAACGCAAGAGCCTCGCGCCCCAAAAGGCGAAAAGGCTCTTTTTTTATGTCCAAAATGTAAAATCTCAGAAAAAACCCTTGACAACAAGCAGGGGAACAGGCCAACCGCATCGGGTACGACCTCGCCATGCGTTTTACTAAGGGGCGGCACGCTTTCATCGTCTGTACACACACCGACAAAGCCCACCTGTTATCCTATAAAGGGTGAGTTAAACACTCATACTTTATTTTAACTGTAGCCGTCCCGTCCGCAACGATTCGGCACACGAAAGGAGACACACATGGAAATTACCTACACCCGCGTCGGTGATTACTTATTGCCGAACATCCATCTCTCAGACCCGCCGGACGCACCGCCACTCGGCAGAACGGAACTCTCCACAAAGACTACCTGCGCAGAGAAAAACCTGCCCTGTATTCGCAGTTCCTGCTCTCAGAAAGGCTCTACCCATTATGCAGGGAAATTGATTCCACCGCAAGGGCGCGGCTCGAACGAGCAGGAAATTACCGACGGGAAGCCGAGGAAATGATTTTAACGGAGTTTGTATATAATTAAACGTCAAAAAGCCTAACGTAAAGAACCGATAATTGAATTTCCGTCTTCCCGGTGATTGCCCGGTGGTTAAGGCTTAATTTTGTTTCGCCTTTGCGGCTGATTATGCTGTCCTTGACACTGTATTTCTTTCCATACCAATACCGGAATTGTCGAATTGTCGGGATTTTTTCCATAGTCACAGGCTCAGCTTTTCTGCTGCCATCCGGCTGTATCACAAACTCTAAAAAATGCTCCTTGATCATTTCGTCATATGCGTGCTTAAGCGTCCTTCCGTTGCGATTGTGGTAATGCTTTTTAACCGTCTGCCAAAGATTACCTGCATCAGCTCGTCAACATTGATGCCTACGTTGTCGTTATACTTGCGTGGGCTGCCGCGCTTACGCCCGGAGGCAACACGCTCCTTGCCCTTGCCCCCGCGTTCGCTGTATTTTGGCAAATAGGCGTTTTTTGTTTTGCCGCGCTGCCAGTACGTTTTCAGGTAGCGGTGTAGGGTTTTTAAGTCTTTGCCCGTCGATGACATAATCGCCGTCATCATTTTTCCGCGCCGCTTTTTTCATATAGGTTCGTTTATTACGACATTTGACATGAAACCCCAAATCTCATCCCGCACGGACTGCTCTTTTTCGCTTAATGCATGCTACGCAACACTCACAATATATGGGTCGCTCTGTTGAGGCACGAATGAACCTTCTTCAATTTGATTTAGTAAATCTGTGCATAACATGTATGACGGCATTTCCAACGTCGTCGTGTTAAAAACATACGCATAGCCTTGGTCGCCTGATATCCATAATATGCGCCAGATATGTTCATCTTCTGACGATTTGATGAGCATATTGACGGAAATATCATTCATGCCAGAACTGCAACCCCTTTCGCGTTCAGATCCAAAGGCTCATCTAGGTTCAGCGCTATCTTTCTGTACAGCACGAGCCGCTTGAAAAGTTGTAGGCCGATACCGGGGCTGAAACCGAAGGTATGCTCAACTTTTTTAGCTGCCTCAAGTATGCTGAGACCGTTGTCTACAATCAGTTGCATTATCATTCCGCCCGCTTCCGGCAGTTCATCTGCCGCGCCGGTTGCTGTATCTGCTTGGTACGCTGTGTAGATCCACTCGATGTTTTTCGCTTTTTGGTATGGAATCTCGCATTCAGTGACGATTTTCCAGTCAATGCCCTGCGCCAGCCAATAGCGGCGCTCGATTTCAAGTTTTTCTAGGGTACGAGCATTGTTCAACTCCGATGTCATCTTTATAGTCCGCGCCTTTATTCCGTCTATTGATGTAATCATAAAATCGCATGTCAGCACATAAGGGTATCCGCTGACATTATCGGTTGGATACCTTACTCTCATCTGTGAGGCGATCTTTACCGCTCGTTCAAGGTCGGAAAGGGGGTACTGCTCACGTATATCCGTCACCCTGTCCGACCAGTCGAGGACGTAAAAGTAGGCGAGCTCATTATTTGACATCAAATGATGAACCCGCCCGGTCGTCCTGCTTTTTACTCGCGATACTACTCCGCGCGAAGCAAAGTCCTGTATGCGAATACAAGGCGTATAGCAGGGACCCCAGCCACAGCCCCGGCCTTCACGGATATATCTTTCGTATACGCTCGCGTTCCACACACGACGATGCTTCGCCATTTTTTATACCCTCATCACAATATTTATGGCACTTACTTTTGTATTATGGCATTATATTTTGTAAATGTCAATAACTATTGTAATATGGCACTAACTTTTGTAAATCTACAAATGCTTGCAAATATGTGTAAGCACTTCTTGTAATTCATGCGATTATGTGGTATAATGCTTGTGCAGCGTATTTCAAGAGGTGATTTCATGCATAGGAATGCGATTAAAAAGCTCGTCGCTTGGAAGAACGACTCGGACAGAAAGCCCCTAATTGTAAAGGGCGCAAGGCAGGTCGGCAAGACTTGGCTGATGGAGGAGTTCGGGAAAAATCACTACAGCGACTATGTATACTTCAACTTCGACGTGGAGGACGAACTCTCGTCTATCTTCGACGCGAATAAAAACCCGCACAGGATTGTTGAGTTGCTTGGGCTGCTCGTCGGGCGCAAAATTATTCCCGGCGAGACCCTCATCATCTTAGACGAGATACAGGAATGTCCCGCTGCTCTGAACGCCTTGAAATATTTCAAGGAAAAAGCGAACGAGTATCATGTCGTCGCGGCAGGCAGTCTACTTGGAACGTTGCTGGCACAGCCCAAATCCTTTCCGGTCGGTCAGGTCAATCTGCTCGACCTCTACCCGATGTCTTTTGACGAAGTCCTAGCGGCGATAGACGAACCGCTTCACGCTTATTATAAGCAGATTCAAAAGGGACAGCCCATTGAGGATATTTTTCACAGCCGTCTGCTTGAGGCGTATAACTACTATCTGACCATCGGCGGTCTGCCCGAATGTGTCGCATCATGGGCTTCACACAAAGACCCGCGGAGGATCGGGCAGATCCAAAACGAATTGATAACCATCTACGAAAGCGATTTTTCAAAACACAACGGCAAGATCAACAGCGGCAGGATTCTTCTTGTGTTCCGAAGCATCGTTTCCCAGCTTGCGAAAGGAAACGAAAAGTTCATCTACGGCTGTATCAAAGAGGGCGCGAGGGCAAGGGAGTTT
>Ga0099364_10013285_pt1 | contig 11062 bp, 8 predicted proteins | sample TergutTh196P3_FD_73070 | JGI IMG/M metagenome (GOLD analysis project Ga0099364, IMG submission 73070) | Microcerotermes parvus P3 segment gut microbial communities from Pointe-Noire, Republic of the Congo - Th196 P3 | ecosystem: Host-associated > Arthropoda: Insects > Digestive system > Gut ... | reverse complement strand
CGCCACAACAATACCGTCACCCCATTCAGAATCAGCAAATGGCTGGTATGTCGAATGTTTCCCGGTCTCAGCCGGTTCAGGTCGCGCACGCTACGGCTGCGGCTCCTGTCCGGATCAATTCGCAGAAAAAGCTCGAGAAACTTCCCTGTCCCGTCGACCCGTATCATGGTGTTGGTCCGTCATCGCCGGTTGCTCCAATGTCCGATCTTGAACCACTGACGGATGCAAGCGTCACGCCGCCGCGGCCAACGACCGTCGCCAGAAAGCCGAAAAAAGTCATCGACAGTGATGACGATCAGGAAACGGGAGCTATTCAATCGGCTCATTTTGTGGTCGATGGTTCGTGACGCACGATTCCTGGACGATGAGCGAACTTGTCGTTGCTCACATCGGGTGACAATATGCCGAAGCGGCGCCCCATCGGAGTTCCCTGAATGATCGCACCAAGGGTTTCGGCATCCAACGATCGGGGATCAATGCCATTGGTCTGTGGTTCGGCATGGTTCCATGGACAGACTTCTTGGCAGGTATCGCAACCGAAAAAGCGGTCGCCTAACGTCACGGCAATTTCCTGTGGAATCTCACCGCGCTGTTCGATGGTCCAATAGTTCAGGCATCGCCGGGCATCGAGAATGTAGGGCTCGACCAACGCTCCGGTCGGGCAGACATCGAGACAACGGCGACAGTTTCCGCAGGGATCCGGCAAGTCCGGCGAGACGTCGGACGGCCAGTCTTCCGTCGAAAGCAGAGCGGCGAGAAAAAAGGTCGAACCAAGCTGCGGATGAATCAGCATTGTGTTTTTGCCGATGCGTCCTAATCCGGCATCGACGGCGAACGAACGCTCAAGCAGCGGAGCGGTGTCTACGGCTCCTCGACAACGGCCTTGGGGATGCAACTTCCGATGAAGTGCCGCAAGTTGTCGGAGTCGCCGTCGAATCCAATGATGATAGTCGCGGCCCCGAGCATAGCGGGCAACGCCACGAAGCGGCAAACGGAGCGGTGCGTCGGCAAGAACCCGTTCGTAGGATACGCCCAGCATCAGAATAGAATGGACATTGTCCAATATAAATTGGGGATGCGATCTTGCTTCGCAACGCTCCGCGAGATAGCTCATTCCAGCGTGCATTCCGGCGTCGACCCACGTTTCGAAGTGGTCAAACGTCGTCGGACGCCGTGCGGCGGCAACGCCGACCAGTTCGAAGCCGAGATCGATGGCCAATGTTTTGAGCGTTTTATATCCATCCACGGTCACACAATTATACTGCACGAGAGCGATCGTGGAAAGCACCCTCATACGAGGATTGCAAGGTCCCCAACACGGTAGGTTGCCGCCCAATGTTGGGTTCCGCAATCCTCGCGTCCCTTCTCGATTTCCTCAATTGAAAAACATGCGTTATGTGGTATAATTCCGAGATACGGGTGGAGTTCTTTGATAACGCAGACCTGTTGCCGATTGTTTTTTGCCGTCTTTGCCAGAACGGCGGACGGGGACTGGTTCCGTCTGTGCCGTTCCGGCGACATTGTGGGCGTCTTGCATGACAGAACTGCCGTGTAGAGTCCGTAAATCCACTTGACTTCGCTATGCCTGAAAAAAATATCGAACAATCGAAAAAGAGGCTGCCACTACGGACGGGGCGGCAACCGGGCGAAAGGGCCTCGTTCGTTCGTCACGCGGGGGTGCGGGAAAAACTCATTGTCATCTTCCTGCTCGTCAAAATTCTGCCCCTGATCCTGCTGGCCTACATTGCGTGGCAAGCCTTGGTAACGCTCGGCACCGTTGCACGCGAAACCGCCGTCGTCGACTCCCGTGAAGCCCTGACAGCATTGGCCGTGGAGAATATCGAACGTATCAGCACCGATGCGGCGCAGAAAGTTGCGGAGTTCCTCTACCAACGGGACGCCGACATCTCTCTCCTTGCCCGACTTTGTCGACATATTCCGTTTGACACGCCGGAAAAGGCCAGGGAACTCTTCATCGATTTTGGCAACGGGAAAACCAGTCTGATTCGGCAGTATGGCGATTGGAAAGTTGCCGCATCCGGTATGGGGTGGGAGCAGGTCGATCCGTACACCCCGCCGGTGGAAACGAAGAAACGCTCCGTCAATGTGGAAAACGAGGAACTCCGCGACGGCGCCACGTTCCGTTACCGGCCTCCGCGCGGTTACGGCGACGATCCGAGCCGATTCCGCGCGGTGCCGCTCTACGACGAAATCGCTCTGCTCGATCTCAACGGAATGCAGATCGCCAAATATGTCTCTCCGCATTCGACGAAAAAGCGATTTCCCTTTCCCAAGGAATTGCTGAACATTTCCGATCCGGCAAACACCTTCGTCAAGGCCGAACGCTATTTTGAAGAGTTGCCCAAACTGGGGAAAGACGGCATTTACGTCTCCGATGTTATCGGGGCGTACACTCCTTCCCGATTTATCGGAATGTACACGCCGGATTTCATCGCCTCACGGCGGATTCAGGCCAAAATTACCGAACTCGAAGCCGACGAGAATGGGAAAAACGCCGAAGCAGCATGGAAATTACGGGTACTGAACGCTGAACTGAAAGACGAAGAAGAAAAGTTCAACAGTTATGTGGACATTACCAACACCAAAGTCCGAGCCGAAATCGACCGACGATTGGGAGTGGGAGCAACATGGAAAATCGAAAACAAAACCCTTGAGGAGACTTCCGCCGAATTGAGAGCGCTCGGATTTTCCGAACTGGCGGAGGAAATCCTGAATATTCCGTTCACTCCGGAAGAAGAGGCGTTCGCCGGCGCCGAAAATCCCGTAGGGGTTCGCTTTGAAGGTATTATCCGCTGGGCGAAACCGGTGCTGGACGCTGGCGGCAACATCAAAGGTTACGTGGCCTTCGCCTTGAATCACGACCATCTGATGGAGATGATCGACCACATCAATCCGATGCCGATCCGCTATTCGGAGTTGTCGGACGCCTTCGACGGAAACTATGCGTTCGTTTGGGATTATCAATGCCGGAGCATCGTGCATCCGCGGCATCACTCGATCTGCGGTTACAACCCTGAAACGGGCAAACCGGAGACGCCGTGGCTGGAGAAAACGCTCTACGACGGTATGGTCGCGGCGGGGTGTGATCGGGCGAACTGGCCGGAATACATCGCAACGCTCGACAATTACGTCCCTTGGACGGGCGACAAAAGTTCTTTGGCCTATCAGTCGAGAGACAAGCGGCCTGCGGCTGAACTGACGCGATTGGGACTGGTGGGATTGGACGGGCGTTATCTGAACCAGGCGCCGCAGTGTACCGGCTGGATCGATTTAGTCAAAGACGGCGGTTCGGGATCGCTCTTCATTTTGTGGAGCGGTCTGTACAAATTGAACACGGCGTCGACGATCCCCTATTATACGGGCCAGTACAGTCCGGAAGTTCGCGGCGACCGTCGCGGCTTCGGCTTCGTTGCCGTCGGAGCGGGCGTCGACGATTTTCTCCGTCCGGCCAACGATATGGGGCAAAAACTTACGGAAATGCTCCAGGAGAACATCGGTCATACGACATATCATCTGATCTGGACCACGGTTGTCCTGTCGGTCGTCGTGGTTTTCATCGCAATATGGATGGCGTCCTATCTCTCGCACAAACTGCAATGGCTCATTGACGGCATCACTCGGTTCCGTCGTGGTGAACGAAACTTCCGTTTTACCGCATGTATTCATGACGAATTCGGTCATTTGGCCCACTCATTCGATGCCATGGCGGACAATATCGTCGAGAGCATTCATGCGCCTCTGGTTATCACCGACTTGGATTTGCGTATCATTTATGCCAACGAGCACGCTCTTGGACTGGTAGGGGATAAGGGGCTGGAGGATGTTGTCGGTCGACTCTACGAGGATCTGAGTATCTACAAATTTGGATCCACCCATTGTCCGATTACGGCTCTGTTGCGGGGAAATCTATCGGGAAAAGCGTTTTATGAGGAACGAACGGATTCCTATCTCCAAGGAACCGCCAATTATCTCTGGGGCGATGACGGCACAAAGCAGGGTTATATCGTAACGACTCACAACGTTACCGAACTGTCACGCAAACAGATCGAACTGGAACAGGCGAAAGACGAAGCGGAAGTCGCCAGCAACGCCAAAAGCGACTTCCTTGCCCACATGAGCCACGAAATACGAACGCCGCTGAACGGCGTCATCGGATTGTCCGACTTGTTGCTTGAAACCACGCTGAACGACAAGCAACACGAATACGCTCAATTGATTAAGGTCTCCGGTCAATCGCTGTTGTATCTGGTCAATGACATTCTGGACTTCTCGAAGATTGAGGCGGGAAAACTGGAAATCGATTCGGAACCCTTCGACTTGGTGGCGACGGTCGAATCAACCTTGGGAATCCTTCTTTCCCGTGTTACCGAGAAAAATCTGGAACTGGGGATTTCCTTCTCCAAGAACCTGCCCCGGATCGTCCAGGGAGATGTCGGACGTTTGCGCCAAGTCTTGCTGAACTTGGTCGGCAACGCGGTGAAATTTACCGAGAGCGGCGGCGTTTGGGTTGACATTGCGATCCGTGCGATCCAACGTGAAGGCATTGCGATCTGTTTCAGGGTCATTGATACAGGCATCGGCATTCCGAAGGACCGTTTCGGCCAATTGTTTCAGGCGTTTTCGCAGGCGGATGCCTCAATGGCACGCATCTACGGCGGCACGGGACTCGGTTTGGCGATTTCCATGAAATTGGTGAACCTTATGGGAGGCAAAATTAGTGTCGAAAGCGAGGAGGGCAAAGGTTCTACGTTCTGGTTCACCGTTCCCTTGCGATGCGACCCCAAAGTCATCCAATGCCTCAGCACCGACTTTGAGGACTGCACCAACACCGAGGACGAAAAGTGTCCCAATATCAAAGGCGACCGCTGTACCATCTTCATTGCCCGGGCGGTCGGTTCGTTCAGCCTGAAAGGACGCACGGTCCTGATCGTCGACGACAATGACATCCAACGTCAATCGGTTGTCGCCCAATTGCAGAGTTGGGAAATGGAATGCACCCCTTGCGAATCCGGCCAAGAAGCGATTCGCTTGTGGGATGAATCGCGGACCGAAGGGAAGCCGTTTGAGCTGCTGATCTTCGACAACACGCTCATCGACGGAGAGGGAATCGATTGGATCCGCCGGTTTGCCGGGCAAATGGAAGAGCAAAAACGCTCTTTACCGCCGATCATCCTGCTCCATACATTGAGTACGGACCATGACCCGGAATTGTTGAAGAAACTCAATATCAGGTCGATCGGCAAACCGGTTTATCCTTCATCGTTGTTCGATGCGGTGATGAACCGGCTGTTCTCTTCGGAAAAGCAAGGGCGTCTTCTCGTTGCTCCGGGCGACCCGTCTCTGCCGGTCCAAACACCTGCGGAAAATACGGAGCGGACGAAATCGTCGTTGCAGGGGAAAGTGCATGCCCTTATTGCCGAAGACAACAAGGTCAACCAAATTGTCGCGCAGAACATCCTTGCCGACGCCGGATTTACGTGCGATATTACGGTCAATGGCCTCGAAGCGTGTACTGCCGTCCGGCAAAAGCATTACGATGTTGTCCTGATGGACTGCCAGATGCCGGAAATGGACGGCTTCGAAGCAACGGATTTAATTCGCAATTGGGAACGCGAACACGGAAACAAGCGGATACCGATCATTGCGTTGACGGCCAACGCAACGCAAAAGGACGTCCAAAAGTGCTTCGATTCCGGGATGGACGCTTACTGTAGCAAACCGGTCAATCCTTCGGCACTGATCCGCCTCATCGAAGAATGGGTTCTGAAAAATGTGTGAAAGACCCAAACCGTCCCGTTAGCGACATTGTATCGAAGAGGATCATCGTTGACCGCCTTCTACCAACATTATGTCCCTAACGGGATAGACGACGAAAGAACACAATCCCAAAAACTAAAGTTGACAACGCGCTAAGGCTGTTTCTTGTTGCCTCAACGTTGTCTTGAGGGATAACCAATCAGCGGGGCGGGGGCCGCCGCGGCTAATGGCGTACGCTAACGATGAATCCGATTCTCCTTTACGAACTACGGCAAAGTGTACGCGATCGCTCCGTTCTCGTGGCGACCATGCTGTACCTCGCCGCAATGGTCGCACTGACGGTGGCCGTTCAACTTGCCAAAGTCGATCTGAGCGAATTTATGCCGCTCTTCCACTCCGCCAGCCCCAACCAACAACTCGTTCAGGCATTGTTCCTGACGTATTATCTTTTCGCAAGTTCCGTCCTGATCAGTTTCGGATCGGTCAAAATCGTTTTCGAACGGATCAACGGCGACCTCGTCTATACAACAACGCTGACACCGGGGCGCATCGTTTGGGGCAAAGTACAACTTGGTATCATTATCAGTCTGCTCTTCGGTTCGATGACGCTCCCGTTTCTGACCCTCGCCTGGCTCGGTCGCGGCGTTGACGTTCTCGCTATTTTCTTTTCATTCCTGACCGCTTTCTTGTTGTCTCAGATACACTACGCCAGTACCTTGGCAGTCTTTTCCGGAGCGACGTCGCTCACCGTCGCCTTTGCACGGGGAGTGCCGTGGGGCATTGGACAATTGTTGTTCCTCCTTCTTGCTCTAATCCTCAGCGCAACATCCATACAGCAACAGGAATTCGGAGAAGCCGTTCCCACATTGGTCGTACTGACCTCTGTTCTCTGTACGATTGCGTATCTTCTGGCATCGGCCCAATTTGCGCCGGAAGCCGCCAATCGGATGTTTCCCGTCCGCGTCGGATTGACGATCCTGTTCGGCATCACGATGATCGGAGCGTTCGCTCTGGCAGTCGCTGGAGATATAACGGGAGGAACGGCCATTCCACAGTGGTTGGACGCATTGATCGAATCGCCTTTCTGGATGTTGTGGTTACTGGTTCCGTATCTTTTTTTGGTCTTTATCTGCGAACGGACGGAATGGTCGAATCGGCAGCGGCAGCAAATTCCCATGTCGTTGGTGGGTCGTCTGATGGCCTTTCCGTTTTTCAGCGGCGTCGCCAACGCAATGGTTTGGTCGGCGGGATTGGTCTGGTGCGGCATTCTCTGGCTGATCGTCGTCGATTATTGTACCAACCGATCAGTGTCTTCTTCGAGCGGTTCGCTTTACGGGTTATTTGCGTTTGCGCTGTTTCTTTTCAATTATTGCGCCACGTCGCTATTGATTTGCAACTTATTGCTGCGAAAATGGATTGACCGGCACTGGCATTGGGTACCGGTCTGTGTGTTGATCGGAACGATTATTTTCGTACTCTTTGCCGGTTTTTGGTTTCGGATGCTTTCTAATGAGTCGTGGCAATCCTTTTGGAAGATTCCGTTTTTGCCGTATCCCTGGCCGACGTGGGACAAGGACTTGGCCTATTGGCAATACGTGATCGGCGAGATTTGGCTTGCCGTTCTTTGCGTCGTCGGTTTGCCGTGGGTGGTGAAGGCGTTTCGCAAGTTCCGTCGCGCTTGCCCCGACAACACGCATCGGGTAGAATGACCCCTATTGAATCGCCCCCCCAAAAAACGAGGAGAAAGACAATGGACATAATGGAACTCGTGAAATCGGCTCCTACGACGGAGGACGGGGGTGACTTCGTCCTTTTCGACAGCAAGGACCAGTTTGTCGGACAGTTTAAGACCAGCGAAGAAGCGGCAGCCTGTGCCAAAGAACGCAGTCTGAAGAGTCCTTTTCTGTGCCATCTTTCGATACTCAACGATCGCTTTATCCCTTACTTCGAGATCAAACGTCATGTTTCCTAAAAAAGCGACGTATCAATTCGCCCACGGTCTGCGTCCCATTGTCCGGATTCGATTGGAAAATCTACACGATTCTGCCGCTGAGTCCGTTTTGTTTCCAGCGGTTGTTGACACAGGAGCCTCTCTCACCGTCGTCCCCGCCTATCTTTGCCGGTATTTGGGACATTCGTTTGAAGACGGTTTATCGGTGCCATCCATTTCGGGAATCGGTGAAGGAACCGTCCGAGCATTTGCTCACTCAACGAGGTTGACCGCCTTGTTTCCTGATGAATTAAACGCAGATTCCCCTCAAGCATTCGATCCCTTTGAGTTTTCCTGTGCATTTATCGATCAATTTCTTCCTGCCGTCCTGCTCGGTCAGCAAGATTTTCTCCGCTTGTTCCGCTACGCTCAAGATGGTCGTGCCGGTTGGTTTTCCCTTGAGCAGGTCAGCGCGTCGCGGGGCGACGCGGCTAACGGCGTGCGATAACGATGAATCCGATTCTCCTTTACGAACTGCGGCAGAGTGTACGCAATCGCTCCGTTCTCGTAGCGATCATGCTGTACCTCGCCGCACTGGTCGCACTGACAGGTGCCGTCTTCGCCGGTGAAGTTGCCATCAGCGATTATTGGCAACTCATCGGCGGCAGTGCGTTCTTCTTTGGTCTCAGCGGAACGCCGAACCAGCAACTCGTCAAGGTTCTGTTCCTGACGTATTACCTTTTCGCAAGTTCCGTCCTGATCGGCTTCGGAGCGGTCAAAATCGTCTTCGAACGGATCAACGGCGATCTCGTCTACACGACGACGCTGACACCGGGCCGTATCGTTTGGGGCAAAGTGCAACTCGGTATCGTCATCGGTCTGCTGTTCGGTTCAATGACGCTGCCGTTTTTGACCGTCGCATGGCTCGGACGAGGTCTCGACGTTCTCGGAATCCTCGTTACGTTCCTGTTAATCTTTGCATTGATTCAGTTACACTATTCCAGCACCTTGGCAATGTTTGCCGGAGCAACGTCGCTCATCGCCGTCTATGCCCGGCTGTTGCCGTGGTTCATCGGGCAGGTGCTGTTGCTCTTTCTCGCCTTATTCCTCATTTTGGAAGGTCCGTCGCAGCCATTATGGCTGACCATTGCCGTCAGCCTGATGTGTCTGGGCGCCATTCTTTGTACGATTGCGTATCTCTTGGCAACGGCACAGTTTGCGCCGGAAAGCGCCAACCGGATGTTGCCCACCCGTGTCGGCTTGACAATTCTGCTTGGCATTGCCACGGCAGGAACTTTTGCATCACTGGTCATTGATCCGAGCATAATGCGTACAATGCCACCGGCATGGTATGTGCCAATATTCGTCTATGCCTTCCTCGCCCTATGGATGTTGGTTCCGTATCTTTTCCTTGTTTTTATCTGCGAACGGACGGAGTTATCGAACCGGCAACGACAACGGATTCCCGTTTCATTTATCGGACGGCTTATCGCTTTCCCGTTTTATAACGGCGTTGCCAATGCAATGGTTTGGTCCGCCGGATTGGTCTGGTTCGGCGTTCTCTATTTGATCGTCGCGGATTATTGTACAAGACGTGCGATTTCCACTTCGCTCCATGAATTTTACGGAATGCACACGTTTGCGTTGTTATTTTTCAATTACTGTGCGACATCGTTGTTGATTTGCAATTTGCTGTTACGGAGATGGATTTCCCGGCATTGGTACTGGGTGCCGGTCTGCGTCTTGATCGGAATGATTATTTCCGTAACGTTTGTCGTTTCATGGATTCCGGCGTATCGCGAACCGTTGCAAAAATTTTTCGAGATGTTTCCGTTGTTGCCGTATCCTTGGCCGAATTGGGACGGACACTTGGCGTATAGGCAATATGTGATTGGCGAGATTTGGCTTGCCGTTCTTTGCGTCATCGGTTTGCCGTGGGTGGTGAAGGCGTTTCGCAAGTTCCGCCGCGCTTGCCCCGACAACACGCATCGGGTAGAATGAACCCGTGTCAAACCGCCATCCCCGAACGGAGGAAGAACAATGGACATTATGGAACTCGTAAAGCCGGTTCCTACGACAGAGGGCGAGGCGAACGCGACAACTTTCATGCGACTGTGACTGTAAATGAGGTTGACATTTTTTTATGCAAATTTTGCTACTGAGGTTGTTTCCTGCCGGCTCAATGTTGTCGTTCGGTTTACTACGGAAACGTTTCCGAACAGTTTGTATTATGTCCATCCGTAACACGATTTCACGACGGTTCACACTGTCTCTGCGGTCGATACAACGGAACGTTCCGGGGAATTTGATCGATGTTCCGTCTTCCTCGAAAAGCACTGGAAAAATGGTTCGATTCCGTCACCGACGGCTGGAATCCAATTGTCGTGCGAGAACTGCGGCGAGCCGTGCGCTCCGGGCTTCTCTTTGCTTTTACAGTGTATCATTTCGGTCTCTTGTTACTGGGGCACATTGTCGATTGGAATGATCCAACGACTGCAATCTTCTGGCGAACACTACCGACGGTAGGCTCCATGCTTCTTATGGGATTCGTAGGAGGTGATCGATGTCTCTGTCATGTCGATGAACTTATCGGCACTGTGCCGCTTACACCGACACAACACTTCTACGGCCATCTCGGGACATCGTGCATCCTTTCCGCATTCTTTCTCGTTCAGGCATTGCCGTTTCTTGCGTTTTCGTCGTCCGTTCTCCTTCGCTTGGGAATCCTGCTCGGTGGTTTTGCCATCGCACAGGCTGGCACTCTCTTTTGCTTTACTTTTACCATTCGTTCACAAACCATCGTCGAAGTGAGTACTATCGGTCTTACCACTTCCCTTGTCTGTCTGCCAATGGTTGGATTGCCGTTTGCCACCGTCCTATTCTTTTGGCATGTGTATCTGTCGCCTTTGCCGCAAGACGTTCTGACCAGTTGGCTACTCGCCGCCGTGGTGTCCGTCGGCGGAACGTTGGCATTGCTTTCGTTCGCTTATCTTGCTTATCGATTGTCGCTGTACCATTTCGCCAACCGCTTCAAAAATCCTTGGCAAGCAGTGAGCGTCAATATGGGCATCTACCTACTTTGGAGTTGCTTCTGGTCTGTCGTCGCCTTCGCAGTCGTTCTGCGTTTCAGCGGATAGTCCGATTGACTCCGAATGGAAATCAGCGTAAAATGACGAACATGAACGATCCCCTTCAAACAATCCTCGAACGGCACGGGCGGCGTAAAGATTCGCTGATTCCGATCTTGCAATCGCTGCAAAAGAGTTACGGTTATTTGCCGGAGCCGCTGTTGCGAAAAATCGTCGACGAAACGGAAATCTCCGCCGCCGACGTTGCAGGCGTTTCGACCTTTTA
>Ga0099364_10013284_pt1 | contig 11063 bp, 7 predicted proteins | sample TergutTh196P3_FD_73070 | JGI IMG/M metagenome (GOLD analysis project Ga0099364, IMG submission 73070) | Microcerotermes parvus P3 segment gut microbial communities from Pointe-Noire, Republic of the Congo - Th196 P3 | ecosystem: Host-associated > Arthropoda: Insects > Digestive system > Gut ... | reverse complement strand
GCCAGTGAATACTGGCTCAGCCGTCTGCAGTTGGACAGCAATGGAATGTGGGAAGCACAGGATGAATGGTCTCCCGAACACGGTCCCGATGAGGATGGCATCAGCCATGCCCAGCAGTTGATTTGGGATCTGTTTGATAAAACATTACAAGCCGCAGAAATTCTCAATGTAAACACCAGTGTTATTGCAGTAATCCGGGACAGGTTTACCAATCTGGATAATGGTATAGCCATTGGCTCGTGGGGGCAAATACAGGAATGGAAGTATAATCAATCAGAAGACTATCCCGGAAACAGGCACCGCCATATGTCCCAGCTTAAAGCCCTGTATCCGGGAGATCAAATCTCACCTCACCTGGATGAACGTTATGCCCAGGCTGCACGGGTTACCCTTAATTCACGGGGCGACGGCGCAACAGGATGGAGTCGCGCCACCAAAGCTGCTCTGTGGGCACGACTTTTTGATGGAAATCGGGCCTACAGCCTGCTCAAGGCGGCAATGAATCTGACAACCGCCACCAATGTAAGCATGGACGACCATCTGGGCGGCATGTACGAAAATATGCTCTGCGCTCATCCGCCCTTCCAGATTGATGGGAATTTCGGAGCAACAGCGGCAATAGCGGAAATGCTGATACAAAGCAACCTGGGTTTTATTCACCTGCTGCCTGCCCTGCCATCCGCCTGGTCATCAGGAACCATCCTGGGTTTACGGGCCCAGGGGAATTTTACCGTGGATATAACCTGGGCAAATGGAACTCTTGTTTCAGCCCGAATCCATTCAGGCTCAGGCAGGGATCTTAATGTGTACTACAACGGTGTCATGAGGACAATGCCTACTACAGCAGGCGGTGTATATACCATACGGTAATCAATTTTGCATTAATAACGTGATCAACTGCCCTTCATCACTAATTGCGCCAAGGGAGCGTATTCGTGAAAGGCCCTGTAAAAACCCATAATGGGCCCTGATGTAGTTATTACGGCTGTTGATGAGCAATGTGGAAGCTTCGTTAAGGTCGGACATGGAACTTTGCAGGAGCCGGTAACGTTCATTGATAAATTCAAAGTGTCTTTCCGTATAATCAAGGGAAAGACGCGAATGTACAACCGATCCGGCAAAAGCAAAGATATTTAAAAGTGCGCTTTGCAGCTCGGTTTCCAGGTTGATTTCCGTACTCATATATTCCAAAAACGATGTATCGCGGGCGATCCTGCTTCGCTCAATTCGATTGTTCATCACCCAAAAATCCAGTGGTATGCTGCCTCTGATGGAAATCCCGCCGCCCGAAGAAGTTCCAAATCCCGAATCAACAGCATAACCAATACCGGATGAAAAAATGGTGGCGCTGATCACCGGGGCATAATCCCGTTTGGCAATGGATAAATTCATTTGTGCCCTTTGGTTGTTAAGCGCAGCTCTTGCCAGCGAAGGATTTGCCGCAGCAAGAATTTCCCATAACCGGCCGTATAAGGCATCGGCTTCTTCATCGGAAATTCCTGCAAGCAGTTGTATGACATCTTCATAAGCATCAAAGGTAATATCTTCAAGTTCTACGGTATCTGCAAGGCCGGTTAGAGAACGCAGTCTTGTTCTGCTGAGTACCAGGCTGCGCCGTGCCTGATTGCGTGCATTTTCGCGTGCTTCTTTTTCCGCCAGCGCCCGTAAATAATCCCCCAGGTTTATCATTCCGTTTGCATGCCGAATCTCCGCCATGGCAAGGTTTGCCAATGCTGTTTGCAGGGAAGATTCTTCGGCTGTAAGCGTTGCTGCCGCTTCCAGGACAGCATAGTAAGCATTATCCACCGCATCAAGCACAGAAAAATATTCGGCAAGCGCTGATTTTCGGATACTTTCCGTGGCAATGCCGTTAATGGCTCTCTGCAGAAAATTCTTTCCGCCGGCAAATATAATTTGTGTTACAGAAACATCCAATCCGCTGTTAAATGTATCAATGGGATTAACCAGACCCCAATCCCTGTCCAGATAGCTCATTGCCGCGCTGTACCCAGCGGTAATGGAAGGAAGCATGGTATAAATATGACTCTTTTCGCTTAATATACTGCTTTGAATATCCAGATTGTATCGTGCCAGGCTGCGTGAATTAGCCAGCGCCAGCGTCCGCACTTCCTCAAGGCCGACAGACTGAGCGAACAAACAAACCCCGGAAACGGCAATTAAGCATAGTATCATTAATACTTTTTTCATATATTTACTCATAACGCAGCGCATCAATCGGATACAGCCTTGCTGCTTTTAATGCCGGGTAATAGCCAAATACCACCCCCACCAGTGCGGCAAACATTGCTGAGATTGTAACAATTAACGGGTTGATTGCCGTAGGTATTCCCATCATTGCCGACAGCAGGTGGCAGGCCAGAAACGCCATGCCTATTCCTAAAATGCCGCCCATGAGGCTTAAGATCACCGACTCGGTGAGGAACTGAAAAAGTATGTCCCGCTTGCGTCCGCCAACCGCCATCCTGATGCCGATTTCGCGTGTACGCTCGGTAACGGAAACAAGCATAATGTTCATGATACCAATACCGCCGACCAGCAGCGACACACCGGCAATGGCGGCAAGCAGGGTTGTAAGGGTTCTTGATGTTGCCGATGCCATGTCTATCATGTCCGCCTGGTTGATGATATCAAAATCGGCGCTGGCGACATCGGGGATGCCCCGTGATTCACAGAGTATCAGGCGTGCTTCATGCTGGGCGGCATCCATAAAATTTTTACTGATAACACTCATGACAATCATGTTGATATTACGGGAATTATTCAGCCGGGTCATTGCAGTATCCAGGGGAACCATGATGACATCGTCCTGATCGCTGCCGCCGATACTCGCCCCCTTGCTTTCCAAAAGACCGATAACGGTAAAATAATTAGTTCCGATTCGTATCCGCTGGGACAGTGCATCTTCGGCACTGCCAAACAGGTTCACCGCTGTAGTACGCCCCAGAACCGCAACCATGCTGCGTCCTGCCAGATCTTCATCTCCAAAGAAAACCCCCGAATCAACATTAAAGTTTCGGGCAAGAATAAAATCGGGCTCAACACCCATAATCGAAACCTGGGCATTGCCTTCGCTGCCGGTAACATTGGCACTGGTATTAACAACACCGGATATTGCCGTTGCAAAACTCGATTCATCCCTTAGTTTTCGCACATCATTTCTGGTAAAAGCGCTCATGCGCATCATCATCTGCTGGCCGCTGCGGGTTGCCCGCCGCATGGGGATTATCTGCAGCAGGTTGGTTCCCATTGAAGTAATCCTCGCCTCAATTTCCCGCTGGGAACCTTCACCCAAGGCTACCATGATTATCACCGATCCCACACCGATAATTACGCCTAACGATGTTAACAGGCTCCTCATACGGTTGCGGAGAATGGAACGTAAGCAGGTTTGAAATAACTGGATAATATTCATGAGGCCTCGGTCAGCAGGGCATGATCCTTGTTCCATCGGGCAAGGTCTTCCAGCGCGTTGCGTCTCTGGGCAACCTGAACATCGGAAACCAGCAGGCCGTCACGCAGGGTAATAATGCGCCGGGTATAGGCAGCAAGTTCCGGCTCGTGGGTCACCATGATGATTGTTTTTCCCTGCCGGTTCAGTTCCTGAAACAGTCCCATGATCTCAAGGGCCATTCCTGTGTCAAGGTTACCCGTCGGTTCATCGGCAAGAATAAAGGCCGGATCGTTAACCATAGCACGGGCAATGGCAACCCGCTGCTGCTGGCCGCCGGAAAGCTGGGAAGGGTAATGATCCATGCGGGAATCCAACCCCACATCTTTCAACGCCGCCATTGCCCGCTCCCGCCGTTTATGAACACTGCGGTTAAATGAAAAATGTTGTTTTTTTTCGTGCAAAGACTGGTGCGATGTATCACGGCGGCGGTAAAACAGGGGAAGCTCCACATTTTCCAGAGCAGTTGTCCGTGCCAGCAGGTTAAATGACTGGAACACAAACCCGATTTTCCGGTTGCGGATATAAGCAAAAGTATCCGTATCGGATTTTGACGTTTCGATGCCGTCCAGGGTATAGGTTCCCCCAGTGGGCTTGTCCAAACAGCCGAGAATATTCATCAGCGTAGATTTACCTGAACCGGAAGGCCCCATCACCGAGACAAACTCTCCGGCTTCGGCGGAAAAATCCACCCCCCGCAGGGCACGTACAACAATGGCTTCCTCGCTGTTTTTTGAACCATGCCTGCTTTCCATCCGGTATTCCCGTTTGATTCCCTGCAGTTCAATGACGGGCATTATATCCTCTCCCGTAAGATAACCTGTCTGCCTTCCATATCATCGGCGGTGCGAATTTCGGTAAACGAGCCATTGGTGATGCCGGCCTGCACCTGTATGACTTCCAGTCTGCCGTCGCCGTTAACAAACCACAGATTGCGCCACACAACAACCGGAGCGCTGCGGCTCTGTCCCTGCCTGGCTCCCCCGGGAGGCTGGCGGCCGCCGCCCATCATCATGCGCGGTGCGCCGCCCATCATCAGGCTGGAAAAAGAAGTATTTTGACCGCTGCTTTGCGATGTACGCTGTGCATCAGCCTGCGCACGCGCCTCTATTGCCGCCTGCCGCTGTTCGTCGCCCATGTTTTCCAGGGCAGCATCAAATACCATGTCGGCAATGCGGTCTTCGTTCAGGCCTGTGGGCTGGTAGCGCAGGGCCGCATTAGACACCATCAATGTGTTTTCGCTGCGTTCTACAATGAAGTCCACCGCGCAGGTCATTCCCGGCAGCAGCGAGCCGTCAAGATTTTCTACTTTGACGATCACCGTATAGGAAACCACATTGCTTGTTACCGTGGGAACCATGCGGATAGTTTCAACTTCACCGCTGAAGCTGCGCCCCGGCATGCTTTCCAGGGAAAACCGTACCGGCTGCTCCGGCTGTATTGATGCAATATCAAGCTCACCGACCATTGCTTCAATCTGCATATCCCTGAGATTTTCCGCCAGGGTAAAAATATTTGATGAATTACTGCTGGAGCTGTCCACAACCGTATCGCCGATATTGATTCTCCGGTCAAGAACAATGCCGTCAATGGGAGAAGTAATAAAGGCAAACTGGTTTATCTCGGTTTCTATGGACCGCAGATTTGCCTCAGCAACTGCAAGGTCGGCCCGCAGGTTATTCAACGTTGTCCTGCTGGTCTGCAGTTCAAAGTCGGAAATCAGGTTCCTGTCCGCCAGGATACGCTGATTGTTGTAATTCACTTCCTGCAGTTCAAAGTTTGCCCGGGCCTTGAGAACTGAAGCATGCTGCTGTTCCCGCCTGAGTCGGAGCATATCGGTATTAAGTTCGGCAAGGACATCTCCCCTGCGTACCTCGTCATTGTAATCAACAAAAATCCTCTCAACTTTGCCGCTCATCTGGGGCAGCACCCTAACCGTGGAAACCGGATTAATCGTACCTGATGCCGAAACAGTACGTTCCAGAGTGCCCCGGCGGACATTGGTAAATTCGTAGGAAGCAGCCCCCTGCCTTGCGCCGCCGGAACAAGCGGACAAAACCACTGTCATAACCAGGCAAAAATTAAGAAAAAATGGATGTTTTATCATTGTTCAGGATAACTCCTTCCTGATATAATAACACATTAATACTGCCAAGGTAACAGATACCTGGTCAGATCAAGGATTATAAACAGAATGCAGCATAAAGAGGAACTGATTTTTTACCATGTACAAAACCGAAATTTTTCGTAGACAGTTTAATCGCATATGCAGGTTTATAAGTATCAACATACACATTCAAACTCTTTGCTTTGGTATTTTCTGAGGATTTTACTTCAATCGGTATTACTCTGCCTTCCCGCTGGATTATAAAGTCAACCTCTGCACCGCGTTCACTCATCCAGTAGTAACAGGGATAGCCATTGGTCGTTAGTTGACCGCAGACATAATTCTCTGTCATTCCGCCTTTGAAATCATCAAGACCGGAAGTCCTATCGTTGGAACGATACAATATATCTTCTGCAATAATATTTTTTTTGGCACAGAGCAGACCAATATCAGAAACATAGATTTTAAAAGCATCGATATTGCGGTAATTTTCCAGAGGTTTAACAGGCTGATCCACCATGTAGATACGGCTTACAATTCCTGACAAAGCCAGCCATTCGATAGCGTTTTCAAATTCTGATGCTCTTGCGCCGGATTTGATGAGTTTATATTGAAAACGGGTATTCTTTTTAGAAAGCTGGACAGTGATATTGTCATAGACAAGACGGGTTTTCTTAATTTCGTTTTCCCTGTTGTATTTGCTCATGTCGTTGAGATAACTTTCCAGTATCAGCGATTGCGTATGTCGCAGCAGGATACAATCCTTTGTTTCAATGTATTTTTTAATACACTCAGGCATACCGCCTGTAACAAGGTATTGGCGGTAATAAGACAAGGCTATTTCATGCAAAGCAGAGGACATTGGAGTATCCTTGTCAAAACATTCACGGATTTGCATAACCAAATCCCGCTCACCATAGGCTAAAAGAAATTCTTCCATATTCATCGGGTAAAGCGTTTTAATATCAACCTTGCCAACAGGGAACGAAAAAATTGTACGATTGACAGCTACGCCAAGCAAGCTGCCGGCGACAACGACATGATAATCCGGCGCTAACTCGCAAAAATATTTCAACGAGGTCAGCGCCCGTTCACAAAGCTGTACTTCGTCAAAAAAAACAAGGGTTCTCTCCTTAACAATGGATTGCCCGCATATTCGGGAAAGAACCGGTATAAGATAACCGGGCTCAATATTCTCGTCAAAGGTTTTTATAAGGCCGGGATTTGTTTCAAAATTGAAGTAGGCTACATTGTCATAGTATTCCCGACCAAAAGCCAGCAATGAATAGGTCTTGCCGGTTTGCCTTGCACCCTGCAAAATCAATGGTTTTCGGTATTGGCTATTCTTCCATTCAGTCAAGAATTGCGTTATTTTCCGTTCCATATTGATAGTATACTGCAATATTCATGTCAAAATCAAGCATTTTTTAATATATATTCACGCATTTTTGCATGAATAAAATGGGAATTTATGCATTATTCTCAAATTGGACGCAATCTAAGTGATTTCTGATATATTGTTACAAAACAAGCCTTGGTTTGCCCTTATATTTTTGCAAAACAAGCCTTAGTTTGCCCTTATATTTTTGCAAAACAAGCCTTGGTTTGCCCTTATATTTTTGCAATATTGCTTGTTTTTCCCGTCATTTTAACCTATGCTAATAACGGAAGATATGTATGCATGATAGATACATGAAGCGCAGTATTGACGATGTGCTTTTTGCCTGGAAAAACGAGAAAAATCGCAAGGTTTTACTGCTTCGCGGCGCCAGGCAGGTGGGCAAATCCAGCTCTGTCAGGAATTTTGCCAGGCAGTTTGATCATTTTTTGGAAATAAACTTTGAAAAAGACAGAAAAATCCACAGCTTGTTCGATGGTGATTTAAAAGTTAAAGCAATTTGCGACAATTTGTCAGCGTTGTTTAAAATCCCGATAATTCCGGAAAAAACGCTTATTTTTTTTGATGAAATTCAAAGCTGTCCGAATGCCATTAGTTCCTTGAGGTTTTTTTATGAAGATTATCCCTATCTGCATGTGATAGCGGCAGGCTCGCTTTTGGAATTTGCTTTAGAAGCGCTGCCTTCTTTTGGCGTGGGCAGAATCCGTTCTGTTTTTATGTATCCGTTTTCGTACAGGGAGTTTTTGCATAGCTGCGGAGAAAACGCCCTGTGGAACAAGGTAAGGGAGGCGTCTTGCGAAAAACCCTTGCTGGAACCGTTTCACGAAAAATGCCTGGAGTACTTGCGAAAATTCCTGATAACCGGCGGGATGCCCGCTGTCGTTGCAGATTATGTTGAAAACGGGCAATTATTTGATTCTCAAAAAATACTTGATGATTTAATTAACACATTTAAGACCGATTTTTCAAAATACAAAAAACGGGTACCGGATTTAAGAATTTCGACCGCATTTGATGCAGTAGTAAGCCAAAGCGGCAACAGGTTTAATTATTCAAAAGTTGAACCGTTAAATAACAGACAGGTTAAAGAAAGCATGGAATTACTGCAAAAGGCAGGGCTTGTCATTCCGGTTATTCATTCGGCATCAAATGCTCTGCCACTTGGAGGAGAGATTAATTCAAAAAAGCACAAGTTTATTTTATTGGACACAGGTATTTTTCAACGTTTGCAGGGTCTGGAATTATCTGATATTTTACTTGGAGATACTATCTCATTGGTTAACAAAGGCGCTATTGCCGAGCAGTTTGCCGGTTTGGAATTGCTCAAGTCGTCGTCTTGTTTTTCGCAAGAAAACCTATATTTCTGGTCGAGGGATAAACCCCAAAGCAATGCAGAAATTGATTATATTATCCAAAGAGGCGCAAAGATAATCCCCATTGAAGTAAAGTCGGGAAGTTCGGGTAAGATGCAAAGTATACATGCTTTTCTTGACGAGAAAAAAGCAGCATACGGTATACGCGCTTCGTTGGAAAATTTTTCGATGTATAACAGCATAAAGGTCTATCCGCTTTACGCCATAGGGACCTTATAGTGGTAATCGGAACAGATTTTATTAGGTATGGTTACGCTGGTACAGCTATAAAAGAGCCTCTTTTACTTTACGACGTTTGTATATAGACATTCTTGATAATCCGAAATACGGCGAGCATTTCAGATGTATTTTTTAGTAGCAATTATTATTGAAACAGAAAACCCTCTATTTTTTTCAGTATTCAAAACTGAATAAAACATAGTGCTCTCATTTGCACTTTTCATTACTAATTCCTTAATGGCAGTAACATCATCTAACTGCATTTTTTTTCGCCACTAATAAAAATAATAATGCTTTTTGCATTTTGAATTGAACCATCAAAGAATTCATTATTAATAGCTCTTTCATATGCAACCAGCGGCCCTTCTTTATTAATACCTAAAAAATTACCCTGCTCTACAAACCCTTGCTGCCACAGACAAGAGCCAATGCGCCATACTTGACCTTGCGGAGATTACGTGGCATAATCTCCGCAAATGATGCGGAGATTATCGTGGTGACATATATCTATCATAATGAAAAATACCCTTGTTTCTCCTGGGATTCTACCACAATTTTAGAAATATTGACACGCACAGCGGTCTTACAGGGCAAGGTTTTGGGAAAAATGCAGCAACTTGGATTTGGTTTGCAGCAGAAGGCGATGCTCAATGCCCTTACTGAGGAAATAACAAAATCAAGTGAAATTGAAGGGGAGATACTCAACTCAGAACAAGTGCGTTCGTCTCTTGCCAGACAGCTTGATATCAACCTGGAAAATGAAATAGTTCCATCGCACCGAATTGATGGAATGGTGGAAACAATGATGGATGCTGTTAAAAACTTCAAAAAACCTTTAACCAAGACCCGTTTGTTCGGCTGGCATGCATCACTGTTTCCGACAGGTTACAGCGGCATGTACAGGATTCGCGTGGGCAAATTCCGTGATGACGAAATGCAGGTTGTTTCCCGAAAAAGCGGGCGTGACCGTGTGCATTACCAGGCACCTACGCCCAAAGAGGTGCCAGTTCAAATGGCGGATTTCTTTGATTGGCTGAACAAAGATGGCAATGAAAATCCGCTTATTAAAGCTGCCGTTGCGCATCTCTGGTTTGTCATTATCCATCCGTTTGATGACGGCAACGGGCGTTTAACCCGCATTATTACCGAAATGCTCCTTGCTCGCGCCGAGAATATTCCGCTGCGTTTTTATTCTATGTCCGCCCAGATTCAAAAAGAAAAAAAAGGGTATTACAGCATCCTGGAAAAAACAACTTCCGGCGGGCTGGACATAACCGAATGGCTGCAATGGTTTTTTGAATGTCTGTGCAAAAGTATTACAGCAAGTGATACGCTGGCCGGCAATGTACTTAAAAAAGCTGCATTTTGGCAGCAAAACTCACTGGTGATTACCAATGCAATTCAGAGGGATATTATCAACAGGTTATTTGACGGCTTCACCGGTAATCTAACTTCGGGTAAGGCGGCTAAAATATACAAAGTATCACAGGACACTGCCGCCCGTCTGCTTAAAGACTTGGCAGACAACAATTTTCTGGAAATCCAGGGAGCCGGACGAAGTACGCATTATATACTACACAATTTTTAAAATAGCCTCTTTTTTTCTGATGGTATCCATTTATTAAGAATGGTATTAAGTGCATTCGTGTCTATAGGCTTTGATAAAAAATCGTTTAACCCGTTCTCTAAAAACATTTCCCTGGTTCCCGAAACGGCATGAGCGGTTAAAGCTACTATCGGCAATTGAATATAATAGGGATCATCATTTCCGAGAGACCTAATCTTACCTGTAGTTTCAATGCCGGTCATTTCGGGCATTAGATGATCCATAAAAACCAGATCATAGCGATTTATTTTTATGGATTCAATAGCCGTTTTACCGCATTTACACATATCAACCTTCATTTGGTAAGGTTCAAGCAATCCTTTGACTATTTTTATATTGGTAATGATGTCGTCAACAATAAGAACATTTGCTTCTGGTGCAGTAAACCCTGCAATTACATTATTCTTATTATTTGTAAATATATTTCCGGTTAATCCGTAAAGGATATTGGCTATAGATACCGAATATACAGGCATGTCAAGTGTACAATATTTTGTGTCAGAGACTGTTTCACCAAATTCAGTAAGAATAACAACTTGCGTATCAGAACAAAGTTTAGTAATGGTGTCTTTGTTTTTCTGGTACAAGGCATTAGGAATAAAAAGAAACGCATGATGTTCATTTGACATTTTTTCTATTAATTCATCATTGCTGGAAACATGCGTACACTGTACATCAAGACTTTCTATGGCATAGACAATGGAACTGGCGGTTATTTTACGATTTTCATAGACAATAATACTCTTATCACGGGGATTTTTTACTGTTGCCAGTATTTCTGGTGAATGAACCCCCTGAGGTATTTTGATGGAAAATGTAGTGCCTATTCCATACTCTGAGGTAACATTGATAGTTCCATTCATAGCCTGCACTAATTTTTGCGTTATTAC
>Ga0099364_10013283_pt1 | contig 11063 bp, 6 predicted proteins | sample TergutTh196P3_FD_73070 | JGI IMG/M metagenome (GOLD analysis project Ga0099364, IMG submission 73070) | Microcerotermes parvus P3 segment gut microbial communities from Pointe-Noire, Republic of the Congo - Th196 P3 | ecosystem: Host-associated > Arthropoda: Insects > Digestive system > Gut ... | reverse complement strand
CCTTGTTCATTTCAGGCGCCATTTCGGCTACGCGCGCGGTTGCGTCGTCGCACCAGTGTTTGTCCCACATGTCGCAAATGATGATTGCCGTTTCGGTGGGTTTCCAGGCCTCAATACAGTGAGTGATATCCTGGGCGCCTTCATCCAAAGTGGATGGAACTCTTTGCTGCGTTACAATTCGCATGGGTGCAACATTGTTCTTTTGTGCGTCCAACTCCACAAAGGGAAGTAGTAAAGCTGTGATTACGAGTAATTTAAAATACTTATTCATTGTCTTTTCTTTTAATATTCAGACTGCAAATATAGTTATTATTACTATTAAACAATTATAAAATATCGATATTATTTATGATAATACCGATATGTAAGAGAAAAAAGAGGTTACCCGCCAAAAGCCGGCAACCTCTTTTCAAAAATATATATCGACCTTGCCGACAAAATTGCGACAGAACATTTACTTTAAGATAAATAAATCTTAATCAGAAGTTGTATAATATCGATATATTTATGTATTATTTCGATATTTTATCAATTTTCCATCACTTTTTAAAGGAAAAAAAACGGGGAAATATTACTTTTGTATTTTATTGTATATGCCCAAAGTGTTATGAAAGAAAACTTCTTAAACCTTATTTTGCTAAATGTCGCTCGCGTGGTACATGAAGCGGACTGGAACTGGAAGGGCGTTAATAGTCCTTTTGCGCGTATATACATGGTAGAAAGCGGGTCGGCTAAGGTAATCATGCCGGATGGCGCACAACAAATAAAACCGGGATACCTTTATCTGATTCCTGCTTTTGTGACGCACGGCTATGAAAACGATAGCAATTTTGTTCTCTATTATATCCATGTATATGATGAACAAAACATATTTGAACAGTTGAGTTTTCCATTCGAAATTGCGGCTAACAAATCCGATGAAATGTTGATTCGACGTTTGTTAGCCATTAATCCCGGGAGGGAATTGAAACGTTCCGATCCGGTTACATACGATAACCACCCGACATTGATACAAAACATTGCCCGGAATGATCAATTTCCCTTTTATACGGTAATAGAAACAAAAGGCATTCTTCTGCAGTTGTTTTCAAGATTTTTGCAAAAGGCCAGTTTTAAGCAGGACATAGCGGATAAACGGATTGCCAAGGTAGTACGGCATATCAGGGAAAATATCAACCGAAAAATAAGCATTGAAGAATTGGCTTCTATCAGTTTCTTGACCAATGACCATTTTATCCGTCTTTTCAAAAAAGAAATGAAATGTACGCCCATCCAGTACATTAATCAGAAAAAAATTGAAAAAGCGCAATTGATGTTGATCATTGGCGATAAATCAATTAAGGAGATCGCTTATGATCTTTCATTTGAAAATATCTCTTATTTTTACAGAATGTTCAGGAAAATAACAGGTGTGCCGCCTAATCAGTATAAAGAAAAATCACTGGCAGAAAGAAAAAATTAGACTCCTGGATAAAAACATTAATTAGTAAGCTTTTTGCACTTCAAACGCTAAGGCCGGAAGGTTTGTTGGCAATCCTTTGGGTATTTGTATCACGGTCTTGTCGCCTTCTTTTTTCCAACTGACGGGCTTACCGGTATGCAGTAAGATTATCCGCGAACCTTTTGCCGGCTCGTTGCCTGTCCATTCCACTTTAGTAACAGGTGTCGTCGGGTCTGTACAGTAAAGTGCATACAGTGTTTTGCCGTCTTTACTTTGTGTGAACCAGGTTCGTCCGTCCTGATAATGTTTTGTGATGCGCGTACCGTAAATAGCTTTCCCGTTCCGGCTTGTCCATTGTCCTATCTCATGGAGACGCTGTACGGCTTCGTCGGTGAGTAGTCCATCGGGTGTTGGTCCGACGCCTAATAACAGGCTTCCACCTTTAGCAACGATTTCGATGAGTGATTGAATGACCCGTGTAGAAGTTTTAAGGCGCTCGTTTTTAACATATCCCCAGGCATTGCCGAGCGTCATACATGATTCCCATGGGAAATCCAACTGTTCGGCGGGTATTCGCTGTTCCGGTGTCTGGTAGTTTTCGTAGCGGCCGTGAACCGTTCGGTCAACAATGAGTAAACCGGGCTGGTGACTTCGCGCCATATCGGCAATACGCTCCATGTCGATGTCCTGTCCCGATTCGGGGATAGACGCTCCCCAGGAGCGGACTTCATCTGTTATCGTTTCGATGGGACGAACCCATCCGCCATCAAACCAAAGTATGTCCACGCTGCCAAAATTTTGCATTAGCTCCGCAATCTGATTGTAAGTGAACTCTTTGAATTGGTTCCAACGCCATGGATTCTTGCGAATGTCGTAATTGACATTGCGGTCGGCTGTAGCATACTTATCCCACCAGTAATACTGTGAATGCCAGTCGGGTTTGGAAAAATACGCTCCGATCATAAAATCCTGTTTCCGGAACGCTTCAAAGACATGTTTTGTTACATTGGCTTTGGGGTTAAAGCGAAAAGGCCCTTTAGTTATCGAATAATCGGTTTCACGCGTGTCGAACATACAAAACCCGTCATGGTGCTTTGTGGTGAATACCAAGTAGTTCATCCCCGCATCTTTTGCCGCATCAGCCCATTGATCGGGGTCGAACCGTACAGGGGTAAATAATTTGTATAAATCCCAATACCATCGTTTGTAATTTTCATACGTAGTCGTACTGTCGCGTCCAATCCAGTCTTCAGAGCAAATACTCCATGATTCTACTATTCCGGGAATAGCATAGATACCCCAGTGGATAATCATTCCGAACTTGAGGTCCTGCCACCGGTCGAGCTTTTCACGAACTAACGGTTCGTCAGGATATTGGTATTCGGTAGATTGGAAATGCTCATATTGTGCAAAAGCAATTTCAGGTATGAGCGTGTAACTCATAATAATAATACAAAAACTTAAAAAAGTCCTCATAATCAGTTAATATTTAAATGTTAAAATAATTTGGTCGTATAGGGCTTTTCGAAAAGCGATTTATTTCACGAATGGCGCTTTCAAAAGGTATTCCGCGCAACCCTTTACGCCTTCAAACTGTGTTCCTTGGGTGTAGCCTTCCAATTCGACGAAGAAATCAGTGATATTATTAGCATAAGCTACTTCGAATATTTTTTGAAAATTCATCATTCCCGTTTCTCCAAGCACAGCCTTGTCTTTGATGTGAAGCAACCGGATACGGTCGGGATATTTTTGCATGTAAGCTACCGGGTCTTGCAGCCCCATGACTGCCCAATAAACATCCAATTCAAACTCGACCAACGATGGATCGGTTGCTTCTAACAAACCGTCGTAAATCATTTTTGCGCCTTCGGGAATTCTACCCCAAGGCCATACTTTCGGCAATACTTCTCTTCCTCTGGGTACTACTCGCTCAAACTCGCCACTATGGTTGTGGTAAGCAAATTTAAGCCCTGCTGCTTGGGCGATTTTTCCGGCTTCGTTGAATGCTTCTCCTACGAGAGCTACCTCTTCGGTACTTCGCGTGGAGGGCTGTCCGGGCTGAATAAGGTATTTACATCCTATTGCTGCGTGATGGTCGACAGCTTTCTTCCAAAACTCTTTCGCTTGTTCCAAGTTACGTCTGTTATAGTCGTTCACAGGTGATCCGGCATGTGTGCTGGTGATTTTCAATCCGGCATCGTCAGCATATTTTTTGAAATCAGCCATTGGAACGGCGCCTATTCTGCCCTCTACGTTATAACCGGCTAATTCGATAGTCGTATACCCCATCTGGGCTACTTTTTTTAATCCTCCCGGCACATTAGAAGAAAATTCGCTGTCTCCGCGCCTCTCCCCGACCGTGAGGGAATAGATTTGAAGGCCGAAATTTTTTGTTGCACTTGTTCCTGAATTTTCAAATGCATTAGCGGCTTTTGCTACTTCGGTATTACCTGCGAGAAAACTTCCCGCTGCAAGTAAAGATGTGTTTTTTAAAAAGTTACGTCTGTTAGTCATGATTTTATTTATTTTTAATGAATAATATAATCCGCAAAAGTAATTACTTTTTTGTAGTCAACCAAACAATTATCTAAAGAAAACGCTAACTTTCTTTACAACATCCCTCCATATCAGCCGCAAAACCCTGTTCAATAAAATGAAACGCTATGGGCCGGGAAATAAATGATTATGACCGAACTTATACATTGATTTTCCAATAACCACCTTTATCGGGGCCAATACGGTCAATCACACCTTTGGATTTAAGTTTGAAGAGATTTTTCTCGATAGCCCTGGTTGTTAAATTTAATTCTCCGGATAGGATTTTTATTGTTACTAAAGGATTATATTTAATAAAAGTCACAATTTTCTCCGAACTTTTTATCGAGCTATTCTTCAATTCCGATATTTTCTCCGAACTTTTCTTTTCGGAATTAGATTTTTTCTCCGAACATTCCGCCAAATCCTTGCTTTTCTCCGAACATTTCTTGTCGGAATTAGAATATTTCTCCGAACATTCCGCTGAATCCTTGCTTTTCTCCGAACAATCCTTGCTTTTCTCCGTACTTTTCTTGTCGGAATCCCCATCGCCCCTGTCATTCCCGCGTAGGCGGGAATCAGCACTTTTCTCCGAATACTTTATACTGGAATCTGAAACGAAATTTATGTTTTGAATACTTTCATAACGTTTTTCCAATTCAATAGGGAGTACGACGATTGTGCGCTCCGGATTAAATTTCTCTTTTAAAATTGGTTCTTTCCAACCCATATCTTTCCAAACCGAACAGATATTATAAACGCCACTGCCGGCTCTTTCTCCAATATCTATCAAGGCAAACATTTTAAAAATAGTCGGATTACGCGGGTCGCTCACTCCCCCTTCTTTTACTTCATTAATATCAGGACGACAACTTCCGGGATTGGCTATTTTTATTTCAGTATTGCTTTTTTCAATCACAATCCCTTGACGTCCATAATAATCTGCATGAATTATCGCATTCGCTAAAGCTTCGCGCAGGGCTTTGTGAACAGGAGTATCATCTTCCCTTTCTAAATGATTGCGCATCATAAAAGGTCGTTTGACGTCAGCGCTCAGTCTGCCATTAACTTTGAAGAAAAAATCAAATATATTGCCGCTCCATTCTCCTAAATTGGAAACTACTCTATCACTCCAACGATTGTGATCCTGTATTTCCCTGTAATCTAAAAAATAATCAGGAAATATCTGTGTAATAATATCTTCCGTTCCGAACAATACCAAGCCCGCAATTGTAGGACAATAAACTCCCGCTTCGATTTTTTTCACTGTTCCAGTCTTATTTAAAAATTCAAGCGTATCCAACCCGTTCCAAACATGTGAAGGTTTGAGCGAACTGAAATGATTACGATAGCGCGCAATAGTCTCAACATCTAAATTTTTCCATGACAATTCATGAATTATTGTTGAATCCACAGGCAAATCGGATTGGTCTCTCAGCATAGCTTTTACTGACTGTGGAGAGCAACGATAATCTCCTTCTGCATTTCTTCGATAAGCGCCACCTAACAAATCGTTATTGATATATACCGGTTTATCATGTCTGTCTGCACGAGGCACCTCTATCACGATCACCTCTTTACTATCAATTTGCTGAACATAGACATGTTTTTCCATCAAAACGTTTGCGCTGATTTTTCCCCTGTTATTTAAAACATCCCAAATGAGTTTAATTTTCCTTGGAGAATCATCTACTCCGGTTATTATTAGATGTTTATCTTTCTCTGATATCCCCAATAAAATCACGCCGCCTTCGGTATTTGCAAAAGCGGAATAGCTTTCCCAAAGACTGTCGGGGATGCCGCCTGCAGCTTTTTTAGCCTCCACACGGTAATTCTCTCCTTTTGTGATTAAATCTTGAATGTCAACCATCTTTTCACAATAAAATTTGCTACAAAAGTAATACTTTTTCTCGAAATAAGTTTCATCCGTCATTGCGAGCTTGCAAAGTAATCCGGAAATCTCACCTCAAACTGATATTCTCCAGAAGTGACGTTTTCAAGAAGAATATAATTGTCCTTCACTTTATAACGTTTTTGAGGAACGCCGTCGATTAGTACTTCCGATGGAACGCCTTTCACAGGGAGATATACATGCGCTTTCGTGTTGCCCGGAATGGTTACCGTCAACTTGAAACTGTTGTTTTCATTTATAAACGCCGCTACTATTTCACCCCTGATAGTCGGAAGTTTTGCAGAAGCTTCTTTTATGGTCGTGATAGCGGGTTTGATGCGAAAAAGCTCAAAGCCGGGTGTTTCAGGCTCTATGCCGATCAGTTTGCGCGGTAAAATATGGGCGGGAGACGAACTCCATGCGTGGCTCCAGCCGTTATTTGTTTTATATTTATTATCCCATGCTTCGATAGTCATCGTCGACCCGATGCGAATCATATTATACCAACTCCTGTCGGAGGTCGATGTAATGAGGCTTAATGCGTATTCTGCTTCTCCGGCGTCGAAAAGCGCCTCTAATAGATAGTTAGCTGCATAAACGCCGCAAGCCATGCCTTTGCTCTTTATATAAGCGATGACTGTCTCTTTGGCTGTATCGGGAACAAGGCCAAACACAAGCGCAAACAGGTTACTGTGTAATGCAGCATGTGTTGTACCGATACCATCCATATAAATGCCCCTGGTCCTGTCAAAAAAGTGCTGATTAAACGCTTTCTTCACTTTTGCCGCTTGCGAAGAATAATAAGAGGCGTCGCGATTTCTTCCGGTTGCCGCAGCTATCTTTGACATCAATTGGAGCGTATGATAGTGGAATGCATTGACGACGGTGTTATAGTCCTGAAAATCAAAATCATCCGTTTCGCCTCCTTTCAGCGCCAGTGACATGGAATTATGCGGCCAATCGACAATATCGCGTAACTCAGTTCCATTAAAATGAATTGAAGCGAGGAACTCCTTGTTTTGCAGGCCGGTACGTGTGCTTATCAGTCCATTGCCGGTTGTCAGTGCGAGAAGCGTTTTAGGTTTCAGTTCGTCGTAAAGTGTTTCAATGACTTCCTTGTTGCCTGTATGCAAATAATCAGCCCACGCCATCATCAGCGACTGTGAAATCCATTCGGTTGGCCATGTAGCATGAAAAATCATGTTTTGAAGGCTATACCGAGCCACCGAAAACTCACGGTCGACAGCATAATGACCCATCTGATGAATATAGGAATCTGCTTCATACATCATCCTTTCCCGTTGGCTGGCTGCATAGTCTCCGTTGAATGTGTTTACTTTAATAGAATATTTGCATAAATTGTAAATATCATTCAGCATCTCCGAAGAGGAGGTGAAACCGGATGCCTCATCGTCGAAAACGGTATGTAACGCTTGCTGGTTGGCCGACAGTAACATGATTGTATTATCATCACAATCCAACTCACAATAGCGGAAAGGTATCACTTCGCGCATGTGTCCGGGCATCACCTGACTGTGTGGATAGTTTGACACAAAACGCGGAATCTCTAACACATATTCATGGAGGCCCCGTCGTATCGTCAACGGATACTCTTTACACAGCACCCCAGCGCCGGGTACGCGGTCAATCGAATCGCCGATAGCTTTTTCTCCTATCCTTACGGTTATTGTTTTTTCCATTATAGGATTCGTTTCAGAATCTGTCCTTACCGGCATTGTTTTTCCTTTAACCGGTTCTGAATCCGTTTCGGGATAATACAAACTGAAAACGGCGTATGCAAATGCGGAGCGTCCGAAGTCGATAAACCATGTCCCATCCGCTTTTTGTAACGTCTTTCGGGCGTATTTTGTATGGTAACGGATAGGATTACGGTCTTCAAAAGTCCAGAGGTCTTCTCCGTTATTGTTAATTTTAACCCACCGGCTTTCGCCCGGCCAGGCCTGAGTGCGTCCAAACTCACCGGTATTGAACTGTTGCGGATTACTGAAAGGGGATACCTCGCCATTCCCGTTCCGAAACGCCACTTTCCAGAAATAAACTGATTGGGGTTGTAATTCTCTGCCTTTATACGGGATATGTTGTGAATGGTTCGAAGGGGTCATACCGCTGTCCCACATATCGCCTGTGTCCTCATTCAGTTTCGTTAGCGAAGTAGCTACCAGAATCCGGTAAGCTGTCTGTTTCTCATTTGCTTTTCCGGCAGGAATCGCCCATCCGAACTGTGGCGTAGGCGTAGTAATGACCGTCAGTTCCGGCCTTACAAGCAGGTTGCAAACCAACCCAACCGGTGCATCACTTGCCGACTCAGTCGTGTTAAATGTCAACCCTGCCAAAGCATCACTTGCCGACAAAAATAACATATTGATTGCCAGCATAATAATTAATAATTGTTTCATTTTTATCTCGTTTTAAAAAAAATTTCTAGTTCCCCGTCATAGCAAGAAAAATGTAACAACGGCATCCTCCCGTTGCAATAATCCGCGTACCCGGTTATTTTACAAGCGTTGTAGCCAGAGCGAAAAGTACCTATCGTAAACGGAATAGCTCCCATTTTCGTCTTTGAGTATTAATGATTTGTCAATAAGTGAGTTGACTGCCAATTTTACACTGCTTGCAGCTGTAAGACTGTATTTTTTTAAAAAACCGTTATGAGTAAGGCTGTCGATTTTATTTTCTTTGGCTACTGCTGTCAGTACGCGTAACTGCCCTTTTGTCAGCAGGTCGCAATAAGTCTTATAAGTCGCGTTTTCTTCTTCTAATATCTCTGTAATTATCCTGTTCAAATCCGTTTCAGCATATCTCTTTTGAGGCAATGCGTATAATTGATTTAACAATATTTGAATGTACCATGTATGCCCCATCATAAGATTATAAATTGTTTCAAAAAGCGAGAGAGGCAAAGTCTTTCCTCTCCTGGCAAAATGATTTTGGGCAAAAATGGCGTATGTTTCGATTGGGATTTCGCGCAGGTTTATTTTTTGAGTACTTTGATAAAACGGACGGTTGACCGACGAAAACATAGAATCCATCAAATGTTTTTTGCTTCCTGAAAAGATGAACCTGACATTATGCGCAAATTGTATATACGATCGCAGCAATGCTTCTACTCCTTTTTCGGGGTAATCGGTAATCTGCTGGAACTCGTCAATAGCAATATAACAACGCTTCCCGCTGTTTTTCAGATAATTAAAAATTTCGTCCAAGCCGGTTTGCGCCTCTTCAGGTTTGATGTCAAACTTTATTTCAGGTGTTCCGGTCTGTGAATCAATCGAAATAGTCGGGCGGAAACTTTTTAATAATCCGGTAATACGTTTTAAATTTTTTTGCGAATAACTATCCAATTTCCCAACTACTGTTTTTCCGAAAAGTTGCACAAACTCGTGCAGGTTTTGAGTAGAAAAAATGTCAAAATAAAAACAAGATACTTCATTTTTTTTGTCGTTCAAGTTGAAAAAAACATGATGAATCAACCCTGTTTTTCCAAATCGACGCGGACTAATTAACGATATATTTCGGTCGTTATTCAACGCTGAGATTATTTTCCCTGTTTCTTTTTCCCTGTCACAAAAATACTCCGGGCTAATGTATCCTGCTACTACAAAAGGATTTAATAATTTTGTTGTTGTCATTTTATCTTTATATGAATCAAGCGGCAAAGATACAAAGAAAACATAAAATATGTAACATAAAATATGTAGAATGTAGAACAGCAATTCAGACTGGGAGTGCGGACGTCCCATCCGCATTGTGCGGGCGAGACGCCCGCACTCCCAGACTAATATTTCATTACGAACGTATACGTTCCGGATGGAATGGTTCCTAATGAGATGAAGGGGGCGTCTTTGACTATGGTTGATTTTAACTTTTCCCCGTTATTGGTTACCTCGTATTTCTTGGAGAGTAATGGCATAAATACTTCGCTTTCCATGTTGGCAGGAATGGTTATGTGCAGGCAGTATTCACCTTTTATGTTTTCTATTTCCAGGCTTATCTGTCCCTTAATTGTTGGGACGATGGCTTTTGCATGTGTTAATGAAGCGATTTGCGGTTTGATGCGCACCTTGTCAAATCCGGGTGTCAACGGTTCTACGCCCATGAGTTTTCGCGGGATGATATTGGCGGGCGCCGCTCCCCAGGCATGATTCCAATCCTGATTGGGTTTATATTTATTATCCCACGCTTCCAAGGAGATAGTCGAGCCTACGCGTATCATGTTATACCAGCCTCTGTCGTCTGTTTTAGTCAGCATAGAGAGGGCGTATTCCGCGTCCGAAGCCTCGTAGAGCGCATCCATCAAAAATTGTGACCCGTATACGCTACAGGCCATCCCACGGCTGTGCATGTGGTCAAGTATTTTACTCAACTTTCCGGGGGCGGCCATTCCAAATGCAACAGGGAACATATTGGCATGTAATGAAGCATGATTCGTCGTATCGCCATCCAAATAAAACCCTAATTTGTTATTCAGAAAGAACTTGTTATAACGGGGAAGGAAAGCGGCTGCTTCGTTCTTGAAAAACAAAGCCTCTGACGGAATAGTAAGCGTTTCGGCAATTTTGGCCATCAGCTTCAGTGTCTCATAGTGATACGCATTTGTGACTGCATTGTAATCGGTGAACACAAAACCGTCGGCTTCGCCTCCTTCAAGTTGACCTAAGCCCAATATACCTGTATGCGGCCAATCCACGACGTCGCGCATATTACCCTTAAAACGTACGGACGCCAGCACTTCGGGCGTCAATAGTCCGGTAGTCGTACTTATCAAACCATTCTTTTCCCTTAGTGTCATCAGCGTCCGGGCTTTCAGGATATCATAATTCGCCTTCAGCGAGCGACTATCGCCGGTGTACATATAATCATTCCATGCGATAAGCACGGCTTGCAATATCCATTCTGTAGGCCATGTGGGATACTGAAGCAGGTACTCGTGCGAGCGACGCGCCATGGAATACTCCCTGTCGACGCCATAATGACAGAGTTGGTTAATAAGTGCGTCGGCCTCATAAGGAATACGTTCGCGGTCTCCGTCGACATAGATTCCCAGAAACGAAGTCGCTTTAATTGAATATTTACACAAGTCCCATACCTGATTCAAAATATCATTATTACTTTCGAAGAAAGAAGCCGATTCGTCGAAGGGATAATGAACAGATTCTCGGACTATATCAGTAGTAG
>Ga0099364_10013282_pt1 | contig 11063 bp, 10 predicted proteins | sample TergutTh196P3_FD_73070 | JGI IMG/M metagenome (GOLD analysis project Ga0099364, IMG submission 73070) | Microcerotermes parvus P3 segment gut microbial communities from Pointe-Noire, Republic of the Congo - Th196 P3 | ecosystem: Host-associated > Arthropoda: Insects > Digestive system > Gut ... | reverse complement strand
TGGAGTTTTGCTACGCAAAACTCCCCACATGGTTGACATTTAAGATTTTAAATCTGTATTCCTAATTTTAATCTTTCCGACTATGTGTGGAGTTTCACAAAGTGAAATTCCAAGCTCAAAAAACCGAAGGTTTTTTGAGCAAAGCACTAACGCCGGGTGTAGGTGGTATTACCGTACTTCCAGCTCCTTCCATCATTTGAGATGAAAAAGCTTACTGTGCCTGTATCGTTAGTGTTAAGAAATACTCTTTCATCGTTTTGAAGCCGGAATTGGGAAGAGCTGTTCTCGCTTATCCTTATGTTAAAGGCATAACCTGATCTATAGGTATTATCAGTTCTTGTGACAACATTACTTTCAGATGTTCCTGTGTAATTCATTATATTAGCTTTAATTCTCATTGATGAACCAAATATGCTAAATTCCATGGTAGTTTCATTTATTACGCATTCGACATATGGTGGGCTATTACTTATCCAGGTGCCATATAGCAAAGAAACATCATGGTTTTGGTTTGAGCTACCTAGGTTTGAATTTCCATTGGATATACAAGCTGCAACTACTACCATAATAATTAAACCCATACAAAGTAAGTGTATTTTGCGCATATTTACTCTTAAATACGTTCAATCGGAATTCTTGACCTGTAAGGTCAAGAACATACTCCTTAGATTTAATATAGTAAAAATATCTAAATTGTCAATATTATTATGAATGTCTTTTATCTTTTTGTTTCCAATCTTTCTCACGCAAAGGCGCAAAGGCGCTAAGATATAAAGGTAATTTGTAAGCGACGTGCCATTCTTGGCGTTTTAGCGTCTTGGCGTGTGGAATTCGGGGCTAATCCCCCGTCTGCCGCCTCTTTATATATCTCCTGTAAAAAAGCATGCCGGCAAGGCTTATTGCGCCGGTGACAGCGTAGACTATAATGGCGAAGAGGAACCTTCGCTCCGCAAAGCCTGCGCCGGCTATGGTGGAGGTGATTACAGAGGGTATCCTGGCTATCATGATGATCAATATAAAGGTGCTGTACTTCATCTTGGTCATGCCCATGAAGTAGGTTAGGAGATCCTTGGGAGTTCCGGGTATAAGAAAGAGAAAGAAAGTTGTGATATTGAGCTTGTTTTCGTTGTTAAGAAATTTGAGTTTATCAAAATCCTTTTTGTTGGTGATTAATTCAAAAAGTTTTTTACCGAAGATTCTAACCAGAAAAAAGATCAGCGTAGAAGTTAGCGCTATCCCTATCATGCAAAGTAAAAAACCTTCAATTGCTCCAAAAATATAACCTGCTCCAAACTCTACAAATTCACCCGGGATTAGTGCAAAGAATATCTGGAGGAACTGTATCCCCGTAAAAATCAGGTAGCGGTAAATACCATAAGAATCTATGTACTCTTTAAAAAGTTCGTAATTGCCGTCAAAGCGGGATAGGTTAGACCAGATAAAGATGGTCCCTCCGGCCAGAAAGGCAAATAAAACTATAAGGGAGATTATTCCGTATATTTTTTTCATGCAAGTTTCCACAGTATAGCATTGTTTGTTAAAAATGAAAGCTAATTCAAAACCGTGCGTAATTACTCATGACATTATTTTTATTTTTCTATAGAATGAACCTAATATTTTACTTAAAGGAGTTTTCAAATGAAGAAAGCAGTACTTATTTTCCTGGCAATGTTTTTGATTGTTGGAGCAGGTTCCCTATTTGCTCAAAGAGCAACCGTGGATGAATTTCTTAGGTCTTACGAGGCTTTGGTCGTAGAAGCAGAAACTCTGGCCGCAAGAGCTACCATCACAGCAATGGATCTTATGCCTCTTACCCAGAGGTCTTTAGAGTTTACCGAAAGAGCAGCAGCAATTCAGACCAATACTGCCTGGACTCTGCAGGACACCACAAGGTATGCAGCTTTAACAACACGTTACACAACAGCAATGACAACTATCAACAACAAGATTGCAGGTAGATAGTTCAATTTAATTACCTCAACCTGGTTGAAATATTCGGCCTGGTTGAGACTTCAAACTAAAATCTTAATATCTTTTAATTTATAAAAAGGAGTTTTAATGAAACACAATAAGAAGGCTTTTGCCTTTACTTTAATTTTTGCCCTTGTTATGTTTTTCCTTCTTGCCGCTTGCGGCGGTGGTGCCTCTCATGAGGATCTGTGGCTTGCCAATGTCTATGGTGATAATTACTTTCTCTTCCTTTCCGGGACAAGAGCATTTTTAGCTGACGAAGGCTGGGGAACTGATCTCGCTGTACTTGAAATGAACGGCAACAATGGAACCATTGCCATAGGAAGAGAACGTGCTAACATAAGTGTTAGTGGAAACACATTAACCTTTGTTGAAGGCGGAGAAACAATAAATTTTCAAAGGAGCACTGCATCTGCCGCACATAACCAAATTAATGGAGCATGGACTGCACCCGGCGGCTGGAGCCTTTATTTCATCAGAGACAAGGTATTTTTAATTGATGATGATGGCGATTCCGATTTTGGTTCTTATGAGTTTGCACCCAACGCCGGCGGTGCTTTAATAACCGAGAATTACAACTATGCACTTGCTTTTACCGTTAGTGGAAATACCTTGACTGCTACCGGAGTAGGTTATTGGGGTGCACCTTTAAGCCTAACCTTTACAAAACAAAGATAAGCTACACATAGCTCTGACATAGTCAGCTCTATTCATAACCCGTCTGTCACTTAAATGTGGTCAGGCGGGTTTTTTTTATCATCGCTATGAATCATCGCTTGTTTAAATCCTATATATTCGTTATTCTTTAGCGTGGGAGCAGGGTAATGACTGAAGGTGCTTTTTTTGGATTAAATATACTTTTCTTTTGCATTTCCCTATTGGCCTGTGCAGCTATAGCATATATTTTGGGTAAATTCTGGTTCGGTGACATACGCAACCGTAAGCTGCTGAGTATTTTTGTGCTGGGGGTAGAGCTCTTTTTTTGGATATTGTTAAGCGCCCTCTACCCCGTTGTACATGAAGATTATTATGTATTTTTTGGTTATTTTCGCTTAACACTGCTTTATTCAATCCCCTACTTGGTAATGTGGTATGCTTTACAATTTACAGGTGCTAAAGTATCAAAAAACCGCTTGTTTTTATGTTTTCTTTTTGCAATGCTGTTCATAAATTTGGGTTTCTTATTGACAAACCCTCTGCATCAACTTTTATTTTCCGAATTCCATTATCCCGGTCCTCCTGTTTCCGGTCCCTTTATCCCCGTTCAACTTGTGGTATCCAATATAATTAGTTCATTATCTATATTTATTTTACTGCGTTATGCCATAAAAAATGTGAAAAAAAACTTTTCTCTGATATTTACTGTAATTGGGCTCTTTATCCCTTTCTCTATCGCTTTATTACGTCACCTGTATCTAATTCCGGTTGATTTAGATCTTACTCCCTTAAGCTATTGGATTACCAATTTTATTTTTTTATATGTTGCCTATAGATCTGGGCTGCTAAATATCAAAAGCCCTGAAATGTTTTTAGATGAAATAAACAAGGCCTCTTCTCAGTTAGAGGCGGCAAAACTGGAAGCCGAAAGGTCCAGCCGTGCAAAAAGCGATTTTCTTGCAAGGATGAGCCATGAAATACGAACCCCCATGAATGCCATCATAGGTATAACCCAGATACAGATGCAAAAAAAAGAGCTGCCCAAGGAACAGTTCCAGGCTTTGGAAAAAATTTATAGCTCAGGCAGAAGCCTTTTGGGAATTATTAACGACATTCTGGATCTATCAAAAATAGAAACAGGGAAGATGGAAATTAACCCCATTCAATACAATATGCCAAGCTTAATAAATGATACGGTGCAGATAAATATAGTGCGTATAGGCTCCAAACCCCTGGAGTTAATTCTGGATATAGATGAGAAGCTTCCTTTAAAATTGATAGGTGATGAACTGCGCATAAAGCAGATACTCAACAACCTTTTGTCTAACGCAATAAAATACACTGAGGAAGGAAAAGTACATTTAATAGTAAAGAGTGAAGAATTAACAGATAAAAATATAGATAAAAATATATTGATCAGATTCGTTGTCACTGATACAGGGCAGGGTATGCAGAGCAAAGATTTGCAAATGCTCTTTTCCGAGTATTCACGTTTTAACATTGAAAGCAACCGTTATATTGAAGGAACAGGCATGGGGCTTAACATTACCAAAAGCCTGGTGGAATTAATGGAAGGTACTATAAAGGCAGAAAGCGAGTATGGTAAAGGCAGTATTTTTACAGTAACACTAAAACAAAAATTAGTTGATGATGAAGTTATTGGAATTGATCTTTCCCGGCAGTTAAGCAATTTTACATTTTCTACTGATAGTCATTATGACAATTTCCAGATTTCCTATGAGTCCATGCCCTACGGAAAAGTTTTAATTGTAGATGATGTTGATTCAAATTTGTTTGTCGCCAGGGGATTGATGGCACCATATAATTTACAGATAGACACAGCAAGCAGCGGTTTCCAGGCCATAGAAAAAATAAAAAGCGGCAAATCATATCACCTAATATTTATGGATCACATGATGCACGGAATGGATGGCATAGAAACTGTCAGAATCATAAGGGAATGGGAACAAGAGCAGTGGAAAGAACAATTTGAAAACAATGTGCATGAGTTTGCGAAGCAAACTCAAAGCTATAATGGGGATAGGCGCATGCCTATCCCCATTATAGCACTAACCGCAAATGCTCTGTCCGGAAATATGGATCTATTTATGTCCAATGGTTTTGATGGTTTTTTGTCCAAACCCATAGACCTTGTTCAGCTTGACATGGTTATAAAAATATGGGTTAGGGGCAGGCAAGAAGAGGTAAGCGAGGTAAACGAATTAAGTACGTTAGGCGAAAAGAGTGAGGTAAGCGAAGTTGCTCAAGTAACAAACAAAGAACCCGGAGAGCTTGCCACGAAACATGCAAACAACACCAACAATGAACCCACTTGCGATATAAAAAACATACCCGGCATAGATACCAAAGCTGGAATTAAAATGGCGGGAGGGAATGAAAAAGTATACATAGAGCTCTTGTCTGTGTTCTGCGATGATGCAGAGGAAAGATACCCTATGTTAAGCTCTATGCCCCATGCCGAAACTCTGGATGATTTTGTCACAGATGCCCATGCCATTAAGAGCGCTGCCAATTATATAGGAGCTGCAAACATATCTCGTCTTGCCTTGGAACTGGAAGAAGCCGGGGAGGCAAAAGATCTCCTTTTAATACAGAACAAGTTACAGGCTTTTTTTGAACAGCTAACAGAACTGGTAAATAACATAAAAGCTGCCCTAAAGAGGTAGAATTAAGAAGGTATCTTCTTTCCTTCCACGAGAATCACCTGCACCTTGATAATGAAGGAAATGGAGATCATACTTCCTATGAATTTGTTCCCGGAGTGGGCGGTACCTTTTTAACAGAGTTTTACAGCTACACTTTTGTATTCAACGTTAATGGCACTTGTATTGCCGGGCTCTTTAAGTAATAATCAATATACATGAACAAGTTTATTTTCTTCTCAGGCGGTGTTTGTTCCGGTCTTGGGAAAGGTGTTGCTGCCTCCTCTTTGGGTGCCTTGCTGGAAGGGCGGGGCTTTAATGTAAGTATGCTAAAGTGCGACCCTTACATCAATGTGGATGCAGGTATGCAGAGTCCCTATCAGCATGGGGAGGTTTATGTAACAGACGATGGTGCGGAGACTGACCTGGACCTGGGGAACTATTCGCGTTTTACCTCGGGTGTTTTTTCAAAAGAAAATAGTTTGACCACGGGGCAAATCTATAACTCGGTGATCAGTAAAGAAAGGGAAGGCCGTTATCAGGGCAGATGTGTGCAGGTTATTCCCCACATAACTGACGAAATAAAATCCCGCATTTTTTCCATATTAAAAGATAAGCCTGCTTCTTCAACAAATATTTTGATAATAGAAATTGGCGGAACTGTAGGGGACATTGAGTCCATTCCCTTTCTGGAAGCTGCAAGGCAGTTTATACACGAAGCGGGAAAGGAAAATGTAATTTCCGTACATCTTACCCTTATTCCTGAAGTGCCGGGCGGGGAGCTTAAGACTAAGCCTACTCAGCACTCGGTGAGAGCTATGTTGGAGATGGGGATACAGCCTGACTTTCTTATCTGCCGCGCTCCGGAAATGCTGGATGATGCAACGCGAAGGAAGATTGCGCTTTTTACAAACGTAGAAAATAACGCGGTTTTTACCTGCAAGGATGTTGCCACTACTATCTACGAAATCCCCTTGATGTTCCACGCACAAAACCTGGACGCTCTTGTGTTGGAAAGGCTAGGGCTTAAAGCAGGAAAGCCAAATGTAAAACCCTGGGACCATGTGATGAAGAGACTCAAGTCCCGTAAGGGAAAGATCAGGATAGGTATTGCAGGCAAGTACATAGAAATGCATGATGCCTATAAATCGGTTATAGAAGCTCTTTTTCATGCAAGTTTAGAATGCGGGATTGATGTTGAACTTGTGAAGATAGACACTGCCAAGCTCGAGGAAAGTGAATCAACAGAGAGCATACTTGGGAAGGATGCGCCGGGCGGACGTGTAGACGGAGTGCTGGTTCCCGGCGGTTTTGGGATCAGAGGGACCAGGGGTATGATAAGAGCGGCAGCCTGGGCAAGGGCGAACAAGGTGCCGTATTTTGGGATCAGCCTTGGTATGAATATCATGGTGATTGAATGGGCACGGAACGAGCTTAAGTGGGAAGACGCTGATTCTACCGAGTTCAATAAAGATACTTCCCGTCCCGTAATCAGCATATTGGAAGAGGCTCTTAAATCCGAAACGAATGCCAGGGTGATGCGCCTTGGAAAACACGAGCTAGAAGTAGAAGAGGGGACTAAGCTTTACGAGGCTTACGGGAGAAAACTTATTTCCGAGCGACATAGGCATAGGCATGCTTTTACAAACAAGTACAGAAAAGAACTGGAGAAATCGGGACTAATTATAAGCTCAAATTCTCCCGATAAGAAATTTGTAGAGTGTGTTGAATGGCCTAATCATCCCTGGGGTATAGGGGTGCAGTTTCATCCTGAGTTTAAGTCTAAGCCAACTGCTGTAAGTCCGCTCTTTAGGGATTTTATTTCTGCATGTAATCAGAGGCGCTAATGAATAAATTATCTATCCTGATCCCCATAATTGTTCTTTTAGGATGCACTTTTATAGGATGCAGCTTTGATTATGGCGGAATCAATGAGGATGATAATAGACCTGACATTATTATGGAAGACATTGAGTATGTCAGGGTTAGGGGGGGAGACCCCATAGTGCGCTTTCAGGCGGAGTATGCCGAGCGCTGGGAAGAACTCCAAATAATGGAAATAAATGAACTTAGTTTTGAACAATTTGAGAACCGTACAGAAGCTTACTTAGGAATGGATTTACCCACCGATGCATATGGCGGGGCGGGTAGGGCAAGGATAGAGCTTGTCTCCGGTGATGTATTTCTTGGAAGCGGTGTCATCATCAATATAGAATCTGAAGATATAATAATCAGAACTGAAGAGCTAGAATGGCTGGACAGGGAAAGGCTCCTACGCGGGAACCCCGAAGACATGGTAGAAGTGGAAAGGTCTGACGGCACATTTTTTTCCGGCAGGGGTTTTTCTGCCGAGGCCCGCAGCAGACGATGGGAATTTACAGGGGAGGTAGCGGGCAGTTATGTTGAAGAAGATGATTAAAAATCTATTGCCGCTTCTGTTGCTTGCTCTGCTTCTTCCGGGAAGTGCTTTTGCCTCGGAAAATATTTTCACCTTTAGAGCGGATTCAATGTCAGGGGGAAGGGTTACAGGTCTTGAGATTACTGTGCTTAGCGGTAATGCCGAAGTGCGATCCAACAATTTGCTGCTCAGAGCCGACAGAATAGAGATACACGGCAGCGATAACAGGTTTATAGAGTGTATAGGGAATGTCAGCGGTTACGACGAAGAGAAGGAGATCTTTTTTAGAACGGATAGGCTTCGTTACGACAGGACTCTTGGCATAGCGAGGCTGGAGGGAAACTCCACCCTGGAGGACAGGCGTAACGAGCTTGTTGCCCGCGCACGTTTTATTGAATATGATGAAGAGAACGAAATTGCCCTTATGCAGATTTCTGTACGCCTTTTTAAGGACAACCTTATCTGCCGCGCCGAGCATGCGCTTTATAATAGGGGAGAGCAGAATCTTTTTCTTTCCGGTTTTCCCGTTGTCTTTAAGGGAGACGATGAGTTCCGTGCCGAGAGGATCAGGGTAGATATAGAAACCGATGATGTCTTTATGGAAGGGGATGTTAGAGGGACCTTAAGGAACTAGAATGGATTTGAATGACGGAGAAGAGAAACTTCATTATTTAACTGTAGAAAATCTCCGTAAAAAATTCGGCAGAAAGGAAGTTGTAAAGGGTGTAAGTTTTTCCATGCATAACAGTGCAGTGGTTGGGCTATTGGGTCCCAACGGTGCGGGTAAAACTACCATTTTTAATATTATTGTAGGCTTGCTCAGGCCAAGCGGCGGAGATGTCATTCTTAACGAAGCAAAAATTACCTCCATGGCTATGTATAAGAGAGCCCGGCATGGGCTTGCCTATTTGCCGCAGGAGCCTTCAATTTTTCGTAAGCTAAGTGTAGAAAAAAATATCTGGGCTATAATAGAGAGCCGGAAAGACATAGACAAGAAGCACAAAAAGGAACACCTTGAGTCCCTTCTTGAAGAGTTCGACATTGTTAACATCAGAAAGCAGCCGGGCTTTACCCTCTCCGGAGGGGAGCGCCGCCGCACAGAGATTGCCCGTTCTCTTGCCACCGAGCCCAAGTTTCTGCTTTTGGACGAACCCTTTGCCGGGATAGACCCCATTACCGTTTACGAGATCAAACAGATTATACTCCGCCTTGCTGATAAGGGCATAGGCATACTCATTACCGATCATAATGTAAGAGACACTTTGGAAATCACAACTGAAGCCTTCATCATCAATGACGGTATTATTATAGAAAGGGGCAGCAAGGAAAAGATCATTGCAAACGAGATGGTAAGGCAGATCTACCTTGGCAACGAATTCAGCCTCTAAATTTTTAACATACACATTACTTTAGAATTGCTGAGTTTTCTGACATATCATTAGTACAGCGGGAACAGCGGCCATAAAAAATTTGTTGAGCCCCAAGTCTGTTTAGCTACCGTAAGGCGCGAAACCTTTTTTATGGACGCTGCTTCCCGCTGGTTTGATCATTATGCTTATAATGGAGTAAAGAAAAATATAATTACTATTGAAAAATTCTGTTTTTTATATTAGTATTTAATTATGAAAAAATATTTTAAGAAAATCATCTTTTCCTTAATTCTTGTTTGTTTATTTGCATTTCCTTTGTATGGCAATGATGATGAAGAAATAGATTACCTTTTATTTATGCCAAACAGCAGCAACCATTTTGTAAATCATGATGAAGCAATGATGCATCTTGATAATGTTGCTGCATATCTCATAAGCAGAAATCCTGCTGCGGCTCAGATACGCGTAGAAGGTTATGCTGCCATAGTTCCCAATGATATTGATTCAGATCTTTTATCTTTGGAAAGAGCTCTTTTTGTAATTCAAGAGTTGCAAAGACGAGGAGTAGGACAGGAACTTTTTACAAATCCCGGTGCATTTGGAGAAGTTGACCTTTGGGGCACTAATGTTAACGAAGTAGAAAGAAGCCCCAATAGGCGCGCTATTATTATTCTAGAAGGTGTTGAAATTACCCCAGTTGTCGTTGTGCCGCCTCCGCCTCCTGCTCCGCCTCCACCTGCTCCACCGCCTCCAGCACCTGCTCCTGTACCGCCACCTGTTGCAGCTCCTGTTGAATCTCAAGACAATGGCTTCCCCTGGATCTGGCTTTTACTCCCGCTGCTGCTCCTGCTTCTTTTCTTTGCCTTAAAATCAAGAAAGAAAAAGGCGAAAGATAAGACCGCTTCTGATAAACCGCCTGCAAAACCTGAGCTGGTAAAAGCTGCTCCACCGCCCCCACCGCCGCCTCCTGCGCCGGAACCAAAGCCTGAGCCTGTTGTCGCACCTCCTCCTCCTCCACCGCCACCGCCTGAGCCCAAGCCCGAACCGCCCAAGCCTAAGCCTGCACCACCACCTCCACCGCCGGTCGTACCTGTTGTGGCGCCTATTATAACTTACAACTATGTTGATCTAATAGAAGAGATACGCTTCTGCGCCTATATGAACTTCCTTGCCCGCAACGGTCAAAGCGAAAACAGGGAAGAGGACTGGCATAATGCTGTTCAGGAAGTTTGCTCAAAGTATAATGTTTCAGGCCATAACACCTATATAGAAGAAGATGTGTGGTGGGCTAAGAAAGAAGAGAAAAATACTTGAAAAATCCCCTTTAATATTGTATAAGTAGGTGAGGGGAATTTATGAATATTACTGTTGAAAAAGCCGGTCCTGAGGATTGGGCAGAAGTTATAGATCTTGGAAATTATGTTTTTAGCCATGCGCGGGGTCCTACGGACTTTCTTCGTGTTTTGCCTAAGTTATACAAGCAAGAATATTTTATGGATAGTTCTCATTATATAGTCAGGGAGAATGGCAGGATTAAGGCATCTGTTGGCTCATATCCCTTAAAGTGGGAGTTTCAATCCGGACATAGCATCCTTGGAAGGGGTGTTGGCATGGTGTCTGTTCATCCATATGCCAGGTCCAAAGGTTACATGAACGAAGCTCTAAAGCAGGCATTGGCAGACATTAAACAAGAGGGCATGGTTTTTAGCTGCCTTTCAGGTGACAGACACCGTTATGAATATTTTGGTTACACCCCTGTAGGTTCTACCTATGCATTTTATCTTTACGAAAGAAATATAAGACATACGCTTGGCCAGCAATGGACATCAAAACTCTCCCTTATACAGGTTAGAGAAAGTGATAAAAAAATACTTGATGAAATAAAAAAAATGCATGAGGCAAAGCTGGCACGCATGCACAGGAGAGCCGACCGCTTCTTTGAGATTCTTTATTCATACAGGGCTCAAGTGTATGCAATTATGGACGGTGATAAATTCATAGGTT
>Ga0099364_10013281_pt1 | contig 11063 bp, 7 predicted proteins | sample TergutTh196P3_FD_73070 | JGI IMG/M metagenome (GOLD analysis project Ga0099364, IMG submission 73070) | Microcerotermes parvus P3 segment gut microbial communities from Pointe-Noire, Republic of the Congo - Th196 P3 | ecosystem: Host-associated > Arthropoda: Insects > Digestive system > Gut ... | reverse complement strand
GCCGCCAACGGACTTATGCGCCGCAAAGACGGGCAGGGGTGCGAAGATTTAACCTTTATCGCTTTTGACGCTTCTGTCCCCGAAGATGACAATTATTTTAAGGACGAAATTAAAAAACTGAAATGGCTTGAAAAAAACGGTTTTGAGACAACCACCGTAAAAACTTTTACAACAGCTAGTGAGATTATTTCTTACCGTAACGAAGTGGCGGCGGCAAGAGATAAACTTCCATTCGATATTGATGGCCTAGTAGTCAAGGATATTGAAATAGATATGACCGACCTTCGCAAGGCGCGCCCAGAGAAACAAATAGCGTTTAAGTTTGAGCTAGAGACAGCGTTCAGCATATTGCGGGAAGTACAATGGAGCGAGTCGGGCGTAACATATACGCCAATAGGCATAATCGATCCGGTGCGCCTTGCCGGAACAACGGTTAAGCGGGCGAACCTTAACAATCCTGACATGATAAGAGCGATGGGGCTAAAAATTGGATCGACAGTAACCGTGGTAAAGCGCGGGGAAATAATCCCCAAGATTGAAGGGCTTGCCCCAGACGGCGCTATACCGGAACAGGAACTGCCGGTACAGGAAGAAATAACATTCCCGCATATTTGCGGAACCTGCGACACAACGCTTATAGACGCAGGAACAAGGCTTTACTGTCCGAACGTGAAATGTCCAAAGCGCCTTTCGCAGCGGCTGGAAAAATGGGTTACAGTCCTTGACATTCGTGAGCTTGGGGAAAAACTTATAAAACAGTTGTTCGAAAAAAAACGGGTCAGGCATATTCACGAATTGTATACCCTGGAAACGGAAGAACTTGCCGAGTATGACAGGATGGGAGATCTCTCCGCAGCAAAAGTGATACGGCATATAAAGACAAAGCGGGAATTATCCCTCGCCGCTTTTGTTGCTGGTTTTAACATAGAAGGAATCGCCGAAACCACCATGGAAAAAATCTCCGCTGCAGGTTTTGATACATTGGAAAAACTTCGCGGCGCGGCGATTGAGGATCTTGCCGCCATTCACGGGCTTGGCGAGATTACCGCGTCTGTCATTGTAGAAGGGATAGGGGAGTGCGCCGGCGAAATGGACGAGGTATTGAAAACCGGCGTAATAACCATAGCGGAACCTGCGGCGGAAGGAACCCTGCCAATGCGGGGGCTTTCCTTTTGCTTTACAGGCGAGCTAAAAACGATGAAGCGAGGCGAAGCGGAAGAGAAGATAAAAACCCTTGGAGCGCTGGCAAAATCTACAGTGGTAAAGGGGCTGTCCTACCTTGTTACAAATGATCCCGCTTCCGGCTCGGCTAAAAATAAAAAAGCGCGGGGGTTAGGAATTCCTATTATTGACGAAGATCAATTTTTGGCTATGCTTTCAATGACAGGTGATAATAAAACTTTAACGCAGCCTGTACAGGGAGAACTTTTTTGAGCGACAACAAACCGGGTTTGCTGGATAATATTAAAGGTATCATTTTTGATTTTGACGGTACGCTTTATGACAATGTATTTATTGCCTTTAACATGGTTTTTGCCTGGCCGCCCAATATGTTCTTTTTGTTGATGGAACGGATTGTCCGAAAACGTTTTACAGGCCGCGATTATTCCTCGCCGCAGGAATATTCTAAAGTCTTTTTTAGCGCCCTTGGAAAGGCCTGTTTTCAGCCTCCGCAAAAGGTACAGGCATGGTACTATGACCGTTTTATTCCCCGTTTTACGCAAGTGCTTAAAAGGCATTACAAACCCAGGCGGGGTCTTAAAGAATTGTTTGAGCATTATACTGCCGGTAAGACAAGCCTGCCCAAAATAGCGGTTTATTCCGATTACCCCTTCCTAAAGGAACGTATGGAAGCCCTTGGTATCCCCACGGAGAAAGTTCTCATGTACGGTCCCGAATCCTTTGGCGCGCAGAAACCCGCCGCGAGGCCTTTCCTTCGAATAGCGGAGGAACTTGGCGCTTTGCCTCAGGACATTCTTGTAATCGGCGACCGAGTGAATACCGATGGGATTGGGGCGCTTAACGCCGGCATGAAGTTTTTTCGCGTTAAGAAAAAAAACTGGGATTATGTTATTAAGGAACTGAGCCGCTAATCTCCCTCCGCAGGATACGGGTTGTCCCGGATACCCGCTAGGCGTACTACGGCTTCATGGCAGTCCTTTCTTAGTTTTAAAACTGATTCCTTTAAAGACAGGCTTTTATCAGAAAGCAGCGGCTCTCCTATACGCGCTGTTATCATGGGGAGTTTTTGGTATCCCATCAGGGAACGTATAAAATTGACAATGGTAAAAGGAAATTTAGGCTCGCGGTATGAAAAAGCGATTGGGATAACCGGCAGATTATAACGATGCGCCATGGTAAAAACGCCTTTTTTAAAAGGTCTTATGGGCTGGAAATAGTCAAACCGGGAACTTTCCGGGAAAGTATGTATCCATTTTTTTCTTGCGCGGATTTCGTCAAAAGCCTTGTTAAAATATTTTATTGTACTGATACTGTCGGGAACCGGAATGCCGCCGGCGTAGCGGATTAAATTAGCGTCAGGGCTTCTAAGCTGTTCTTTCCATACAGGGAAATACAATGAACGGTAACGTACTGCCTGGGTTACAAAAAGAAAATCCCAGCGTTGCACATGATTAGAAATCGTCATTGCCCCGTCTTTCAAAAGTTTTTTGTGCTTGCGGAGTATTTTTCTTCCTTCGATTTTAAGGCCGAAACGCAGGGGGCTTAATAAAAAAACGAGAGTATAAACCCCCAGATAAATAACCCCCCGCGTAAACCTGAACCTGAATGATTTATCAAGGAAGGGGTAATTTTCATCAACTTTTAAATCACGGACTACTTTGAATTTAACCATACGGGCATCTGGCTTATCAGGGTAGGTATAGCCAAGCTGAGGAACAAAAGGTTCTTTTTCTGTCATATTAAATTATATCATTTAGTCAGCTCTTTGAACATGGCATGACGCTTTTCATCCTGCATAAGAAGATTCAACTTGAACTGGCCGTCACGGTAACCCCTGTCTATACAGATTCTCTTGAAGCGTTCAAAGGATTCCGGGTTTAATAAAGCGGTTTCCGGCGCTTTAAGACGGTTGGTTCCGCGTTTTTCCTTGTATTCCGAATTATATTCCTGCAGACAACTGTCAAGATACGTGGTGAATTCTTCCGCTTCTGTAATGGAAATATTCTGATTCGCGAATTCGTAATAAAATTTGTAACAGGATTTTTCCGGATCAGCGAAACCGACAAAGAAGGGAGCGATTTTTCCGGTTTTCTTTTGTACCTCGTTAACCGCTTCTATGAACTGCCGTTCATGGAGTTTTTCTCCTGTAAGGCTTACGGTTCCGTTTGTCTTCTGTATAAACTCTATCATCGGGAATTCATTGTAAAAACCTGTTATCTCCACAAGGTCTGTAGTATTGTAACGGTAAAGCCCGGAACAGGTGGTAACAAGCATGCAGTAACGCTGGCCTTCCTCAACTTCGTATGCCTGATATATCTTGGGGTTGGAAGAATCCAAATCGGATTCGTGGATAAATTCAATATAGTTTTTATGACCAAAAATAACTGTATCGCGGGAATTGCTTTTAAGGACAACACCTGCCTTACATTCGGTGGAAATATAGCCAAACTCGTGGAAGACACTATCGGAGGGGAATGAGTCGCGCACCCTTTCGTAGTAGATTTTTGTATTGCCGCAGAACCAGCAGGTAACTACCTGTAGAGTTGGCCAGTAATGTTTGGGCAGTACTGTCCCGTACCGTTTTTTAAGTTTCCGTAATTCTTCCGCCCGCTTTGGATCTGGCTTGATATACGCCTGTACGGCGGCGCGGATTTCTTTGGGTACGGAGAACTTGTCGCTTAATGTGCCTTTTTCTATGTCATTACAGTACTCGTCAAAAAATTCGTTTATATTAAGATTCATCTCTATTAATGTGCTTGGATTCGCTGTTACAATAATAGAAACATCCCGTGCGAGTCCCATGCGGAGGATAGTGTAATAACGAGCTTTATAATCTTCTATCATAAACACATCTATAGGCGCAGAATAGGTTTCTTTCATAAAGCTTGGAACATCCCGCTGTATAACCCCGGAGATGGAGCCATAGAGTGTCCCGTCAGGAGCGGCGCCTTCAACAGCCTTGCCGACAATTGAAAGACTTTTACCATAGTAAACACGGGGCTTGGTTTTCAAGAAACAGTAGTACCAAACCTGGCTCATTGTTTTGTATACGTTTTTGTAGTATTCCTGTGTAACAGGTATCCATTTTGGGTCTTTTGTGGTGCCGCTGGTTGTTGCGTAAAATTTTGGTTTGCCGGGGAACAGAATATCCGGCTCTCCGTTTTTGTGCCTTTCCACATAGGGCTGTAGATCCTCGTAAAGGTTAACCGGAACATTTTCGTTGTACAGCCTGAACAACTCTTCCGGAGTCTTAGCTTTTAAAATTTCATCAAATTTGTGTTCTTTTCCGTAGACTGTATCCTTTGAAGTTGTAAGAATACGCCTTAAAGTCTCATCCAGCGATTTTCTGCCGTTTTTTGACGCTTTCTTTAATTGCCGGATTCCCATTTTTCCTACGATTGTCAACGCTACTCTTGTAAGCCACCATCTTTTAGTTCTAGGGTCATTCATGTATAACTCCCTCCTTCTTTCTGTATTCATCATTATTGACATAATTATTAAAAATGTCAAGTATTATTTTAACAATTATGGCAATTGCCTGTGTTATAATAGAGTGATAAGGTGTTTAATATAATGAGAAAGTCCCAAGTGAAAAAAGCGAGTCCCTTTGTTTGCCGGATTCTAAGAGCGATTTTCAGGCCAGCCATTTTTCTTTTATACCGGTTTAAGTTCGATATGAAAACCTCAAAAGGGATAAACAAATCCTGCTTTATTCTGTCCAACCACCAAACAGTCTTGGACCAGTTCGCCGTAGGAGTGGGGTTCAGGTTCGGGGTAAACTTTGTAGCCAGCGATACTATTTTCCGCTACGGTCTTAAAAGCAAGCTGATGATGGCTTTGGTACGGCCCATAGCCTTTTCCAAGGGAAGTTCCGACCTTATCGCTGTCAAAAATATGATGTCTGTGATAAAAAGCGGCGGATGTGTGGTAATGTTCCCGTCTGGTAACCGCAGCTTTTTCGGCGCGGAAAGCACAATTGTCCCGGGAATAGGCAAATTGGCGAAAAAGTTCAATGTAGACCTTGTGCTTGTACAGGTGCGTGGAGGGTATTTCACTATACCACGCTGGAAGGTAAAGCCCAACAAGGGTAAAATGCAGGCTGTTGTTTCAAGGGTTGTTAAGGCAAGTGAGCTTGCCCTTATGAAAAATGAGGAAGTGGACGCGATAATCCGGCAAGAGCTTGCTTTTAACGATTTTGAGTATAACAAAACTGCGCGAATCGCCTACCGCGGGCGGCAAAAAGCGGAGTACCTTGAAAGCGTGTTGTTCTACTGCCCTGAATGTAAAAGTATGGAAAGCCTTTGCTCAAAAGGGAACGAGTTCTTTTGCCGTGATTGCGGGGCAAGGGTAAGTATAAACGAATACGGCTTTTTTGATAAAATCGAAAACGCGCGGAATATTCCCGACACAATCTTTGAATGGGGTAACGCGCAGCTTGACTATATCAAAAACTTTGATTTTTCCGGCTTTACCGAAAAGCCCGTATTCAGCGATGGCGATGTAACTCTTTCAAAGGCTGAACGCGCGAAAAAAGAACATCTGCTGGGGAAGGGCCGTATAGAATTTTTCTCCGACAGATTTGTCGCTTGCGGACAGGAGTTTCTTTTTACCGAAACGACAATGGCTGTTCAGGGAGTGCGCAAGCTGACAGTTTATAACAATGATAATGTATATGCGGTTGAGGCTCCGTTTCGGACAAACTTTGTAAAATATATGATTTGCGGTTATCATATAAGAAATAAAGCATTGGATATTAAGGAGGAGTATTATGGGTACTAATTCGATAGTGAATTACATCAATTTTGAGAACGAAAGCTTGTCTTTCGGTGTTGTTACCGTGTGCGCGGTTTGCGTATTTATACTGATTGCCAACATTATACGCCGTAAAATACCGTTTTTCAGGCGGTCGCTTATGCCTACTGCTGTTATTGCCGGGTTGCTGGGGCTGATCGTAAAGGAAATTGTTTTGGCGGTTACCGACATTAATATTTTCAGCGCTATTACATTAAACTCTGTTGTTTACCACATGCTGCCGATGGGTTTTATCGCGCTGTGCCTTAGGGAGAAAGACAATTACTCATTCGAGTATAACAGGAACAAGCGAAAAATTGAGCGTGTCGCGGCTACAAAGTCCGGCGCTTTGATCATCAGCGGCTACCTTATGCAGGCGCTGGTTGGTATTTTTGTAACCATCATTTTGGGGCTTACAATATTGCCGGAACTTAACAAGGCTACCGGTATAATGCTGGCGCTTGGCTTTGGGCAGGGGCCGCAGCAGGCGAACGCGACCGGGTATATTTGGGACGCTGCCGAATACATGAACGCTTGGGGGCAGGGCAGTGCCAGGAATTTCGGTCTTACCATAGCGGCGCTTGGATTCCTGTGGGCGTCAATTCCCGGCATTATTCTTATTAACAGGATCGCTAAAAAAAAGGGTATTACGCTTAAAAGAAATGAGTTTGAGAAAAGCGGCGATCTTGCCAGCCACAGTATCGAAGGGCCGGATGAAGTTCCTCTTTCGGAATCTATCGACAAATTTTCGCTTCAGGTATGTATGGTCGGCGGGGTTTATATTCTTACAATCGGGATAATCATAGGGCTTGAGATACTGTTCCGTTCTTCCGGCGTTACCTTCCTTATCGACCTTGTACCAACTATTTGGGGGTTTGCCTTTATGCTCGCGGCGCTTGTCGCCCTTTGCGTTAAGATTGTTCTGCGCCGTCTTGTTAAAACCGGAGTCATGCACCGCAAATACCCCAACAGCTATATGATGAACCGTATCAGCGGCGCCGCCTTTGACCTTTCGATCACCGCCGCGCTTTTCCTAATCTCCGTTACCGCCTTGGGAACTCTCTGGATTCCTGTTATGCTTATGTCCACTGCTGGCGGTCTCGCCACTATTTTCTTTTTGCGCCGTTTATGCAATTACATTTACAAGGACTACAAGGACGAAGCGTTTTTGGCGTTTTACGGCAACCTTACCGGAACTATAGCCAATGGTATGATACTTGCCCGTGAGATAGACAAGGATTTCACTACTCCTGCCTCTGACGATCTGGTTGTAGGTTCCGCCGCCGCTATTATCCTTGGGGTTCCGCTCCTATTGCTTATCGCTCAGGCTCCAAGACCCGGAAACCTGATATGGGTTACAGCCGTAATCGCGGTTTATTTCCTGGCATTGCTTGGTTATTTGTTAAAGGACTTGATCTTCAAAAGGAAAAATAGTGACTGACACCATCGAGCCTTAATACCAGTTTTCCATTGCCTGGAATCTTTCGCGTACTCTTTGCAAGGACGCTAATTCCCGGCGGATGGTTTTGCCGTAGTCAAGGGAGCCGTTTTCTATTCTAAAGGCTTCGTCTTCCCAGAATTGGACTCGTTGCAGGTTTATCCACCTGAAACGCCTTTCGTTGGCTTTTTCGGCCCATTTTAACGCCTCGTCCCAGTAATACAGGGCGGCGCGGTAGCAGGTTTCGGCTGTATCAAGGCTTTCAAGGTTTTGGTCTCTCCAAGGGGCGTTGTAAAAATAGGCGTTACGCTTGTTCCATTTGTTGCCCAGGAATAGGTACTGTTGAATAAGTTTAAGGTTTACATGCATCATGAAAAGGTAACGGTATTTTTCCCACTGGGTTTCGTCCTCAATAAGGGCGAGAGCGTACAGGGGATTGGCGAAATCCGCTTTCAGGGCCTGTTCAAGCCAGTAAATGTTTTCCATGGAGTCATCGGGATATTGAATATAATGAATGTGAAAGAGTCTGTAGTACTGTTCCTTGTAGGTTACAAAATACCCGTTAACGGGCAGGCTGACCGCCATAAACACAAGGAGCAGGGTAATTTTGATAAATAATAAACCACGGGTTATTTTCACTATACCTTAAATATCGGCATTTGAGAGATAACGCTCCATACCTGCTCTGATACTTCCTGTACGCTTTTTGACGCATCTATTATTTCTACTCTCGCGCCCACGCTACGGTATATCCCAAGCAAGGATTTGTATTTTTCATGTACTTTTTCCTGAAAATCAAGGTATTCATAAATTTCACAGGAAGTACGGCTTTTTATCCTGCCAAGGGCGATTTCCGGCTTTATTTCCAGGTAAATCGTTAATTCAGGAGCGGGAAAGCGGGAATTAAGGCTTTTAGGCAGCTCATCGCCGCACTCAATTCCCTGGTAAACAAGCGAGGACAGAACATACCTGTCACAGACAACCAATCCAAGGGCGGCGCGTTCCAAAACGCCATCGGCTCCGTACAGGTGCTCATTACGGTCTGCAGCAAAGAGTGTCGCCAGGGTTTCCGGTTTAAGGGGATTTTCCTTTTTCAGCGCCGCCCTGATTAACCTGCCAATCGGACCGTCCGTAGGTTCAAAGGTGGGAAAAAACACAGGTTTGGGAACGTTTTTCAGGCGCTCGCCCAACATTGACAACTGGGTAGTAGTGCCGCTTCCGTCACCGCCCTCGAACACCACAAAATTTGGGATTATTTCCATGACTTCGTTAAAATAACAGATAAATAATTAAAGATCAAGAATTTGGTGACTGTCACCATATAATGAGACTTTTTGCTGTGAAAAGTGTTATAATATTATAGAAGGTACATATTATATTCCGGGAAAAAACCATTGTCGATAAATAAAGCGCCGCCTCGTTCTATTATTATCCAAGTCCTCATTTTTATCAGTCTTATAGGTTTGTCCGCTGTTGCCATGCGCCCGGTGCAATCCGCTCTTAGTATGGGAATGAGCCATATACGAGCCAATTTTATCGCCAGAATCGAAGCCGTTACAGGTATGGAAATACATTATTCCTCGATCCGCCCGAATATCTTCGGTTCTTTTGACATCAGAAACCTTAGGCTGACAAAGGACGACAACACATTTCTGACAATGTACAGGGCGAGAATTTCATTTTCTCCGCTGGAATTGATTAGGGGCAATATAGCGGCTATTCACACTATTCAACTTGAACGTCCGGTAATTCAACTTGATTACCAGGAAGACAGGGAAATATTTGAATTGTTTTTATCCCTGATAAACAGGGAAAATGAAGAAGACGAGCCGGATGAAGATCGGCAAATCACGAGAATCTTCCCACAACAGCCTGATTTCCGTATACGGGACTGCTCAATAAGTTTTACAAACGGTCAGACATTATATCAAATCCAGAACATGAACATTGATATCACAGGGGACGGCTCGGAACTTATTCTTGGCGGAAACCTTGGCGCGGAAATTAAAATGGCAGGTCTTTTTAACAAGGCTTTTTCCATAAATACCGAGATCGAATTAAACGGAGCGTGTTCGGTTAACCTGCAAGAGGGCAGTGCGCAGCTTGTTTTTTCGTCTATCAGCGGAAACGACACCAGTACGGTTTTTAATCTGCGTCCCCTGGGTCTTAACATTGTTTTTGCAAACATGGCTTTTACCCTAAGTACATTAGCTAAAGATGGATCGTATAACGGTCTTTTAAATTACTATACGGAAACAGGGAATATTTATGCCGAATTAAACTGCAATAATTTTTTCCTTAACAATATTGTAAGATTTTCTGATGCCCGCGATGATATCAATCGTCTTCTTGCCATACCGATAACAGGCAGCGCTTCGTTCCGGCATGAAAACGACGGGACAGCGAGGTACAGTGTCAATTTTATTGGCGGGGATTCTTTTGAGGTAAATGATTCCTTAGCAATCCGTGCGAATGGCAGCGAACAGTACATCACTGTCGATGAATTCTGGATATTTTCCTCTCCCTATACAGCGTCCCCGGCGCTTTTTCACGGTAAATTCGATTTTTCCGGACAGACGGGATTCAGCCCGCTTACACCCAGAGGAACAATCTCTTTTGATCAATTCAGCCTTGGCACGAACGAAGTTATTGACGCTGTTTTTAATGTATCTACACAAAGGAACGAAATTGAGATATCCGGCGAAAATGTCAGTATAGGACAGAGCGTACTGGAAAATTTTAATGTTTATCTGCTGCCCTCCCAGGGGGATTTGGGTATTTTCGCCTACATTGTTTGTGAAAACGGGGGAACAATTGATGTTGCCGCCGCTCATAATTACAGACCAAGGCAGCTTGATCTTTCCATGGCTCTTTATTCTTTTTCCATACCGGAACTGTCGAGGATAACAGCTCCTTTTACAGACAGACTTAACATTCATCCTGCGGGCATGAATCTTCTTAAAGATTCTTCGATATCGGCGGAAATTTTTCTCTCAACAGATTATGACAAAATTGTATATAACGCTCCCAATATGGTAATTGATATAAATGAAACGACAGCCCTTCTTTCTTTTTCGGGTTCGGAACGCAGGTTTAATTTAAGCGAAAGTATAATAACAAGGGACGGAAAGGATGTACAGGTCTCCGCTAATGTCAATTTCGCGAATCCAATGGACCTTGGTTTTTCGTTTAACGCTATTTATCAGAATTTGTCATGGAATATCGAAGGAAATATTCTGGACAGGCTTACTCTGATTATTAGCGATGCAAACGGGCTTCATGCCTATGGCAGCGTGTCAAATTCCGGCGCGATGTCGGGTTATCTGGAAGGCAGGGATTTTCCCATACCGGTAAACGACAAGACGGTATATCTTAATTTCTACCTTTCCCTGCGTTATATGTCCAGGGATTTCTGGTCGCTTGATGTCTCGCGTTTTACAGCCAGTGACTTTGTCTCTGAGCAAGGCGAGGATTTTTTCAGTATTTCCGGTACGGTGGATCAGAACGGGGCAAGTTTCAGGGATTTGCTTTTAAACGATCATGTCGGAGTTCTCGCGGGCGGTGCGGATTTTTCCTGGGACACGGATTTATCGTACCTTCAATTCGTTCTTAACATGACCGACGGGCATGAGACGGGAGAATTATATTATCT
>Ga0099364_10013280_pt1 | contig 11064 bp, 11 predicted proteins | sample TergutTh196P3_FD_73070 | JGI IMG/M metagenome (GOLD analysis project Ga0099364, IMG submission 73070) | Microcerotermes parvus P3 segment gut microbial communities from Pointe-Noire, Republic of the Congo - Th196 P3 | ecosystem: Host-associated > Arthropoda: Insects > Digestive system > Gut ... | reverse complement strand
CTGACCGTCCCGCAGGTAAAGCGCTATCTGGCTGATCTTGGTATTGCGGTAAGACTGAATGACTGAAACGAAACTGAACACTTTTTCCTGGATTGAAGCGTTGAAATGGAATGATGACGGGCTTGTTCCCGTCATTGCCCAGGATGCGCATTCGAAAACCGTTCTGATGCTTGCCTGGATGAATCGTGAAGCGCTCCTTGCGACCGTTGAAAAGGGGCAGGCCGTTTACTACTCCCGTTCAAAGAAGCGTCTGTGGCACAAGGGTGAAGAGTCCGGTTTTACCCAGAGAGTGCTGGGCATTCTGGTTGACTGTGACAGCGATGTCCTTGTCATGCAGGTTGAACAGGCGGGCGGCATTGCCTGTCATACCGGGCGTGAGAGCTGCTTTTACCGCCAGCTGAAGGTTGGCGATGGCGATGGCGATGCTGCATGGGTTGTCACTGAGCCTGTTTTAGTCGACCCCAGGGACATCTACCAAAAGTAACTGCCGGTTGACCTTCAGCACCCTGCGCTGTTTCAGATGCTTTTGCCATCCGGCCCCAGGTTGAGTCTGATTGAGCCCCGTTATACAATATAGCCGTTGACGGGTTTTTGTGGGAGCGCCTGCATGCATTCCGGTTGCTGCGCTGCTCCGGGCCCGCCGGACGGTGGACTCTTTGGATCCATACCGCAACTCCTCCCCTGACTGAAGTCAGGAACACCAGCGGAGACTCTATGAATGAAACTCTGAGCAGACTGGCTGCCATTATTGAATCAAGGAAGCCACAAAATGGTGGTGATCCTGAAAGTTCCTATGTTGCGCGCCTTTTGCACAAGGGCGATGATGCGATTTTGAAAAAGATTGGAGAAGAAGCGACTGAAACCGTCATGGCTGCAAAAGATGTGCGCAATGGTGATCTTCCGTCAAAAATAGTTTCGGAATGCGCTGATTTGTGGTTTCATACAATGATATTGCTGGCGCAGTTTGACCTGACCCCTGATGATGTCCTGAGTGAGCTCTCAAGGCGTGCGGGCATCTCGGGAATTGACGAAAAAGCAAACCGTCAGGTTCAGCAGCGCACGGCGAATGAAAGCCAAAAATACTGAAGGAGGCACAGATGGAAAACTGTATTTTCTGCAAAATTATTGAAAGAAGACTGCCTGCGGACATTGTTTTTGAAAATGACCGTATCATTGTTTTCAGGGACATCAATCCGGTTGCGCCTGTTCATCTTCTGATTGTGCCCAAGCAGCATATTGCGACGCTTTCGGACTGTACTGACAGTCATACGACCATTCTGGGCGAAATGATGGCGGTCATACCGCGCATTGCCGATCAGCAGAAAATCGGCGTTGTCGGCAGCACGCCTGAGACCCGTACGGGGGGGTATCGTGTGATCATCAACACGGGTCCTGATGGAAAGCAGGAAGTCTATCACCTGCATGTCCATCTGATTGGTGGTCCGCGTCCGTGGAGGGACAACAAATAGTGGGTGATGCCAGAACGGAAAGCGTCCTGGCCTGGCCTGGCCTTTTATCGCTCGTCGAGTCTTTTTCTTGAGGGGCGCTGTCCGACTGTGACATCGAGTGCCAGATCCTGGTCGTTTCTGGATACGACGACTTTGACCTGGCTTCCTGGCTGCAGCTGCGCGATCATGTTGAACATCTCTGACATGGTTGCAACGGGTTTTTCGCCCACGCGCAGGAGGATGTCACCTGGCTTGATCCCTGCCTTGTCGGCGGGTCCGTTTCTCAGGATTGCTGCAACAATCACGCCGCTTTTTTTGCTCAGATTCAGGTTTTCGGCGAGTTCGGGCGTGATGTTTCTTGGTTCCACTCCGATCCAGCCCCGTACGACCTGGCCTTTGGTGACAATTGATTCCATCACCATTTTGACTGTTGACACCGGTATGGCAAAGCCGATTCCGAGTGAGCCGCCTGTTCTTGAATAGATGGCGGAATTGATCCCGAGCAGGTTGCCGTTGACATCAATCAGTGCTCCGCCTGAATTTCCCGGGTTGATTGCCGCGTCCGTCTGTATGAAATCCTCGTAGATATTGATTCCGAGCTGGCTTCTTCCGAGTGCGGACACTATCCCCATTGTAACGGTCTGTCCGACGCCGAAGGGGTTGCCGATTGCGAGGACGATGTCGCCAACCTTGACTTCCTCAATATGTCCGAGCGTGACTGCCGGCAGGTCGGGCAGGTCCACCTTGATTACTGCGAGGTCGGTTTCGGGGTCGTTTCCGACCAGTTTTGCGATGGTTTTTCTGCCGTCTTCAAATGCGACCTCGATCTGGTCGGCTGTTTCGACCACGTGATTGTTGGTCACGATATAGCCATCGGGGCTGATGACGACGCCTGATCCGAGGTTGGTCTGTTTTTCGGCGCTCTCGAAGCGTTCGCCAAAGAACCTTCTCAGGAAGGGGTCATCGAGCAGTGGGCTTTGCGACTGACGGACTTCTTTTGTTGTAAAAATGTTGACAACGGCGGGCACGGCCCGCATCACTGCCGTGCGGTAGGATGCGTGGGCATAGGTTCCGTTCTGTGGTGCTTCCTGCACAGTGACTGTTGATGTCAGCGTTCTTCTTTGCAGGATGCTCTCGCCCAGCAGATCAGGTTTCAGCGTGGCAACAAGAAGCCAGATGCCGAGTCCTACTGCCACAATTTGAGCAAACAATAACCAAAGCCGTTTCATTGTTTCCTGTTTAAAGGAGAGTGAATCAAAAATTTTCGCATTCCAGAGACATTAGCAGATTTGTGCCAGCAAATTCAATATTTTCAGGCTCCATATCCGATTTTACATCAATATGCGAGTCCTGCCATAAAAAACAGGCCGTTACGCTGATCTTTATTCGTGTGTTTTCCAAAGCATTTTTTTCGTTCTGTTTAGGGATAGAAATTCCGTCTCCAGTCCAGGCTGGCGCTGGAAATGACAGCTGCCTCTTTCAGTGGCCTTTTGGACTTTGCATCAGATGCACACGGCAGCAATGTGGCACCATTACAACAGGTTTGGGCAAAAATGGATTCAAGCGCAGTCGTTTTGAAAGATTAATGTTATCATTCTGATCACAAATTAAAAAACTGTACCCAGACTCTTCAGTCTTTATCCCTTGATAATCCGTTGTGTTTCTCACTGGAGTCTGCGATAAACATTAACGAGGAAATTTTGATGAAAAAGAACAGATTTGTCGGAGCGCTGCTTGTGGCTGCTGCATTCCTTCCGATGTTCGCCCATGCAAAGGACAGCAAGCTCGGTATTTATGTCACTCCAAAATTCGTTTTTGCCGCGACCAAGCTTAAAAATGTCTGGGGCCACGAAACTTCCACCCCGGCGTACCACGAGGCTAAAAAACGCTCCGACGACAATTTTGGCGGATCACTTGCCATCGGCTATGATTTCAGAAAAAACCACAATATCCCTGTCCGCGCTGAACTGGAATATGCCATTCTGTCAAAGGCAGAAGGAACATCAGCGCAATCCGGCTTTCCTGTCACCTATTCCCAGCGTGCCCAGACGCTGTTTCTGAACGCATTTTACGATATTGATACTGGAACAAAGTTCACCCCATACGTTGGCGCCGGAATTGGTGTGGCTTTTGTCAAGGCAGATGGCTCTCTGGATTTTACAAGCATGGTGCCACCTCGTGGCGTGCGTTCCTATGACTCCAGAACTTCAAACAATTTTGCCTGGAACCTGGGTATTGGTGTGGCTTACGAAATAACCCGTTGCGTTAAACTCGATGTTGGCTATCGCTTTGTCAATCTTGGCAAGGCGAGCACGAACTGGACGGACATTGATGGTGACTGGCAGGAGCGTGCCGGCTCTGGCAGGATGCAGCAACATCAGATCAGTGCAGGTGTGCGCATCAGTTTTTAGCGCAGCTTCGCAAAGCTCGACAGGCTTTGCACAGTGAAATATTTTTGCCTGACATGCACTCTGTACAGACCTGACATATAACAGAGGAAACTGGCAGTGCAAAAAACCGCGAAATAATGCTGGCAAAGAGAAATGTCGGCCTGGCGTTGACGCCGTTGGCATTTATTTCACGAAAACGGCGTTTGTTTTGGATGCACATTAAAATCTGTAATGAGAACTGCCTGACCTGAAGTGATCAAATTCCGCAGACATTGTCTGCTGAATTTGGTTCTGGCTGCCTCAGAAGTACACTTATTCAAAAAAAACAGGCCGTTATGGTAGTGGTCTTTGGCCTTTTTTCATTCTGTGGGTGGTCGGGCCTGTTCGCCCACAGTCAAGCATTGATGGTGTGATGAATGTCACCCCTGTGATGAAATCTGTTCTTTCTATAAAGGGCCAGGATAAAAACCGGCAATCCGTCTGATGTCTTCCTGTTTCAGGTTTCTTCTCTCGACATATTCCTTATAAGTATTAAAATTCAAAAGCTTGGCATCATTTTAGCAATCAGCAGCTTCAGCAGCCAGGCACTAAACAGGCGATGGAAAAACAACAGCTGCTTTTCAGATTTGAAAATTTTGACCTGTACACTTTCAAAATCACTTCGGATTCTCTATAATTAAAGGTTGTCATTGGCATCAGTCATTATTCTCTAACGGTGGCATTTTACTTAAAGCGTCAAATCCATGCCGTTTGACTTTTGGCCATGACTGTTCATTTTTCGAGTTGTACCGGCTTTCGTCAACTGTTCAGTGACGAGCGTCCGTTGTCTGCTGTGGCGCTGATGGCGGCCCACTTTTCTTTTACAGTGCAGCGGAGCATTTCCTTAGTGATGGCTACAAGTTAACCAAATTATACCGGCGTACAGGATCAATAATTATGATGGTTCTTTTTTCAGGCACCACTTGTCCGTTTTCCCAGCGTTGTCGCCTTGTTCTGTTTGAAAAAGGCATGGATTTTGAAATTCGCGATATCGATATTTTCAACAAGCCACCGGAAATTTCCGAGATGAATCCTTCCGGTCAGGTTCCGATTCTCGTTGAAAGAGATTTGATTCTGTATGAGTCCAACATCATCAACGAATATATTGATGAGCGTTTTCCGCATCCGCAGCTGATGCCTGCTGATCCCCTTATGCGTGCCAGGGCCCGGTTACTCCTCTTCCAGTGTGAAAAGGAGCTCTTTGTTCATGTCAACACACTTGAAAACGACGTATCGGAAGACGCGCACGCCAATCATGAGGAGGCACGTACGAAGATCAGGGAATATCTGACTGATTTGGCCCCTCACTTTCAGAGAAGCAAATTCATGCTTGGTGAGGAGTTCACCATGCTTGATGTTGCATTGTGCCCGCTTTTGTGGCGCCTGGATTATTATGGCATTGATCTGTCCAAGACGGCTGCGCCCATTATGAAGTATGCCGAGCGCATCTTTTCCAGGCCTGCCTATATTGATGCGCTGACACCGCCTGAAAAAGTCATGCGCCGTTAATCTGTTTCATGGAAGAAATCATGGAAATATCAACCAAGCCTTATCTTGTGCGTGCGATACATGAGTGGTGCGTTGATTGTGGATTTACGCCTTACGTAGCCGTAAAAGTCGATGCCTCCGTGAATGTCCCCATGCAGTTTGTCAAAAATGACCAGATTACGCTGAACATTAGCCACGGTGCCGTTTCGGGACTTGTCATCAATAATGACGCCATTGTATTCAGGGCCCGCTTTGGCGATACTACCCGGGAAATTTATTTTCCGATTGAAAATATCATCGCCATTTATGCACGCGAAAACGGTCAGGGTATTGCTTTTGAGGTTTCCCCCGAGAAAGCGGATGCCCCTCCTCCGGACAAGGATCCTGAACCTCCCAAAAAAGAAAGAGTTCGGTCCTTTTCAATCGTCAAATAGGGTATAATCATTATTTTTCTGGTATCATTCACCGTTGCGCTCCTGTGCTGAAATACCTGAAACGGACATTTCTCGTGGGAGACGCCAATTGAAATCTGAAATCTGTCAGTGCCGATGTAGCTCAGCTGGTAGAGCAACCGATTTGTAATCGGTAGGTCCGCGGTTCGAGTCCGCGCGTCGGCACCAAGTTGACACCCACATTGCAGCTTGGTGGACAGCACGTAATATGTCCGGCAGTTGTCCGGCAGTAACCCCCAAATACTCCATAGACGGCTCTTAGATGAGGAGCCTACCGCCTTGTCGTGACCAGACTGGGCAGAATCACGTAAGACCCAATTGCCAAACCGGACTGTGGAAAGGATTGAGAGGCCCTTTGGATTCAGGAACTATGGTTAGGCCGCTCGCAAATGGCACATGCCCCGCAGGAACAGTGTCATTCACGATGAGAATCTGTACTGATGGAAATTTGAACAACGAAGGTGGCTGTGGGAATAACCGGTTTTGTGCAGCCCCATAATCACCTTCGTGCAATCATGGTGCAATCATGCAGGAACACTCTCGCGGGGCCGAACCCGGCGAGTAATTTCTTCACGCGTTGCCAGGGTCTTCAAGTCGTAGCTGGCTTGCAGTGCCAGCCACGAAGCGGCATCTCCACCGAAATAATGGGCAAATCGTTCAGCAGTGTCCGCAGTAATGGAACGACGTTCTTTGACAATTTCATGCAGACGCGATGCCGGAACGGACAGGGCGACAGCCAAAGCGTTCACGCTCATGCCGAGAGGCGTAAGGTATTCTTCGCGTAATATTTCGCCGGGATGAATGGCTCTCATTCTGTTAATTGGGCGTGTCATGTATCTTCCTTAATGATAATCAACGATTTCAACATTTTCTGGTCCCTGGTCTGTCCAGACGAAACATAGGCGAAATTGCCTGTTAATGCGAATGCTGTATTGACCAGTACGATCTCCGGAAAGTTTTTCAAGCTGGTTTCCCGGAGGAGAGCGCAAAAAACCAAGCGTTTGAGCAACATCAAGTTGCGTCAATTTTCGTTCAGCGGCAGGTTGAAAAGATCGGAATTTCCTTGGGCTTTGCCCTTCAAACAGTGCTTGGGTTTCTTTACATTTAAAAGACTGTATCATACGCAGAATTGTATTACGCACCACGTAACAAGTCAAACGGCTTTCTTGCCAAGCGGGGCTCGGGAAGTCCGCGACCGGCAGCGGTGCCGGTGGTGCCTTTGGCGGGATATATCAGACCGGGAGTTCGTGGGGGGGAGGTTGTTCCGTTCCCAACTATCTGACAGGTTCCTGCAGCTGTCCTTCGGGATTTGCAGCCCGCCAGATCGGACTGGGAGTAGCTTCAGTTGGCAGTGATGTACATTATTGGGGCATGCACGGCAGAGCCATGTTTGCGCGCTATCCAGTGTAATGACCCAATTGCCAACTGGAATCAGGGTCGCTCCGATGGAAGCCCGGCCCGGGCAGTGGCCCGGGCAGTGTCGTGTATATGGGAACATTTGGTTCAGAGAGCGGCAGTTCATGCACGTATACCGTGCCTTTTCCTGGCCCACAAAACCGCTGCCCCTGTCCCGCTGGCTCAACAGCCACTGTGGTGACAAGGACAGGGTCCACCGAATATGGCACTGGAGCGATCAGCTATACCTATCTCTACTACTGCCGCACCTGATACCCAATTGCCAAACTGATTCGGCAGAGGGCCTCGTTTGGGTTGTCGCAGGTGCAAGGCATTCAAAAACCATCTCTTGAGGCCGAACTGGCTCTGGTCCCTGTAATGTGGAGTTCCTATGTCAACCTGTATCACTGATCTTGCCAAATTTTTACTTCTCTGATAAAACCACTGTTGAGTTGAGCGTAATAACGAATTTTCCATGCCCAAACAGTGAATCAGCTGGAGATATCCTGGATAGGCCTTGTCGTTTTGATTAGCGGCATTTTGTCTTTTATCTGTTACGTCGGTAGTGCACCGAAATTCAACTTATTCATGTCACGTCAACAAATGGAGGACACGATGCATCCGCGTGAAACTGTTTTGCCAAATGGCGTCATTATGCCAGCCTATGGTATGGGAACCTGGAACATGGGTGATTCGTTCCTATCCGAAAAGGAAGAAGTCTCAGCGCTCATTCATGGTATTGAACTGGGGATGACTCTGATAGACACTGCTGAAATGTATGCCAACGGCCAGGCTGAGAGAGTGACTGCCAAAGCCATAGCTGGCAGGCGCAGCAGGGTTTTTCTGGTCAGCAAGGTGCTGCCGGGCAATGCAGGCAGACAGGCAGCCATCACGGCCTGTGAAGGAAGTCTGAGACGCCTGAAGACGGATTACCTGGATTTGTATCTGTTGCACTGGCGTGGCAGTTTTAGGCTGGAAGAGACCTTTGGCGCGTTTGAAGAGTTACATAAAGCAGGAAAAATTCGCGCTTACGGTGTGTCCAACTTTGATCTGGTCGATATGGAAGAAGCGGAAAAAATCGCTCCGGGGCAAAACAGCGTGAATCAGGTTCTGTACAATATTGGGTCGCGCGGGATAGAGTGGGATCTGCTGCCGTGGCAGAAGCAGAGAAACATTGCCTTGATGGCTTATTCACCTTTGCATCAGACCCGGCTTTTGCGCAATGCGCAATTGGTCCAGATGGCCACTGAGTTGTCGATTACGCCTGCCCAGCTTGCGCTTTCGTGGCTTTTTCATCAGGGTGTGGTTCCGATCCCGAAGTCTTCCAGTATTGCCAATCTGGACCAGAACAGAAAGGCCTGGGATATTGTGCTGGATGCCCGGACACTGGAAAGACTCGATATGGTTTTTCCGCCGCCAACCCGCAAAAGGCCGCTTGATCTGCTTTGAATTTCGCGGGGATCATTTTCGGGAAAGGTCTTCGATTGCTGGTGTTCAGTCAAATCGTCCTTCGTCTGCCATTTTGCGAATGGTTTTTATGGTATCGATATCAGCTTCGCGCCAGGCTGACCGTTTGAAACTGTTATAGAAACCGTCAGGCCCGTCATCACTTGAAGTGTCTTCGTAGAGAAAGCGAACGAAGAGTGTATCCGGCAGGGGTTCTTCAATAATGATTTCCAGAGTTGAGGCCAAAATTTCACCCTGTTCGGGTATTGAAAAAACAATCCGGCTCTCTTCAGTAAAAAAGACCTGGTCTGTTACGATGAGGTTGCCGAATGAAAGGCTTCGCGAGATGGAGTCTGCTGCCCTTTCCACAATCTGGCATGAATCCATCTGGGGAACGAAAAGGGTGGGTTCTTCTGCGCGTAAAACGAGTCCGCGCCACAGCTGAAGTCTGGTGAGCGTGGGCGAAAGAGGGTCGTTTGGGTTGTTGATTTCGACAAGGTGTTCAAACTTCATCCTGCCCTCGCTAGGAGACCCCGTCCTTCAGGACGGAGAGGAATTGCGTTAAAAAAATATCCATAGCCATCGTTCTTCTGTATGCGTCGCAGGTGTTTGCCAGAAATGCCGTCAACCCTGCCCGCTGCTGTGGTAATGGCGAAGTTCCCTGAAACCCTCGCAGCTATACGATGTGTAAGTGTCCTTGTACTTTCCCTTTGGCACAGTGGCACGCACAATATAATCCTTTGCAAAGCCGCAAACCTGCTTTTTGCGCATCTGATATCCGGCTAAAGCCGGGTGTGACTGGAGTATTTCCTTTTGTCAGCGCTTCAGGTTAACAGGCTCAACAGATATTAACAGTATCTCAAACTGTTGACAAATGCCTTTTCTGAAAGCGCACCCTTATTCCAATGAATTGTGATCCGCAGCGCTGCTGTCAGGCGTTTTTGTATGCGATTATCTGCCTCTGGCATTAGTTGCTGAAAGTTCTTCCAGAATGTCTTTTTCTGTTTCAACGAGCTTTGCTCCCTGCCGGATCAGTCTGTGAGAGCCTCGTGAGAGGGCTGAGTGAATGGAGCCGGGTACTGCAAAGACTTCTTTTGACTGTTCAACGGCGATGTGTGCTGCAGTCATTGACTTTGAATAGAGTTCTGCCTCAACAACGAGCAGTCCGCGTGCGAGTCCGGTGATAATGCGCATTCGCTTTATGGCATTTTCTTCGATGAGAGGGGTCCCGAGCGGGACTTCGCTTATGAGGCATCCTTCCTGGGCAATTTGTGTGGCAAGTTTCATGTTTTGTGGTGGGACGAGTGTATCAGCGCCGGTTGCCAGTACGGCAATGGTTGATGCTGTGGTATTGAGACCTCCCTGGTGTGCTGCAGCGTCAATTCCAGGGGCCATGCCGGAAACAATTGTGTAGCCGGCATTGCCGAGAGCCTGGGCAAAGCGTCGGGAATCAAGCGTGCCCTGATGTGTTGCACTTTGGCTGCCGGTGATGGCAAAGGAAGGACTGGAGAGCAGCTGAATCTTTCCTGATGCCCAGAGCATGACTGGCGGATCGGCCGTATCAAGCAGAGATGCCGGGTAGTGCGGGTCACCCAGGGTTATGATGTGATTGTCTTTCCGGCCTGTCCAGGCTTTTGTTTTTTCAATCTGGTCAGTGATGTTTTTTCCGGGTGGCAGAAAAAGGGCTTTTGCAAGGTGATTCGGGACTACCCGTTCGAGTTGCAGGAGTGTTGCGGAAAAAATATGTTGCGGCAGCCCGAACGCCATCAGGAGGCTTCTTGCATTAGCTGACCCAATACCTTCCGTACACACCAGTCGTATCCATGCGGACAATTCTTCTTCAGACAATTTTTCCCTCCAAAATCGGTTGGGCTGCATGCCGGGTTCAGACTCGACATGCCGTTATGCCCTGTCCAGGGGCAGGTGAGGTTCACCCTCTATTTTTTTTTCGGCGGGCAGACTGCCCGGACCATCTGCTTTTCGCAGGACAGGCGGCAACAGGGACATTTCAGTTCTCTGATCCATGGGGAGTTCTGCGATGGCATTTGCAGGAGAGTGTGGGGGAAATGCATTTGCCAGTATTTCCCGGAGTAAGCAATGCCTCAGATTATAAAGATATCACATTCATGCGTTAACGCATGCACAGCTTTTAAAATTGAGAGTTGTGGAGGCGGCCTGGAATTTTGTGCCTGAAGGCAGGACTTCCATTGTTGCGGGACGATATGCGAGGATATTCTGGTATTTTCCGCATTTGTTTTTGTCCCTGGTGAGGGGGTGCGGGTTCGTGCAGGTTTTCCGGCGGCGTACCGGATTTTGTGCATTCGGAGCCCCGTTTTGAATTCATGCGATGGGAAGTTTCTTCGGTTTTCCGGTCTTTCTGTCGATAGAGCGGGGGCGGTCTGGCAT
>Ga0099364_10013279_pt1 | contig 11064 bp, 10 predicted proteins | sample TergutTh196P3_FD_73070 | JGI IMG/M metagenome (GOLD analysis project Ga0099364, IMG submission 73070) | Microcerotermes parvus P3 segment gut microbial communities from Pointe-Noire, Republic of the Congo - Th196 P3 | ecosystem: Host-associated > Arthropoda: Insects > Digestive system > Gut ... | reverse complement strand
TATTCCATAGCCTTAAAAAAGTGCTACACTACCGTGGTCTCAGCACAGCAGTGGGCGACGAAGGTGGTTTTGCACCCGCTCTCGATGGAACAGAAGACGCTTTAAACAGTATCATAAAAGCAATAGAGAACGCTGGCTACAAACCCGGCAGGCTACAGGACGGCGGACAAATTTCAATTGCATTAGACTGCGCCGCTTCTGAGTTCTACAAAGACGGTATTTATGACTATACAAAATTTGAAGGCAACAACGCACAAAAACGTACCCGCCAACAACAAGTAGATTTTCTTGCCGAACTTACCGAAAAATACCCCATCGACAGCATAGAAGATGGCTGTTCGGAAAATGATTGGGACGGATGGGTGATGCTTACCAAAAAAATCGGCAACAAATGTCAAATCGTTGGTGATGACTTGTTTGTTACAAACGTTGATTATCTGCAAAAAGGTATTGAATTAGGTGCAGCGAACTCTATCCTTGTCAAAGTAAATCAAATCGGCACCTTGACCGAAACCTTGAACGCAATAGAGATGGCACACCGTGCAGGCTTCACATCAGTAACATCGCACCGTTCGGGCGAAACCGAAGATGCTACAATAGCCGACATCGCCGTCGCCACAAACAGCGGACAAATAAAAACAGGCTCCCTTAGCCGCTCGGATAGAATGGCTAAATATAACCAACTGCTTAGAATAGAGGAAGAACTCGGTAAGACGGCGGTTTATGGGTATAAAAAGGTGTAGGCTGGATTATGTTCTTAGAAAATAAAGCAAATAAAAGTAAGCGGCAGGGCTGGATTGAAGTAATTACAGGCTCAATGTTTTCGGGTAAAACCGAAGAACTTATACGCCGACTAAGACGCGCAAAAATCGCTCGTCTGAACGTTGAAATATTCAAACCCGCAATGGATAGCCGCTATTCAGACGAGGAAGTGGTCTCGCACGACAGCAACGCAATTCGTGCAACACCTGTTGATATGTCAGGAAATATCCTACTGCTGACAAGCGATATTGACGTGGTCGGAATTGACGAAGCACAATTTTTTGACGCAGGATTGGTCGAAGTGTGTAATATGCTTGCAAATCAAGGTATTAGGGTTATTGTTGCAGGATTGGATACTGATTATAGAGGAGTGCCTTTCGGTCCAATGCCCAATTTGTTAGCAATTGCTGAATATGTTACAAAAGTGCATGCAATTTGCGTTAGGTGCGGCGATTTGGCAAACCATACACATCGACTTACTGAAAGTCATAAATTGGTCGAACTCGGTGCATCTGAATCGTATCAGGCGCTTTGTAGGAATTGCTTTAATAAGAAGTGAATGGGTGAATGAGTGAATGAGTGAATGAGGGAATGGGTGAATGGGTGAATGAGCGAATGAGGGAATGGGTGAATGAGTAAATGAGTGAATGAGGGAATATTATTATTTTATTATGTGTTAATTACTTAAATCTTAAATTACTTAAATCTTAAATCACTTAAATCTTCTTTGCGTTCTTTGCGAAAAATCTTTGCGTCTATTGCGTTTAAAAAATTATGAATAATATATTTCACAGAAAAAAATTTTTTTCATAAACTATTGCAAAAACATTTTTTTAATTTACCTTTGCAAAAGAAATATTAATTTTTTTATTTATGAAAAGAAGTCATAATTTGTTCGAGTACGTTTTTAAAATGAAAATTATAGTACTCGCATTGATGTTATTATCAATTAGTTATACTGTTAGTGCCCAAGAAAAAGAGTACTTAAAAGATGGTACTATAGAAGAGCAAATCAACCATTTGACGAGTAGGTCGACAAGTTGGGAAAACCACAAAGTAGTTTTAAACAGTTGGTTATCAAATCTTAAGAAAAATGTTTTGGATACGCTTAATTTTGCGATGACTGAAATCGAGCAGCAAAGAGGGTTACTTACAGAAAAAGAGGCAGAAGTAGCCAATCTTAAAGAATCTTTGCAAAAAACCACTGACGAGTTGAATTTAGTTCAAAAAGAGAAAGATACATTCGACTTTATAGGACTAAAACTCTCCAAAGGTGTTTTTGTTACAACCGTGATAATACTAATCGTCATATTAATTGCTGCTGCCGCAGGGGTGTTGTGGTTGTACAAAAAAAGTTTTGACACAATTCGCAAAACACGTGAAGAACTTGAAACAATCAACACAGAATTTGAGAATTACAGGCAAGAATCTCGCAAAAAACACGAACAACTTGTTGTTCAGCATCATAGAGAAATACAAAAATTAAAAGGATTATAATCATTCGCCTTTTTTAATACTTATAGTAATATGGACAAAAACGGTTATATCGAAATGATTCGGAAAATCCTTGCCGAAAATTCCGACAAATTAGCATTTAGCGACTACGAAGGAAAGAACAATACGTTCAGGAAAGTCGCAAAACAAATTTACTATTTGCACATTATTTTTGATGATATAGGCATAGAAAAAGGCGACAAAATTGCGCTGATAGGCAGAAATATGAGTAATTGGTCAATCAGTTATCTTGCAATAATCACTTATGGGGCGGTTGTTGTTCCGATTTTGCCTGATTTTTTGTCAAACGATATACATAACATCATCAACCATTCAGAATCTGTGCTGCTGATGTCCACGCAATTAATGTACGAAAAAATTGATGAAAACGAACTGCCATACCTGAAAGGAATTATTTCCGTCAATGATTTTAAGCCACTTTACGACCCTACAAGAAAAATAAAACGAGCATTGGCAAAAGCCGATATGATGCTAAAAAGGTTGGCAAAACCTTTTGATGTCCAAAACCTTAAATTTTCTGAAATTGGAACCGAAGAGGTAATGGTATTGTCTTATACATCAGGGACATCGGGGTTTTCAAAGGGAGTACTTATTCCACATAGAAGTATTTGGTCAAATGTGCAATTTGCACGCGATTCTTTCGAACTCTACAATGGCGACAGGATAGTCTCATTTCTACCATTGGCGCATACTTACGGCTGTTTGTTCGAGTTTTTGTGGCCCTTTGTCGTTGGCTGCCATATAACATTCCTGTTACGAACGCCGACACCGCAAATAATTTCGGAAGCGTTTCAAAGCGTTAAACCGCACATTATTCTTTGCGTACCACTGATAATTGAAAAAATATTCAAAAGGAAAATTTTGCCGCAGTTAGAGAATTCAACCCTAAAAACGATGCTCAAACTTCCTATTGCTAATACATTAGTTTATAGTAAAATAAAAAGCAGTTTGTCAAAGGCGTTCGGCGGTGAATTTCGGGAAATAGTAATCGGAGGCGCAGCATTAAATAAGGACGTTGAAACATTTTTGCGAAAAATAAAATTTCAATCTACGGTAGGCTACGGAATGACTGAAACAGGACCTCTTATCAGTTATTCGTCTTGGAAAATTACCCGTCCGCAATCGGCAGGAAAGGTCGTTCACCGAATGGAAGTACGCATCGACAGTGCCGACCCTTACAATATTGCAGGAGAAATACAGACCAAAGGCGACAATGTAATGCTCGGATATTACAAAAACGAAACCGCAACCGATGATGTTTTCACCGAAGATGGATGGCTGAAAACAGGCGATTTGGGCGTTATTGACAAAGATAATTTTGTATATATAAAAGGACGTAGCAAAAATTTGATACTCGGACCATCGGGTCAAAATATTTATCCCGAAGAGATTGAAGCCGCACTTGGCGCAAATGAATTTGTTCAAGAGTGCCTTGTGCGCGAAAAAGATGGCAAAATAGAGGCATTGGTATATCCCGATTTCGAGAAATGTCAAGATATGAAATTTACCAATAAAGATATCGAAGAAAAATTACAATCGGTCAGAGCCGAGGTAAATGCGGAACTGCCGTCCTATTCAGCAATATCGAAAATAATATTGTTCCCCGAAGAGTTCGAGAAAACACCTAAAAAAAGTATAAAAAGATATAAATATTTGAAATAGCTTATGAAATTGGCAAAAAACGTAATAATCACGGGAGGTGGCGTGGGGCGCAGAATGGGCTACGACCTCCCAAAACAGTTCCTTCTATTGAAAGAGAAACCAATCTTAATGTACACAATACAACGATTTTACGAATATTATAACGACATCGAAATTGTCGTTGTAATACCCGGAAGACATATAAGTTATTGGGAAGAATTGTGCAAAACACACAATTTTACTATTCCACACACAATAGCCGAAGGCGGACGCACAAGATACCACAGCGTAAAAAACGGACTTGCAATGCTGAAAACATCAGGATTGACCGCAATTCACGATGCCGTGCGCCCTTTTGTTTCCGTAAAAACGATAAATAATTGTTTTGAAACGGCTGCAAGAGAAGGCGTTGCCGTTCCTGTCGTTATTGTGAACGATTCTATACGGTATGTTGCAAGTGGGAATAGTTACTGCTGCAAGCGCGAAAACTATCGGTTAGTACAGACCCCGCAAGTATTTAAAACACAAATGATTAAAAAGGCTTACGAACAAGAATTTACGGAAGATTTTACAGACGATTCCTCTATTGTAGAGGCAACAAAACACAAAGTAACCATCGTCAGCGGAAACTTCGAAAACATAAAGATAACCACACCATTAGATTTAATAATCGGTGAGGCGATTTTAAACAATGAACAACAACAAAGAACGTTATAAAATATTTTGTGAAGAACATCCTGAAATCCCGCTATTTATGCAGCATTGGTGGATGGAAGCCGCAAGCGTAGGAAAAGAGTGGGATGTTCTATTTTACGAAGAAAACCAGAAAATAAAAGGTTGTTTCGTATATTTGTTAGTAAAAAAAATGGGGTTTAAGTTTATATTTCAGCCCGAACTCACACAGTACGGCGGAATATGGATTGATTATCCCCCAAATATTACTCCCTACCAAAAGCTAAAAATTGAAAAAAGAATAATGGCAACCCTAATCGAACAAATTGATAATCTGAAATTTACATATTTTGAACAAAATTGTCATCATTCAGTTACTAATTGGTTGCCTTTTTATTGGAAAAATTACAAACAATATACAAGATATACCTATCAAATTAGGGATTTGAGCGATTTAAACAGATGTTTTGAGAATTTTTCGGGACATAAACGCCGATTAATCAGAAAAGCCCAACCGCATTTGAAAGTGAGATTTGATACCTCATTCGATTTTTTTTATGAACAAGCATCGCAAAACGCCATCGCAAACAGACAAAAATTATTATACTCAAAAGAATTGTTTGGAAATATTTTTGAAAAAAGTTATGAACGAAACCAATCGTGTCTATTGACCGCTTTTGACAATAACGAAAATATGCATGCAGGAATATTTTTTGTATGGGACAGCCAAAGTGCATACTATTTGCTGGCAACTATCAACCCAAAGTTTAATGATTCAGGTGCATATACCTTATTAATGTGGGAAGCAATAAAATTTTCGGCAAATAAAGTTAATCTTTTTGATTTTGAAGGCAGTATTGTTGAAAATATTGAAAATTCATACAGTCAATTTGGAACTATCCAAACTCCTTATTTTCATATTTACAAACATAATAGTTTGATTTTTAAAATTTTAATAAAATGTTTTAAAAAATAATATCTTTCGGTAGAAATCAATCGCCCTCCGCCCCTGCATTCCGTTAGGAATGCATCTTATAAAGAATAATATGATACCGATACTCATAATACATTGAATTTATGCAATATAACTTCAGATTGAATTTTTTTGCAATATTCATAAAAAAAGAGGGAGGATATGCGTATCCAAGGTCAAAAGCGGGTTTCCTGCTCAAATTTTTAATAATTGCCCGTATTCGACCATAAAAAAGTTTTAAAATAACAGAAAAATCAACGGAATTACGTCCAAATAACCCTGCTTTCCATAGTTCATGCGTCCTTGAATCGACAATGTCAAAAAGGCAAATTTTGCCTTCATTAGTCAAATGTAGTGTTGCATTATAAATAAAATCTTCAGTCGCTCTTTTGTCCAAATATTGAATTAATTGCCCTGTGGTGATACAATCGAACTTAAAATCTTTTCCAAATTTTTTCTCAAGCGTGTCCCAAATTTGATTATTATCACAATTCAATAATGTTACATTGTTTTGATAACCAAATACTTTTATTCTCTCATGGGCATTTTCCAACATTTGTTTTGAACTGTCGCCACCGACACAAAAATTAAAATTTTTAGCATAATAAACTAATAACTCAGCCGAGCCGCACCCAAAATCCAATAATTTTTCACCTCTACCGAGATGAAACAGTTTTTCTTCTGCTTCTTTTTGTAAAAAACTTTCGTCTTGCGAGCGGTGCTGACCGTGTGTCTGCTTATTCCAATAGTTAATCCAATATTTATTTTTCATAATTAATTCAAAAATCTATCGAACAATTTACCCATTCGTCATCAAATTTTGCGTTGTATTTTCTGTAAAAGTTCAGTGCAGGCTCGTTCCAGTCCAACACTTGCCATACCATTCCATTTAATTTACGTTCTTTTCCTTCTTCAATAAGTTTTTCAAAAAGTTTTGCACCAATTCCAAAACCTCTCAATTCTGGTTCCACGTAAATATCTTCAAGATACATACGCTGTCCTTTCCAAGTGCTGTAACGGATGTAATACAATGCAAAACCATCAATATGTCCGTTTACTTCCGCAATATATCCCCACCAAACAGGATTTTTACCAAAACCGCTTTCAATAAAATGTTCAACGGAAACAGTTACTTCGTCAGGTGCTTTTTCATATAACGCTAAATTCTTAATTAACTGCAATATACGTGGACAATCATCTTTTTTGGCTTTTCTGATGTTTATTTCCATAATCTATTTTAAAAATTTTTGCAAAAATAATATTTTTTGGTTTAATTTGTATTATTTCATCAATAATTTGGAAAATATTTTACTTTGTAAAAAAATATTTTTTCACAATATCCGTTTATAAGTCAATGAAAAAATATGTTAAATCTTAATATAATGGAAGATAAAAAATTAAGAGTGCTTTGGGTAGATGACGAAATAGAGCATCTAAAAGCACATTTGTTGTTTCTGAAAGAGAAAGGTTACAATATGGAAACGGCAACCAACGGCAAAGATGCCTTGAATATGATTGAGGAAAATTTATATGACCTTATCTTTTTAGATGAAAATATGCCCGGCATCGGCGGTTTAGAAACGTTAAACCGTATAAAATCAAGCCGTCCCGAACTGCCCGTTATTATGATAACAAAAAATGAGGCAGAAGAGATAATGGAACAGGCAATCGGCAGCAAAATTGCTGACTATCTGATAAAACCCGTTAATCCGCACCAAATATTATCTTCAATCAAAAGAACTATTGATAGAAATTCATTAGTATCAAAAAAGACCACGACTGATTATCAGGCAGAGTTTTCTCAAATCGGTATGCAGTTGAGCGACAAACTTTCATACAACGAATGGGCAGATATTTATAAACGAATACTTTATTGGGAATTAGAACTCGCAAATTCGGGCAGTTCTATGAACGAAGTGATTCTTATGCAGAAAAATGAGGCAAACAATCTTTTTTCACGTTTCATCAAAAAAAATTATATCAATTGGCTTCACAGTGAAACTGACCGTCCTTTGATGTCTCATAAATTGATGAAAGAGAGAGTATTACCAATATTGAAGGAAGGAAAAGAAGTTGTGATGGTAATCATTGACAATTTTAGGTACGACCAATGGGAAGTGGTGCGTAAAGAGTTAGGAGCAACGTTTTCAATCGTCAATGACGAACTCTATTACAGCATTTTACCTACCGCTACGCAATTTGCCCGAAACGCTATCTTTTCGGGACTTTTGCCGACCGAAATAATACAGCATTATCCAGACTTATGGGTAGATGACGAAGAAGAGGGCAGCAAAAACCAAAACGAAGAGGCATTAATGGCTACATTTTTCAAACGAATGCGAGCAACCGACTACAAAACTTCTTACCATAAAATTCATGATGCTGACTCAAGTAAAAGATTGCTTGAAAACTATCAAAACATTACAAACGACCAATTTACGGCAGTTGTATTTAATTTTGTTGATATGCTTTCGCACGCACGCACTGAAATGAGGATGATTAAAGAACTTGTTACGGACGATGCCTCATATCGCTCTCTTACAAAATCTTGGTTTTTACACTCCTCTTGTTTTGAATTTATTAAAAAATTGGCGCAAGATAAAAAAACAGTTATCATTACAACCGACCATGGAACAATTTGCGTTCAGAACGCATTGAAAGTAATCGGGTTACGAGAAACTAACACCAATTTGCGTTTCAAACAAGGAAAAAATCTTGCCTACAAAGCACGAGAAGTGTTTGAGGTCAAAAAGCCCGAACTAATATTTATGCCAAAGCCCAATGTTTCAACGACATACATCTTTGCAACAGGAAACGACTTTTTTGCGTATCCAAACAATTTTAATTATTACTCAAATTATTATAAAGATACGTATCAGCACGGAGGAGTTTCTATGGAAGAGATGTTAGTGCCTTTTGTGGTGCTGGAGCCGAGGTAGAAATTGATTTTTATTTTCCCGCTTCCCTCAACGTTTTGCTGATAAAAAATATTGTTCCCAGAAATAGAGTTGCTATTCCTGTTCCAATCATCAATAAGTTGATGTTTACGATGTCGCCGAGTGGTCCGAAAAACAGCATTCCCAAAGGCATTGCAACGCTTCCGAGCATTGTAAATACAGACAAAACTCGACCTAAATAATCGGGCGCAACTTTTTCCTGCAATAACGTCATATTCGGAGCGTTATAATATGCGCAAAATATACCTGCAATTCCCATGCATGCGAGGTATGGAATAAAATTAGTCCAAACGCCCAGCAAAACTATCATTAATCCGAAAACATACATTGCCATTCCGATAGAGTATATTTTATTACGAAAACTCCATATTCCAACGAGTACGCCGCCCAGCATCATACCGCCCGCAAAAGCTATTTCTATTGCTGACAGTCGCCATAAATCTGCTCCGAAATTGCGCGTTACCTGCAAAGGCGATAAAAATGATACAGGCGACATAAAAATCCAAAATAAAACGGAAATCGCCACAAGCCGAACGAGATATTTTTGTGATTTTAAATATTTTAATCCATTTACTAAATCCCCGAAATACGAGGTATTTTCAACATTTGATGTTTCTTTATTTTGTTGCGTAATTTTAACAAGAAAATAAAGAATTGCTATTGCTATTGAGGCAGTTACAACGTCAATATAAAACAGTGTTTGCAACGGTGCTAATGACATCAATGAAGCACTAATAATAGGCGACAACAAGAAAATTCCTGACTGTATACTGCCGTATATTCCATTAATTCGCAGCAGTTTATCTTCGGGAACTATTGATGGAATAAGCGACGCAACTGCCGGCTGTTGAACTCCTTGCCCCATTGCCCGTACCATTGCCGCTATCAGTAGAAGTACAAAACTATCATATCCGGCACTCATCGTTAGCGCGATAATTAGGCTGACAAAAGCAATTGAGCCGTCAGAAATATTTATTAAATGCTTTTTGTTGTAGCGGTCTGCCCATACTCCGCCAAATAACGAGGTGAAGAATGTGGGCAGTACCCCAGCAATAATGTAAAGCGTAATCATAGAACTCGATTGAGTTTTCAATACAATATGCCACATGATTGCGTACTGAACAAGCATCGTACCAAACATAGAAACAGCCTGACTTGCTAAAAATAATACTGTATTTCTTTTCCAATCTGTTTTCATTCAAATTTTCCTTGCAAAATATTTTTTCGTTGTTTTTCGGGTAGCCGTTCGATGGCGTATCGTAAGGTTGTGCGTGATAGCCTGTTGTAGTGTTTCTCAATAAATTGAAGCATAAGAAATTCGTCTTTTTTAGCAAGTTCTCTTAACATCCAGCCTACTGCCTTGTGAATTAAATCGTGCCGATGGTCAAGTAGCATTTCCGAAATAGACAAAGTATCGTCAAACTCGCTATTACGGATAAATGCCAACGTAGTGACAATGGCAATGCGCTGTTCCCACATATTGTCGCTTTTTGCCAAATGATAAAGAACGTCGCGTGGTTTGTCCAACAGATAATTTCCAAGAATTTTATAACAACTCAAATCTACTAAATCCCAATTGTTAATATATTGAGTGTTTGCAAGATAAAAATCTATTATCTGTTTTTTGTCTGCTTCGTTTGCTTTATTGAATTTCTCAACCAAAATCAATAACCCACACAAACGAACCTCATGAACAGGATTTTTCATAATTTTACCTAATTCCACAATAGGCATACCTCGATATGCTTTTGCTACCTGCCTTGTTTCAGGAACTTTAATACCCCAAAAAACGTCACCTTCGGCATATTGTCCTTTTCCTGTTTTGAAAAATCGTTGCAAAAACTGAGATTTTTCTTTGTCTGCTAACATTTGCAGAGTTTTTATTAATGATTGGGCGGTCATATTTTTAATTCTATCAAATTGGGCGCAAAAGTATATGAAATTTTTGAAATTCCAAGCGAGTATAATGAAAAAATAATTTTTTTCAGAGGAAAGATTGCGGAAAAAACAATACGATTAAAATCCTTTTCATTGTCAAAAAAACGTTTTAATATATTACCAAAAAATATATAAAATACAATAAATGTTTAAAAAATTTTAATAGTTCCCTCGAAATCTTCTTTAATATAATTCATAATTAAAAATTTTTGCAAAGTCCGAGTACAACAATAAAAACCACTATGCTAATTGTCAAAATCATCGTCCGATTGCTGATTGAATATATAGTTCTAATATTCTCTTTGCTAATTATCCAAATTACCCCCAAAAAAAACAGAAATCCTAATAAATATGTCAATGGTGAACTTGGCTGAAAAAGAAAGTCGAGAGCCTCAATTCCCGAGGGTTTCCATTTTAGTGCTAAAATCATACTTCCAATTGCTGAAACTGCCGAATAGGTAAGAAATATTGTCAAGAGCAACCAACCTATTTTCTTTTTCAGATAAAACAAGATTACGGCTGTGGGCAAGGCAATTAAGGGCAAAAAATAAAGCACTGTACTAAAATCCCATTCCGCAAAACCGTGCTCTTTGTAATACTCGCAGG
>Ga0099364_10013278_pt1 | contig 11064 bp, 8 predicted proteins | sample TergutTh196P3_FD_73070 | JGI IMG/M metagenome (GOLD analysis project Ga0099364, IMG submission 73070) | Microcerotermes parvus P3 segment gut microbial communities from Pointe-Noire, Republic of the Congo - Th196 P3 | ecosystem: Host-associated > Arthropoda: Insects > Digestive system > Gut ... | reverse complement strand
TACCGACTCCGGGCGGGCCTATAAAACACAGCACTTGCGCCCGCATGGTGTCAGTAGAAGTACCCACAAGCCTCCTTACCGCTAAAAATTCAATGATCCTTTCCTTTACCTTCTCCAGCCCATAATGGTCCTCATTGAGAATTTTTTCAGCCCTGACGATATCAAGGGTATCTTCGCTGCGAACCTGCCAGGGCAGTGAAACGAGCCAATCAAGGTATGTCCGCACGACCACCGCCTCAGGAGACATTGAAGGCATGCGCTTCATACGGTCTAATTCATGCAAAGCTTTATTTTTAGCCTCTTCACTCATATTCGCCCCGTCTATTTTTTTCGCAAGCTCGGCTGCCTCACCGATATTTTCATCCATGCCGCCGCCCAGTTCCGATTGGATAGCTTTCAACTGTTCTCTGAGATAATACTCTCTGTTATGTTGTTCGACCTGATTTCGGACTTTATCCTGTATATTCTTTTCAACCTCAAGAATATCTATCTCTTCAAAAAGCACCTTCAATATATATTTTAGAGCTTCCTCGCTGTCGAATATTTCAAGAAGTTTTTGTTTTACCTCCAATTTCACGTTCATGTGAGCGCCCACAACTTCAACCAGTTGAAAAGGGTTCTCTATTCCGAGTATCGATCCCATGACCTCGCTGGGTATCTTTTGCTGAAGCTGATTATATTTATCAAAATGTTCGAGAACGCTCCGCTGCAGCGGTAATAAATTGACATCAGTATCATCCCAGGTGCGCGGAATGATATTAGCCATTAAAAAATCGTCCTCTGTCTCATAAGACGTGACTTTCGCCCGGACGATCCCCTCCACTAAAACCTTTGAAGCCCCTCCAGGTATGCGAACCATCTGAATTATTCCACAAACTGTACCAACATCGTAAATTTGCGCCGGAACGGGGTCTTCAATATCAAGTACCTGCTGTCCCGCCACAAGGACAGTTCTGTCCTGAAGCATCGCTGATTCTATGGCTTTTAAGGTTTGGGGGCGCTTTATGAAAAGCGGCGTTATGATGCCGGGAAAGACAATAACATCACGCACGGGGATTACAGGAATCCTGGCCGGTAAATTTCCAGTCAATTATGCGACCTCCCTTTCTTCTGTTTTCAACAAAGAACGCGTATCCGTTTTCCCATCTATGTAATCCTTTGTAATTTCAATATATTCAGGTTTGACTGCCGTTGACGGAATTTCATACATCAGATCCAGCATTTTATCTTCAAGAATAGATCGGAGTCCTCTGGCTCCGGCTTTGCGCGCTATGGCAAGCTCGGCTATTCTGGAATAGGCGTCCTCTTTAAACTCAAGGGACACTCCCTCCATTGAAAACATCTTTTTATATTGCTTCACAAGCGAATTCTTGGGCTCAATGAGTATGCGCACCAACGCGGACTCATCAAGCTCATTCAGCGCGACGCAAACCGGCAGGCGCCCCGCCAGTTCCGGAATAAATCCGAATGAAACGATATCCTCCGGCTGCATGCGCTCCATCAGCTCGTATCTGTGCTTGCTTTTACCCGCCGCGACGTTGGCTCCGAAACCTATAGTCTTTTTATTTTCGCGTTTCGCGATTATCTCCTCCAGCCCCTCAAAAGCCCCCCCGCATATAAATAAAACATTTGTGGTGTTGATTTGAATAAATTCCTGTTGGGGGTGTTTGCGTCCTCCTTTTGGAGGAATGTTGGCAACCGTGCCTTCAAGGATTTTTAACAGGGCTTGCTGAACTCCTTCTCCCGATACGTCACGAGTTATCGACGTGGACTCGGATTTTCTGCCTATTTTATCTATCTCATCTATGTAAACTATTCCCGTTTCAGCCGCCGTTAAATTATAATCCGCCGCCTGAAGAAGCCTTACCAGGACATTCTCCACATCTTCTCCCACATACCCCGCCTCAGTTAACGTCGTGGCATCCGCAATAGCAAACGGAACATTAAGCTTGCGGGCAAGCGTCTGCGCTATAAGCGTTTTTCCCGTTCCAGTCGGTCCGGCCAGCAGGACATTGCTTTTTTGAAGTTCCACATCGGAGTCTTTAACATAAAGATTGTTTTTTACCCTCTGATAGTGGTTATAAACGGCAACGGAAATTATGCGCTTGGCCTTCTCCTGGGATATGACGTAAAGATCAAGAAACTCCTTCAATTCCTTCGGGGTGGTATCCTTAATACGGAATTTGTTCCTCGCGGCGCCTTTATTCTCTCCCGTCCTGTGATAATCCATGCCGTCCTGCTCCGAAAGCAGGATATTGCATAAAGTAATACAATCTCTGCATATTGCGCCTTCCACACCTGTAAAAAGCCTCCCGACCTCTCTCTCTCTTTTGCCGCAGAAAGAACAATGAAGCTGCTTAGGCATTAGCCGTACCCTCCTTCGTAATAACTTTATCTATTATTCCATAATCAAGGGCTTCTGCGGCGCTCATAAAATTATCGCGTTCGGAGTCAATCTTTATCCGCTCTTTATCTTTGCCTGTATGAACGCTCAATATTTCATTAAGCTCCTCTCGCAGCCGAAGTATCTCCCTCGCATGGATTTCAATATCGCTTGCCTGCCCTCTTGTCCCGCCCGAAGGCTGATGTATCATTATCCTTGAACGCGGCAGCGCATACCTTTTGCCTTTCTCTCCCGAAGCGAGGAGTACCGCCGCCATACTGGCGGCTTGCCCGACGCAGATCGTGGATACATGGCTTTTTATATACTGCATTGTGTCATATATCGCCAGTCCCGCGCTTACAACCCCTCCGGGGCTGTTGATGTAAAGATGGATATCTTTTTCGGAGTCATCGCTTTCAAGAAAAAGCATTTGAGCGACAATTATATTTGCCGTATATTCGTTTATATCATCCCCAAGGAATATTATCCTTTCCTTGAGCAGCCGGCTGTATATGTCATATTGCCGCTCCCCTTTGCTTGTTTGTTCTATTACGTATGGTATCAAGTGCATTTTATATGTCTCCTGAATTTGAGATATTTTCAGTATTTTCCGTTTCCTCCAATTTTTCAACTTCTTCCGCTTTGTCAGTTTCTTCGGGTTCTTCGGATATTACAACGGGCTGCGTCAGCTCCGAAACATCATTGATTTTTACATTGTCCATAAGGAATTTAACCGCTTTATCTGATAACACCTTGTCAACAAGGAGGTTCACATTATCTTTGTTTTTGAAATATTCCTTTTTCATCAGTTCCGCGTCAAGCTCTTCCCTTTTCGCAGTATCTCTTATCCATTCATCAAGATCCGAGGGTTCGACATCTATCTCAAATTTACGCGCGATCTCGCTGGTCACAAGCATGTTGCGGACTGTTTCCCAAGCCCCTACTGTTATCCGATTTTCGTAATCTTCATATTTCAAGCCGCTAATACTCAAAAATTCCTTAAATCCCATATTATATCTATCTCTGGTGTTTTTTTCATCAAGCGCTCTTATCCTCTCTCTCTCCCGAAAAATAAGCGAGTTTGGAACTTCAAAACCGGACATATTTGCCATGATATTTAAAGCTCTTGCTTGGGCGTCAGCTTCCGATTCATACTGCATTTTTTTCAGCATCCTCTCCGCTATCGCGTCCCTGAATTCTTCTTCCGTTGGACAGTCAAATCCCATACAGAATTTAAAAAACTCCGGGGTAAGCTCCGGTAAAACTTTTTCGCCGATTTCAACTATCCTCATCTCATAATGCCTTGAAATACTGCGCGGTGATTTTGAAATTTCATCAGTTGGATGAGCTAATGTTGTTTCGGCTGTGTTTTCCGCTAACTCCGTCTCATAACGCGATGAATCCGCATTTTTATCAATCAACTGACTTTTTATGACTACATCTGCTAAATCTCCTACTTTTTTCCCCGCAAGCGGTTCTCTGAACTCCTCCGACGGTAAATTCTGCATATTGACTGTCGCCATTTCAGATTTTTTACTGCGCGATATTTCCTCTCCTTCATCATTGATATCCGCTATGCTGAACTCCACGGTTATAATGCTGTCGTCCCGAACAATGGCGTCATGTTCAACAGTCTCAATCTTTGCTTGAGAATCACGAAGTTTATCAATCATAAAGTCGATCATCGCATCATCAACGACGGGTATAAGACGCTCAACTTCAATATCTCCAAGCTCAGGCAGATTTATCTCCGGGCGGGCTTCGACCAGTAAATTAACGCTGACAGGCTGCCCTTCGATTACAGCCCCCTTATTTTTGAGCCGTGGGGCAAAAAGCGGTTCTATATCATAATCCTTCATGATTTCCGATAAGTTCTGGTTTAAAATGTTTTCTATCGCCTCGTCATGTATCGCGTCCCTGCCAAAACGCATCTCAATCGTCTTGCGCGGGACATGTCCCTTGCGAAATCCCGGAACATTCGCGCGCTGGGAAATATTATTGTAAACCTTCTTTAATTCAGCTTCAAACTCGGAAGCTTCAAATTCCACTTTGATCTCTATCCTGTTCTTCTCCTGACTTACAAGTTCCGACCTCATATTATGCTGCACTCTCCTCACTGTATAAAAGGTTCATTGATGCGTATTATGTCCGCAGCGCGTGAACTTTCATTGTCTATATCAATAAGCACGGCATTTATCCTCAAATTCTCATTACAAACATCAAATCTTGAGGGCATTCCCGTTAAAAATTTTGGTAAAACGCTGTCTGTTGTGTTGCCTATTATTCCGCCATGACCGCCGGTCATTCCCACATCGGTTATATAAGCGGTTCCTCCGGGCAGCACCGTCTCATCGGATGTTTGAACATGCGTATGCGTTCCGAGAATGGCGGATACTCTTCCGTCAAGATAGCGGCTCATAGCCGTTTTTTCGGATGTCGCTTCCGCATGAAAATCAACCAGGACAGGAATATTGTCCTTGAAGAAATTATCAAGGACATAGTCCGCCGCAGCAAAAGGACAATCCATAGGAGGCATGAAAACTCTGCCCTGAAGATTTAACAGTCCAAGCTTCATTCCATTGCCCTTAATAACGGTGTGTCCCTGCCCGGGACAGGCAGCAGCCATGTTCTGCGGCCTTATTATACGGGTATCGGAGCCAAGGGTATCATAAATATCTTTTTTGTCCCATATATGATTACCGCTTGTCATTCCATCAATCTCAAGCGAAAAAAGCTCTTGCATCCCTTTCGCGGTCAACCCTTTCCCGGAAGAAGCATTTTCACAATTCATAATTACAAAATCAGCTCTCAAATTGATTTTTAACAACGGCAAAAGCCCGGCCAAAACTACGCGACCGGGCTTGCCAACTACATCCCCAATAAAAAGGATACGCATATAAGCAGCTCCGCCATGATTTTATCCGCGCTACTTTGCATATTCCATGACCCGTACTTCCCTTGAAACATTGATTTTTATCTGCCCCGGATACTTCATCTCTTCTTCTACCTTACGCGCCACATCGTAGGCAAGTTTATCAACAATTCCATCATCTGTGTTTACCGGGTCTATAATTACCCTTACTTCCCTGCCGGCTTGAATTGCGTAAGCCTTGCTGACGTTAGGAAACGTCTGCGCCAATTTCTCAAGCTTTTCCAGTCTCTTTACATAAGCGTCAACGCTCTCCCGCCGCGCGCCCGGCCTTGAAGCGCTTATCGCGTCCGCGGCAGCGACTATTACATCATTAACGCTGGTTTGATCTATGTTTTCATGATGTGAAGCTATTGCGCTTATAACATCAGGCTTTTCTCCATATCGGCGGACAAGATCCGCTCCTATTGTCGCATGTGACCCTTCGACCTGATGGTCAACAGCTTTTCCGATATCATGCAATAGCCCGGAACGCCTTGCCAATTCCTCATCCACTCCAAGTTCCGCAGCAATGATACCGGAAAGATGAGCTACCTCCAAGCTATGAGCCAGCATATTTTGACCATAGCTGAATCTGAACTTTAAGGAGCCAAGCAATTTTAAAAGCTCGCCGTTAAGGTTCTTTATTCCCGCGTCAAGAACGGCTGATTCTCCGGCCTCAATTATCTGTTCCTCCACATCGCGCGCTGTTTTCTCTATCAGTTCCTCTATTCTCGCGGGATGTATCCTCCCGTCAATTATCAAGCGCTCAAGAGATAGTCTCGCTATTTCCCTTCGCACCGGATCAAAACTGCTTAAAGTAACCGCTTCCGGGGTATCGTCAACGATCAAATCAACGCCTGTTAAAGTTTCAAACGCTCTTATATTCCTGCCTTCTCTTCCGATTATCCTTCCTTTCATCTCGTCGGAAGGAAGCGGAACAACGCTTACCGTTGCGTCCAGAGCATGCTCGGCGGCCGTACGCTGAATTGCCATAATTATAATATCCCTTGCTCTTCTTTCGGATTCGCGTTTGGCTTTTTCCTCAAGCTCTTTAATCCGTATCCCAATTACATATTGAGCCTCTTCCTCCGTTTTCCTGAGCAGTAAATCTTTTGCTTCCTCCCGGGTCATTTTCGCAATCAATTCAAGTTTTTCAACCTGCTGAACCTTGAGTTTTTCGACCTCGGCAAAGCGAAGGCTTAAATCTTCCTGTTTTTGTTTTATTTCCTCCTCCTTTTGAGAGATACGGTCGAGCTTTTTATCCATGTTTTCTTCCTTCTGCTCAAGCCGCCTTTCAGCCCGCTGTAATTCGTTACGGCGCTCTTTAATTTCTTTTTCCACTTCCTGTCGTAATTTAAGCGCCTCTTCCTTTGCCTCAGTCAATTTCTCACGTTTTAACCGTTCAGCGGATTCTTTAGCTTCCTTTAAAAGGCTTTCCGCAACTGCTTTTTTTGTTGCAAGCTCTTCCTCAAATTTTTTTTGTATTCCAAAGTAACCAACCGCTGCTCCTGCCAAGATCCCGGCAATTAAGCCGAGAATCAGTAAAAAATCCAAACACAAACACTCTCCCCTCTATGAAACAAAGGGACAACTAAAGAGCCTCTAAAAATTTATTTTTGAAAAGCAACAACTTTTTTTAACATTATTGAGGAATTTTCAGAAGTTCACAATAAGTCCCATCTTTATAATATTATACAATTATTGACATGCGTTCACAAGCTCAGTTATTACGCAAAATTTCTTCAATATGTTTGATAAAATCTTCGACCTCTTCGTTTGGATACAGCTTAATACTTGATTTGTAGCTCTCCAAAGCCTCATTGTACCTGCGAATGGAATACAAAGCGTTCCCCTCGCGAATGAGCCGGTTTGATTCTTCTATGGAAGACTGAGCTCTTATGCTGCCCTCTATTCTTTCTATCCAATCTTTAAGCTGAGGATCTTCCTGAATTTCATTGCTTTTTTTATAGCGGTTAAGGGCTTCCGTAAAGTTACCGGCGCGATAAAACTCTGTCCCTTCATTTAGCAGCCGCGCCGCTTCAGGATCTTTCTCCGTGGCAGGATTCCCTTCAGTATTATCCGGCAGCCTTCTATCCTGTGGAACAAGTTTCTCGAATTTTTCTATCAGTTCCTCAGTGGCAGTATCAGGCCAAGCGCGCATACTTTCAACATAAAGAGCCAGAGCTTCCGCATTTTGGCCTCGCCTTGCGTGTTCATTTCCTTCCCGTCTGAGCTGCGTGGCTTTTGATCTTAGTCCGGATATTATATTTTCTACATTTTCAAGTTTTTGTTTTATCTCCTCATCGTCATGCAGGGCAAGCCCTTCTTTAAATTTATCAACCGCGCCTGAATAGTTTCCGGCCAATACCAATTTTTTCGCTTCGTCCCACAATACGGCGACAATCTGAGAATTTTTATGTAAGATTTCATTCCTTTCAATGCCTTGTACGGCTTCTTCCTGTCTGTCAAGCAAGAGACTTTCCTCATAAGCTTTTATAGCGTCTTCATAGCGTTTTTCCGCTTCATAAGCCTTTGCCATATCTCGCTTCCAGGAAGCGTTCTCTCTGTTAAGCCTTATTGTTCTCACAGTTCCCTCTACTTCAGATATTGCTTTTTCCGTTTCAGAGAAGCGCCATATAGCTAAAGACCGCCTATAAGAAGCAAGGCACTCTGTCCATTTTTCTCTCTCTCTGAGTCCATCCCCTTCCAAAGCATATTGCTTTGCGCGCTGGATAAGAGCATTCTCAGCTTTCATTCTTTCCGCGCCTCCTGTTATTTCGCGGTCATATTCGTTTGTCTCCGAAGCCTCTAAAGCCAATTTAAGAGCTCTTTCATAACCTTCAACATTCATAAAACCGGAACTGTCCCATATTTTTAAAGCTTCAGTCCATTTTTCCCAAGCTTTTTTGCGATTTTCAGACAGTTTTATAACGGATTCCAAAACGGTAACTTCCTCGAAAGTTTCTCCTTTTCCCAGAAAAACCCCGTTTCTGTTCGCAATTTCAACTTCAATGGAACATATGCCAGGTTCTTCACGCCATACTGTTATCACTCTGCCGTCTTCGGACAGGTCGAACGAAACCCCCTCTGAAATTTTCCATTTGTAGTTAAGCTTTTCCTTTAATTCCGGAGAAATCATCGCCTCAAAAGAAAATTTCTGGTTTGCGGAAAATCCTTTTACCGTCTCTTCCGCGCGCGTTTCGGGGTTCCATACCTGAAACGTCGTTGCGGACATAAGACGTATTTCCACATCAAATTCACGGGCAGTGGTTATAAGAAATGATTCAAATATCACCTCTTCGCTTTCATTCAACGCTTTCAGGCTTAAAGCCGCAGGAGAAGTGTTAAGCACGATGAAACTGCTTGAACGTCCGCCTCTGCCAATAAGAATTGATGTAACGTTATCTGAAAATGCCCACTCAAAATTCACGTTTTCATCCTGAGCGATTTCACCCGCAGCTTCAAATGTAACCGGTTGTCCAACATATGCTTCTGAAATCTGCTTTATATCCAAAGACAAAGACTGCGAAAAAGCTGTTCCGTGAAATACCGTCAATAAAACAACAATCAAGGAAAATAAAGATATTCTTTTACTCATTCAAAGCCTCCTGATCAAAAAAAAATTTAATGACAATGCGCGGGCGTCCCGCCCGCTTTTCAGGGATTGAGTATTTTCATGTTGAGTATTATACTTTATTTATTGAATAACAACAAAAGCACAAAGACAAAAAACAGAAGCTGTCCGCCTTCGGCGGATGTTCCCTATATCCTCTTACTGTTTGTCATGATATGATATAAGAATAATAAATAAGGCGTTTTAATTTTATGAAAGCAGAGGAATATCTCAATGCCGGAAGAAAATCTGTTAAATAATGAGAACAAAGAGATTGCATCAATCAAAGAAAACGATGCTTCACATCCGCAATTGGAAGAATTTTCCGATGATGCGGTCAATGGAGAGGAAATTCCATACTTGGCAGGTGAAAGAGCGTCATATGTGGCGGTCAAAGGAGTTTTTTTTACGCCAAGGGCCGACAACGCCGGCGCTTTTTGCATAATTTACAGAGGAGAGACCGGAAAAATAATTTTACGTGAGCTTTGGGCGGTACGCTCTAACAATATGCCCTCTTTGGAAGTCTCTGAAAGATGGGAAGATTTCATCAGAGAAATGAATAAAATAGGGGCTTATGACAAAGATTCATCGGAAAAGCTGCTGCCCCTTATAGTGCAGTCACTAAGCAGCAACGTTAAGGAATATCTTTTTAAAAACATTGAGGAGACGGAAATCGCTCAGACAGAGATAAGAAAAACTCTTGAGAACTCATATCATTACGTTGTTGAGATAAAAGTAGACGGAGAATTATTAGACGAAGAAAGAGCCGAAAGAGGAGGCGTCCTGCGCAATAATGAGGAATCTGCCGACAGACCTGCCGCAACAGATGACAGCGCGTCCTTTTTGGATATTTTAAACTTCGGGGGGATTCCGCTTATATGTCAGCCGGTTATAGACCCAATAAACGGATGTCCTGTTTCAAAGATAAAAGTTGGAGATACTGTGCATGTAACGATACCGGAGACCAATGATATCGCAAAAAGAATAATGGATATTGTGCGCCTTGAGAAATTGGAAGCCGCATTCCCGGTAACTATCGTACAAACATTGGAAACAGGGCATTGCGGCATTGTGTTGAAAATAAGCGAAGAAATAAGCGGAATATTGAACCTGCCTCAGGAAGTAATGCTGAAAACAGACGCTACTCCGCTAATGGAAAAAAAACCATTAACCCTGCTGAAACAACTCCTTGATCCCGCGAACATTCTTATTGCCGGGCTGTTTATATTTATAGTCGTTTTGTTGTATTTGATAATGCAATTTATTCACTGACCTTAGGAAGCTGCTGCAAGAATAACAGCATTATGTCAATGACTCGGGATAAAAACATCATCGGGGACTTTTGGCATCGTTATGCTTTCGCGGCTTTTACGAACTTCGTCAACCGCGTTTTCAACCCATTTTTCAAGTTTTAAAGATATTCCTTCGTCAAGTAAAGACAGTATTCTTACGGACATAAGAGCGGCGTTTCTTGCTCCGTCAATTCCTACTGAGGCAGTTGGAACTCCCGGAGGCATCTGCGCCACTGATAAAAGCGCGTCTATTCCGTTAAGAGGACCTCCGCTTGCAGGGACCCCCACTACTGGAAGAAGAGTATGCGCCGCTATAACTCCGGGAAGCGCGGCTGACAGACCTGCTATAGCAATGATAACTTTTACGCCTCTTGCCGCGGCGCTTTGAGCATAACTCACGGCATCTTTCGGCGTCCTATGAGCGCTTGCTATTCCTACTTCATACTTAATCCCAAAACATTCAAGCACATCTCCAGCCTTTTTCGCAAGTCCGAGATCGGACGCAGACCCCAGAATTATTCCGACCATTAAGTCATTGTTGTCTTTCATATTAAGCTATCATTCCGTTTCCGCGAATTTTTCCGCCTTAAAGCGGGCCGGGCGGCTTCTCCACAACTAAATGCCACCATGCCCGCTGCTTTGCGGCATGGTCATCGTATCATCATTTAAGCTAAACTACAAGTTTTTTCCTTCCGTCCGTGAAGCTGCTGAGCAAAAATAGGGATGGTGCGAAAATCCGTAAGAAGTATGTTCCGCCCCAAACGCCATACAAAAGGCTGATATCTTCTTCCCACATCAAAGCGGACGAAAAGAAACGTTTGAGTGAAATTATGTTGACGCTCAATCCAGCCGAATTGAATCGTGA
>Ga0099364_10013277_pt1 | contig 11065 bp, 6 predicted proteins | sample TergutTh196P3_FD_73070 | JGI IMG/M metagenome (GOLD analysis project Ga0099364, IMG submission 73070) | Microcerotermes parvus P3 segment gut microbial communities from Pointe-Noire, Republic of the Congo - Th196 P3 | ecosystem: Host-associated > Arthropoda: Insects > Digestive system > Gut ... | reverse complement strand
GGAGGCAACTGGGTAAATGGCGGCTGGGTCTATGTTGGTCCCTACAATCCAAACGGTAGCAACGGCAACTGGGGCGGAAGCGGCTCAGAACCCGACAACTTAGTACCGGAACGTGGATACAGGAACCACCTGTTCTTCCCGTCTATCATTAGCCCAACTTTGCAATATAGAATGATGATATTTAATAGGTTGGGTATAAAACTCTTCGAAACAAACGACCCTAAAACAGGATGGAACGGATATTATAGAGGTAGATTGTGCGAAGAAGGAGTATACATTTATAAAATAGAAGGAGTATTCCAAACCGGACAACCATTCTCACTGATGGGAGATATATTGTTGTTGAGGTAGTAGTTAGTAGTTAGTAGTTAGTAGTTAGTAGTTAGTAGTTTAATAGTTAATAATTTAATAGTTTAATAATTTAATAGTTTAATAGTAAATCAAAAATCAAAATTAAAAAATAGTATGAAACGTGTAAAACATCTAATATTATTAAAAATTCTTTTGTTGGCAGGGGTTAATTCGTATGGCATAAACCCGCAATACAGTCAGTATTATGCCAGTCCCCTATTGCTTGCGCCGTCTTTTGCGGGCAACTCTTTGGGCTCCCGCGCTTTTTTGACCTACCGCGACCAATGGGCAAAAATACCCGGCTCGTATGTCACTTATGCTGTTGGAATAGACAATAATTTCTATGCCCTCAACAGCGGTTTTGGTCTTGTAGCCATTCACGATGTTATCGGCTCAGCCCGCTTGGGAACAACAAGCGTTTACGGGCTGTATTCCTACCGCTTCAACATAACCGATGAATGGCGTGTCAGACCGGGTATCAGTTTTGGATATTCGCAACGCGCGCTCTCTAGTCGTGCAATCTGGGGCGACCAAATAACATATACGGGAACCGATGTGGTTACTGTAGAACCGCCAATCCCGCCCTACGATTATTTCGATGCGGCAGCTTCGGCAGTAGTTTATAACCGGCAAATGTGGTTTGGAATTGCTGCAGACAATCTGTTGAGACCCAACAGGTCGTTCTCGAAACAAACATCGCGTTTGCCAATTGAATGGAAACAGTTTGGAGGAGTAAACTTTCCTATTTCCTCCGGCGTGGGACGAACACCGGAGGTTATTACGCTAAATTATCTGTTAAAAGTTTCCAGCCTCTATCAGCAGTTCGATATTGGTCTCAACTGGCAAAGAGGACCTCTACTCATGGGTTTTGGTTGGCGCGGATTGCCACCCGATGGAGTTGACTGCCTTGTAGTTACTGTCGGATATGCGTTCAATAATATGGCGTTCGGATACAGTTATGACTATACGTTGTCAAAATTAGGGCACTCAACAACGGGTGGTTCTCACGAAATAACGTTGTCAATATCGTTCAACGAGGGCGGTGTATCGCAAAGAAGAAGCGAAATACCATGTCCGGATGTAGTCAAATTTAGAATGTTTGGAGATAAGGAAAGCTTCAGATAATGGCTTTAGTTTTTGACCCAATTCGTAAAAAGCGCATCGTTCTGACGCCGGAAGAAACTGTAAGACAAAACCTTATAAAGTATCTGACAACGCAAAAAGGTTATCCTCAATCGCTTATTTCAGTGGAAGCGCCTCTGAAATACGCGGGCGCTTGCAAACGAAGCGACTTGTTAGTATACAACAACGCCGGACAACCACTCATGCTGATAGAATGTAAAGCGCCGGAGGTGGCTCTTACGAACAAGGTTTTTGAGCAAATAGCAATATACAATCTCGCTATTAAGGCGCCCTACCTCCTAATAACCAACGGTGTACAAACTTTTTGCATGAAGGCAAATACGTCGCCGCCACACTTTCTAAAAGAATTACCTGAGTATGAAGAAATGAAGACCTTGATACAATGACTATTACCAAAAAAATGAAAAAAAAACTCAAAAATTATGTGCGAATATAAAAGAAAAAACCGTATCTTTGTTGAAAATTTTTTTGATAAAAACAAGTGTCGATGAAAAGTTTTAAAGATATGTCCGTCCATGTTAAAGTTCCCGTAATGATAGGGATTGCAGGCTTTTTAGCGCTTGCAACAGTATGCCTGTTGTTCTTCGCAGTACATGTCCCGATGGATAAATTTTTCATAACGCCCGGAAAAACAGCGTTTTATCTGATTTTGCTGTGTTTTGTTGGGGTTGTGTTGGTTGCCTTTGGGGGATGGTTGTTGCTACGCCCTATATTAAAGGACTTTACGGACATAACTGACATCATTCGTAATCTTTCGCAGGGAAACATCAACTTGCGCATCGAAGAGCACGAAAATAGCGACGAAATAGGCATGATGATCAGCGAACTCAACCGTTTGGCTGCAGGTCTGAAACAGACTGCCAATTTTGCTAACAGCATAGGCGAAGGAAAATTCGACGCTGAATACTGCGCACTTGGCAAGGATGACGTGTTAGGCAATTCGTTGCTGGATATGCGCAGAAAATTGCAAACCATCGCAAAAGAACAAGCCGCGCGCGCAAAAGAAGAAGAACAAGAAAACTGGGGAACAACCGGATTAGCAAAATTTTCCGAAATACTTAGAAGCAACAATGATAATCTTGAAGACTTTACTTACAATATCCTGAACAACTTGGTCAAATACCTGAACATCAATCAGGGGTGCGTATTCTTGTTGAACGACGCCGAAAACCAAGCTGATAAAGTTTTGGAGATGAAAGCCTGCTATGCCTTCGACCGCAGAAAGATGGCTGACGGAGAAGTGCTTCCGGGCGAAGGACTGTTAGGCGCCTGCTTTGTGGAGGGCGAAACAATATACATGACGGAAGTGCCTGACAGATACATCACTATTACCTCCGGCTTGGGCGAAGCAAACCCAAGTGCGCTACTGCTTTGCCCGCTGAAGATGAACGATGAAGTTTTTGGGGTTATAGAGCTGGCATCGTTCCGGGAATTTGAGCAATATCAAATTGATTTTGTAGAAAAAGTTTGCACAAGTATCGCTAACACAATATCATCCGTGCGCGTTAACGTTCGCACAAACAGCCTGTTAGAGCAAACAAGAATACAGACAGAAGAGATGCAAAATCAGGGCGAGGAGCTTCGTCAAAACATGGAAGAGATGCGCGCCACACAGGAAGATATGCGTCGCAGAGAGGCAGAACTGAAAATAGTGTTGGCAAATGCACAAAAATCAGAAAAAAGATTTAAAAAACTGATATACTGGTATGAAGCGCTGTTCAACTCGTTAGCCGAAGTGCCCGTTATTGTAACCGACAAGCAAGGCAGAATAACATTCATCAACAAATCAGCCGTACACTATACCGGGCTGCCGAAAGAAGAGCTTATGAACAAGCATTGTTCCAATGTATGCAAATTTGAAATTTGCAACACCGAAAAGTGCACCCTCAAACTGCTCAAAAACGGCATAAACAAAAGTATCACGAAAATAGATAACCAATATTTTTCGTCATATATATGTTATGTAAAAGACATCGACGGAAAAACAACGGGACATATAGAAATATTTACAAAATTAGTTTGCGAATAAAATTTAAATTTTTTCTTGTAAAATAAAAAATATAGTCGTAAATTTGTGCCGTTTTTTAAATAGAGTAAAAAATATCTTAATATAAATCAAAAAATGAGCAAATATTCAATACTTACAGCCGAAGAAGCGGCTACATTGATAAACCACGATGATAACGTCGGTTTTAGCGGATTTACAGCTGCCGGCACTCCCAAAGCTGTTCCTTCAGCGCTTGCTAAACGCGCCGAGGCAGAGCATGCCGCCGGACGACCTTTCCAGATAGGCATGTTTACCGGAGCCTCCACCGGCGACAGCATAGACGGGCAACTTGCGCGCGCAAAGGCTATCAAGTTTCGCACGCCCTATCAGTCGCACAACGACCTGCGCAACGCTATCAACACGCAGGAGGCGCCATATTTCGATATGCACCTGTCGCACCTTGCGCAAATGCTGCGATACGGCTTCCTTGGCAAATTAAACGTTGCTATCATTGAGGCTGCTGACATTAACGAAAATGGAGGAATAGTGCCTACTTGCGGAGTAGGGATATCGCCCACGGTCTGCCAAGTAGCAGACAAAATAATCGTAGAGATAAATCACAAGCATCCTAAAGCCATGCGTGGCATACACGATATTTATACTCCCGCCGCGCCGCCAAACCGCAGAGAAATACCGGTATACAAGCCCTCTGACAGAGCCGGAGAAAATATCATTAAGATAGACCCGTCAAAAGTGGCGTGCATAGTAGATACCGACCTGCCAAACGAAGGCGGCAGTTTTGCGCCGGTAGACGAGGTAACAGCGAAAATCGGAGACAATGTAGCTAACTTCCTCGTAGGCGAAATGGCGGCAGGACGCATACCTAAAGAATTTTTACCCGTGCAGTCGGGAGTAGGAAACATAGCAAACGCAGTATTGGGCGCTATGGGCGAAAACACGGAAATACCGGTGTTTGAAGTATATACGGAAGTTATTCAGGACGCCGTTATTTCGCTGATGAAATCGCAGCGCGTGAAGTTTGCAAGCGGATGCTCATTTACCGTGAGCAACGACGTATTAGACGAAATATATGCAAACCTGAACTTCTTCAAGCCAAAATTGTTGCTGCGTCCGCAGGAGATGTCCAACAATCCTGAAATAATCAGGCGTCTGGGGCTAATCACCATCAACACTGCCTTGGAAGCCGACATCTTCGGCAACATAAACTCCACGCACGTAACCGGCTCGCGCATGATGAACGGTATAGGCGGCTCGGGCGACTTCACCCGCAACGCTTACCTGTCTATCTTCACAACGCCGTCGGTAGCAAAAGGAACAAGCATCAGCGCTATAACGCCGATGGTGTCGCACCTTGACCACAACGAACACTCGGTGCAGATACTGATAACCGAACAAGGAGTAGCTGATTTGCGCGGAAAATCGCCCGTACAGAGAGCGCACGCAATAATAGAAAATTGCGCACACCCGGAATACAAGCAACTGCTTTGGGATTATCTCAAACTTGGCAAGGGGCACACTCCGCACAATCTGCGCGCATGTTTCGCGTTCCACAACGCGTTCATCGAAACAAAGGATATGCGAAATGCGAAGTATTTTTGATTTCTAAAAAAAATCAAAAATCAAAAATTGAAATATGTTCGACATACTGTATCACAATGATTTAGATATTCGGTCTGTTGAAAAGACCTTTTCTAAAACATTGAAACAACTGCAGACGGGCGATTTCAAAAGCGCCGATGTCCGCAAAATGACGGGTACCAATTTTTTTCGAGCGCGGTTAGATATTCGCGACCGTTTGCTGTTCAATTTTGTTACTTATCAGAAAAACAAGTATCTGCTTCTGCTTGAGGTGATTAAAGACCATAACTATGCGCGAAGTCGATTTTTACGCGGCGCAAAAGTAGACGAAAACAGTCTGAAATTGATTGAATCGCCTGAAAAAGAGATGGAAACATCGGCAATAGAACTGCCCTACGTTCACCCGGAAGTTAAGGCTGTTCACACGCTAAACAAGTTTATCTCTTTCGACAAGTTTCAGCAGTCGGTTTATACTCTGCATCCTCCGTTAATCATCGTAGGCTCGGCTGGCAGCGGAAAAACCGCGCTTGTATTAGAAAAACTCAAAGAGCTGCCCGGAAACGTGGCGTTCATTTCTCTGTCTAAATACCTTGTTGACAACGCTTCAAACCTGTTTTATTCCTACGGTTACGACAACGAAGCGCAGGAAGCAGACTTCCTGTCCTTCCGCGATTATCTTGCACTGTGGGAAAAACCGGAAGGACGCGAAGTCGATTTCAACCTATTCGACCGCTGGTTTTCGCGCTATCAGCAAACAGTAAAAATAAACGAGCCCTACCGCGTTTTCGAAGAATTTAAGGGCGTAATCACCGGCTCGCCCGTACATGCAGCATGGCTGACATACGAAGAATATATGGGGTTGGGCGTAAAACAGTCAATCTTTTCTTTACCCGAAAGGGAACGCCTCTACCCCATTTTTAACAAGTATGTAGAATGGTTAGCCGAAGAAAACCTGTATGACGGAAATATTATTTGCTACGAATATCTCAAAAAGGTGAAGCCTTGCTATGACTATGTGATGATTGACGAAGTGCAGGATATGACCAACATACAGTTGAAATGTGCGCTCGCATCGCTGAAAAGGTCTTCAGGCTTTATTCTCACGGGCGACAGCAACCAAATTGTGCATCCGAATTTCTTTTCGTGGAGCAAAATAAAATCATATTTTTATCATTCCGGTAGCGCGAAAGCGAAGGACAATCCGATAAAAATTCTACGCACCAACTATCGCAACAGTTTGAACGTGGTGGAATTGAGCAACAACCTGCTTAAAATCAAGAACACGCGTTTTGGGTCGATAGACAGGGAGAGCAATTATCTTGTAGACACTGTCAGCAGCGAAAAAGGCGAGGTTTTGCTTTATGCCAACGACGAAAAAAAGAAGAAAGAACTCAACCGTCGCACCCAAAACAGCGCTAAATATGCTGTTATCGTTCCCACAAAGGCGCATAAGGGTCAGGCGGCGCGCTTCTTTAAAACGCCGTTGATATTCAGCATACACGAGGCAAAGGGGTTAGAGTATGAGAACGTGATACTTACCGATTTCGTTTCCACACACGAGGCAGAGTTTCGCGAAATAGCATCAGGCGTAACTTCCGACGACCTTTTGCAGGAAGAACTGCAATACAACCGCGCCGGAGACAAGCACGACAAGGATGCCGAAATATACAAGTTCTACATCAATTCTTTTTATGTAGCGATAACCCGCGCTATCAAAAATATTTATATCTTTGAGCAACAGGCGGGACATCCGGTATTGAAACTTCTGCAAATGCAGGAAACCCGCGCAGAAATACAAGTTAAAGAAGCAAAATCGACGAAAGAAGAATGGCTTGACGAAGCGCGACGCCTGGAAGAACAAGGAAAACACGAACAGGCAGAGCAAATACGCGCAAAATATTTAGGATATGAGTACATTAGTCCCGAACAGTTGGAAATTATTCTCGAACGGGCGCTAAATCCGGCATTGAAAGAGGCTGAAGTTAAGAAAGAACGAAAACAGTTGTTCCAGTATGCTATAAATCATCGTCGCTACGATTGGGTAGAAACCCTTACACAACTGCAATTTCAGCGTGCAATACTGTATATGAAAGAGTTGCGAGCCGACCGTAAAGAATACGAAAAAAACTTGCGATTGGGAATTAAGCCTAAAATTCAGGCGACAATACAAAAGTATGGCGTTGATTTCACTAATGAAGACAACACAACCGGCTTAATGATAGCTCTTTATCATGGACAAACGGAAATTGCTTGCGAGCTGCTGAAACAGGGCGCTTCCACAAATTTGCAGGACAAAAACCAACGTTTAGCCGTCGACCATTTGATTGGCAGTTTTATGGAAAGCAAGAAAAACAAGCAAAAGCAGGCGCAACTTGCCGACGAGCAGACATTGATACAATGCTGGAACATGGTGCGTCCGCAAAGCTTCACTTATGAATTTGGGAAACGACAATTTCGAACAGGAGTGCACAGCATGTTGTTCTTTTTGTTAATTTTGTTGCGCAACACTGACGCAAAAGACAATCTCGGCGTAAGGATGCGTAATATAGAATATGCATTTCTTATGCAAAAAATAGAAAAGTTGCGTGACAAAAATTTCGAAAACAGTTTAACAGAAGTAGAACAAAGTTATTCCAGATTGATTCAATTAATGTCTCAACAATTTCCGATAGCAGGGGCATTTCGTCAAATAATATCCAAGGACAAAGAAAAAAAGAACGCTGAAATTTATAATAACATGTGTATCATGGCAGAGTCGCTTAACATGTTTACAATGGACGATTTAGTTGAATTAGCCGAATTAATGCCCGATGAAGTTTTGCCGCCATACCGCAAAAAACGAAATTATATCAACAGCATAATGGCGCTCAACGAAATAAATAAAATAGATTCCTCGCCATATTGTAAGGGAGCGTTTTTGAGGATAGAGCGTGGAGTATATTCGCTAAACCCGTATATTAATTATTGAAATAAAAAAAAATGATTGAGGAATTAGACAATATAACAACAAACGAACAGACTGAAAATGAGATAGTTCAAGAAGAGGAGGCTGTTCAGGAAGAAGAAGTGAGCGTCGGGAAATTTGACGCTATATTAAATGTAGAGGAAGGCAAGTCGCACCGTGTCACGGGTATGTTTCGCGACTGGTTTCTTGATTATGCGTCGTACGTTATCCTCGAACGCGCTGTGCCACACATTGATGATGGTCTCAAGCCGGTGCATCGCCGCATTCTGCACGCCATGTTTCGCGCCGAAGACGGACGTTACAACAAGGTTGCCAGCCTAATTGGCGACACAATGAAATACCACCCGCACGGCGACGCCTCAATTGGCGATGCGTTAGTGCAACTGGGGCAAAAAAATTTGCTCATCGACACGCAGGGAAGCTTTGGAAACATCCTCACGGGCGACGGCGCAGCGGCTCCGCGATACATAGAGGCGCGCCTGTCGAAATTCGCACTCGAAGTAGTGTTCAATCCCAAGACAACCGAATGGATTTCCTCTTATGACGGGCGAAACAAAGAGCCGGTAACACTGCCGGTAAAATTTCCGCTTCTGCTGGCGCAAGGAGTTGAAGGTATCGCCGTTGGGCTTGCATCGAAAATTTTGCCGCACAATTTTAACGAAATAGTAGACGCCGCAATAGCGCACCTTAAGAACGAGCCTTTTGCATTAATGCCCGACTTCCCAACGGGCGGCATGGCAGACTGCGCCGCATACAACGACGGAGCAAGAGGCGGAAGAGTAAAGGTCAGAGCAAGAATAAGCAAGGTAGACAACAAAACATTAGTAATCACCGAAATACCGTTCGGATTAGACACTAAAAGGCTCAAAGAATCAATTGAAAGAGCAATAGAAAAGGGCAAAATAAAAATTAAAAAAATAGAAGACATAACGGCTGAAAACGTGGAAATATATCTGCATTTGGCTGCCGACGTGTCATCCGACGTAACCATCGACGCCCTCTATGCCTTCACCGATTGCGAACTGTCTATTTCCACTTATGCCTGCGTCATAAAAGATAAAAATCCGATTTTTTTAAGCGTTTCCGACATTTTGCGCGCCACAACCGACCAAACAAAGGATTTGCTGCGACGCGAACTCGAAATACGCATGAGCGAATTAGAAGACGACTGGCATTTTACGTCGTTAGAAAAAATATTTTTTGAGCAACGCATCTATCGCGAATTAGAAAAAGACACAGCCACGTGGGAGGAGCAACTTTCAGCAATTGATGTGGCGTTTGAGCCGTTTCGCAACTTGCTGCGACGCGAAATAACGCCCGACGATATAGTCAAACTGACCGAAAAACCGGTGAGGCGCATATCAAAGTTCGACATAAAAAAAGCAGACGAGCACATAAAATCTGTAGACAGCGAAATGGCAAAAGTGCAAGCCGACCTGGAAAACCTTGTGAACTTCACGATTGATTATTTCAAACGCATAAAGAAAAAATACGGCGGCGGACGCGACCGCAAAACAGAACTGCGCAGTTTTGACACTATCGCTGCCACGCGCGTAGTTGTGGCAAACGAAAAACTGTATGTAAACTGGGAAGAAGGTTTCGTGGGCTATGGACTGAAAAAGGACGAATATATATGCGATTGTTCTGATTTAGACGAGATTATAGCTATCCGCAAGGACGGTTCGTACACTATCACCAAAGTTTCCGAAAAGGCGTTTCTGGGCAAGAACCTGCAATATGTGAACGTTTTTCAGCGCAACGATAATCGTACCATATATAATATAATATACCGCGATGGGCGCAATGGTCCAATCATGATAAAACGCTGCGCTATTTCGGGCATCACGCGCGACAGGGAGTATCATCTCACAAAGGGCGAGCCCGGTTCTGCCCTGCTTTATTTCAGCGCCAATCCTAACGGCGAGGCTGAATTGCTGCGCATAACAATGAAACCGCGCCCGCGCGTGAAAAACCTTTTCATAGACGTCAATTTTGCTGACATAATTATTAAGGGACGCGACGCGCAAGGCAATATTCTTACGCGCTATGCCATTTACAAAATCACCCTGAAGGAAAAAGGCGGCTCTACACTTGGCGGAAAGCAAATATGGTGGGATGCCGAAGTGCAACGACTCAACGAAGAAGGACGCGGAACGCTGTTGGGAGAATTTAACAGCAAGGACAAAATACTGATAGTCACCGGCGACGGAAACTACCGAACAACAGGATTTGATATTTCGCAGCATTTTGAGGACAACATACGCCTGATAGAAAAATATGACCCTACAACAGTCTTTACAGCAGTCTATTACGACCCCGAATCAAAATTTTGGTATCTCAAACGCTTCCCGTTCGAGCAGTCTATGCAACTTACCTCTTTTGTGGGCGATGGTGTGCAACAACTGAAATGCTTGAGCCGCGAGCCCTCGCCGCAATTCAAAGTAGCCGCTAAAAACAGACCAAAGGAAATAGTGATAGCCGAAGAGTTTATTAACGTAAAAAGTTTTCGCGCAAAGGGCAAAAGGCTCTCAAACTACGAAATCACCCGCGTAGAAGAAATTGAAACGGCAAAAGATGCAGGTAAATTGTTTGAGTGAAAAATAAAAAAAAAATACAAAAAAGTTTTAAAAAAATTTTTTTACTCAAAAAATATAATTATCTTTGCCGTTGAATTGATAACGATTAGTATTGAAGATGATGGCATCAGAAAGACATATTAACCAATTGTGCAGCAGGCATTTATCCGATAAAGAGGTAGCAGTTAAAGCCCCTTATATCATTGCCAATCCCATCTACGACACGGTATTCAAGAAGTTGATGGAAAGCCGCACGGTAGCAGCGTTCTTTATCGAAACTCTTATCGGTGAGAAAGTTGAAGATGTTGCTTTGATACCGCAGGAATATACGTATAAGACGAAATACAAAAAACACAAAAAAACGGACAAGAACGAGGATATCAGCAAAGAGAATAATCAGGAAAATGCCGAAATAAACGAGGATATTAGCGAAGATATAAAGCA
>Ga0099364_10013276_pt1 | contig 11065 bp, 12 predicted proteins | sample TergutTh196P3_FD_73070 | JGI IMG/M metagenome (GOLD analysis project Ga0099364, IMG submission 73070) | Microcerotermes parvus P3 segment gut microbial communities from Pointe-Noire, Republic of the Congo - Th196 P3 | ecosystem: Host-associated > Arthropoda: Insects > Digestive system > Gut ... | reverse complement strand
GCAAGTTGACGACACGGGGCAGCCGTTTTCCATACTTGACCAGGAGCGCGTTTTCCGCAACATACCCACCGTGCGGTACGTCGGAAAAATCCACGAAGGGCTCAGCATGGGGCCGGAAAACGTTGCCCGCGCCGACGAGATTACGATAATACACACAGGATATTCGGCAACTGCGTATCAAGATACAAAAAAAGCGCAGCGCAATGTCGAGCTTCTGAGGCTGGAAATCGCGGAAAGGCCGGACGAGATGAATCTCAAGGCTTATCTGGCGGACTCATTGATAGTCGGTCGAAATGTGGACGACATACCGGAGGCTGAGGCGCTCTACCGTGAAGTTATAAACGGCGGCAAGGAAGCCCACATTGATCTGAGAAAAAGCTCATATCTGTATTTTATCGAGAAGTATATAAATACCGGCGAGAACGTACTTGAATGCGAGGCGCTGTGCCGCAAAGCTCTGAAGGACGAGCCCGGCGATATGGATTATGAGTATTATCTGGCTATCACCCTTAATAATAAAGGGGAGTTCATAGAAGCATGGGACTTGTTCAAAGGAGTGGAAGAAAAGCTGCTTGGCGACAGGACCATGGGCGAATCAAGAGCTGTAACGGCAAGACCGGACCAGCTATTCGGACGGATGCTGCTCGTTGCGGAGAAACTTGGTGACATAGAAAGCGTAGTCAGATATTCATCAATGCTCCTGACAGCGGATAAAACGAACGAATCTGTTCTCCGACCATATATTATAACGCTGCTCAGTAACGATGTAGACACAGAAGAGGTATTTGGTTTAATCTCAAAGATATACGATATGAATGACCCAAAGGACTTGCTGTTTATTGCCCGCACAGCAAAAGACTGCGGCGCGATAGACCTGGCGCGCATGGTCGTCGGGAAGATAAAAACGTAAGTATATTACGTTACGATAACGATTTCCACAATGTAATTGACAAATGCATCTTGGTTTAGCTATAATCAACATCCTGTCTCCAAACAGAAGCGAGGTGGCTCGGCATGACGCCTGATGAAGAGTTCAACAAAGCCGATGATCTGATTAAAAAGGAAGCCTACAATGAAGCGACGAAAATCTATATTAGGCTAAGGCAGCAATACGCGGAGCTTGCACCGTTTTGCGATTATCGATTGGCGGTCATTTCAAACAACACCGGGGATCCGCTGGCGGCATACGATCTCTACTACAGCGCGTTTTATGCCGCTCCGGATCTTGCCGCGTTTATATACGGCGACAATCATCCAAATTCTAACTATGTATTTAATGATAAACAAGACGAAATAGAAACGACCGCCTGCCCCATATGCGGCAGTTTGGACATCAGACCCAGATGGTGTTATCCGCTCACAGAGGCGGCGGGGTTTAACAGCATTTTTAACCCCATACGTTTATGGATGTACTGCGAGCCGTGTCACCACATGGTCGCGCGGCATTTCCCTGAAAAACTGTTTCTCTTCAACAATAGTCCGCGTTCGCCTAATCCGGCATACTTCAGTTACTATTCCGGCATTTTGGATCGAATTGCGCGCTACACACCGGGAATGAGTCTGTTTGAAGTTGGCATTGGCGCGTGCGAATGCCTATTGGCGGCTCAGGAAATTGGATTTGACGCATACGGTATTGACGTTATAGACAGGCATGTTCAGATGGCGCGTGACAAATTTGGGCTTAATGCAGACACGGCAGATTTCGTGGAGTTCTGCTCCGACAGGAAGTTTGACATCATAATTATGGGCGATGTATTGGAGCATGTCAGCGACCCAATTGCGGCCATGCATAAAGCGAATGAGCTTTTGAGTGATGACGGCGCTATCTGGGTATCGACGCCGAATTTTGACAGCGCGTACTCAATCGCGGTAGGGCATGATGACCCAATGAAAAAGCAGCAGTATCATTTGAATTACTTCTCGCGTCACTCGTTTTACACACTATTGGACAAATGCGGCTTTGTACCTGTGGACTACAGTATTTCCGGCCACTATAAAGGTTCAATGGAGGTTATATCGATAAAAAGCCACAGAGTCGAAAGCAATATGTAAGGAAGGTTGATTAAGCATGTCGCCAAAGGCGTCCGGCGTTAAGCTTGTAACGCGGAACAAAAAAGCGTATCATGAGTACAATATCCTCGAAAAATTCGAAGCCGGCATTGAGCTTTTCGGTACAGAAGTCAAATCCATCAGGCAGGGCAGCATCAATCTAAAAGACGCGTTCTGCATTGTGAGAAGTGGCGAGCTATTCGCACAGGGCATGCATATTAGCCCATACGAAAAAGGCAATATCTTCAACCGCGACCCTATGAGGCCAAAAAGGCTGTTGATGCACAAGCGCGAGATCATGCGCCTCTACGGACGTATAAAACAGGACGGACTTGCATTGATACCGCTATCGGTATATTTTAAAGACTCGCGAGTCAAGCTCGAACTCGGACTCGCGCGCGGCAAAAAGCTGCACGACAAACGCGAAGCAGCCGCCGAAAAATCATCGCAGCGAGAAATGGACAGACATATAAAAGTTGAAAGAGGAAAGAGGAGAGATGATAGTTAGGGGGTCAGGGAGTTAGGAGAGAGGAACAGTTGGTTGGCAAATACTAATAGATTAGCGGCATACTATAGGCTGTGAACGACGTGGTAATTCCTTATTTGTACAATGTACATTGTAAATTGTAATACGGGGCTGTACTGGTTTCGACGGGGGTGTGGAGGCGTAAATAGCGGGCGGAGGCGCCGACTCCTAAAACGGCAACCTTATAAATTAAAGAACAATAATAACAATACTGTTCTGATGGCCGCTTAAGGCCGTCCGTCCTGCCTGGAAGGTCCACGAGCCGGGATAAGGGCGTCGATTAGTGGAGAACGTGAGCGCGATAAGCTTTGCCCGCGCCATGAATAATGAAGCTACCGAACCATAACCGCGTGACGGCTTGCGCTATGGCAAGGGAAAAGGGCAAAAGCCCGAAATAACCGTCTGCGCCCGGAGAAGTTTGCGTTAAAGCGCTTTCGGACGGGGGTTCAACTCCCCCCAGCTCCACCACGTGAAGAATACCCGAACTTTTGAACCCCGTGTCCAGAGTTCGGATATTCTTTGTTGCGCTAAATCCTTGTAATGCAAGGGTTTTTGGGAACTCACGCCGGGGACTGGAACCGGACAGCTAGCATGAAAGAGATAAAAACCAGCATGCAAAACGCTAAATCTCAGGATTTGAACCGTGCTGTCTAATCTTTCTCGCCGGCTGGTTGTTCGTAAAACATGATTTCATAAGCGTTTGGCGTCTTGAAACGCAATGTCGTATGTGGACGTTCATTATTATAGAAATCCATGTAGCGGGAGAGGCGTTCTTTGAATTCAATGACCGAATGGTAGTTTGCCCGATAGAGTTCTTCCTGTTTCACAGATGAAAAAAAGGACTCCATGACAGCGTTATGGTACGGGCTGCCTGATGGCGAGAAGCTCTGCGTGACATTGCATGTTTTCAGCAGTTTTTGAAATGAATGGGACGTGTATTGTGTACCGCGATCACTATGGAAAATCAGTCCCGCGTCCGGCTTTCTTTTTGCATATGCGAGTTTGAACGTGCCGTTTATCAGTTGCGCGCTGTGTTTAATCGAGGTCTTATGCGCAACTACTTTGCGCGAAAACAAGTCGAGAATCGCGCAGATATAATAGGTTTTGCCATCGAGTCTGAAATATGTCGTATCGCTAACCCATACGACATTGGGCGATTTAGCGTTAAAGTTTAACTTAAGCTCATCCTTCTTCTTTTTAGGATTTAATCGGTTGTAAGTTTTCTTCGCATCCGTGCGAATGCTTACAAGATTCATCTCATTCATCAGCTCGGCGACCATCTTGTCACTTACAACAACGCCACGTTCAGATAGGATTGCCTTGATTTTCCTTGCTCCAAATATCTGATTGCTCTCATCGTAGACCTGCTTGATTTGCTCGCTCAGTTGGGTGCGTCGAAATTGGTAGCTGTTGCTTTCGCGCTTGTTTCGGAAAATGTGATTATAGAATGTGCCGCGAGGGACATCGAGGGCTTCGCATATGAGATGAATGCTGTACTGACCAAGTAGCTTTTCGAGTTCGGCAAGTTTTTCTTTTGTTGGAGAGGAGGCTGTGCATTCCACCTTTTTCAACACTTCAATGATTTGCTCAAGGCGGTCAGCCCGATTCTTTTGTCTATAGTACTCGGTAAGATTGACTACTTGTGCAGTCTCGGTATGGGCTGCTTTGTGAGGCTTCAGCCATGAATAGAATGTGCTACGCGAGATACCGGATTGCAGACAGATGTCGGTGGCGGATTCACCGGCATGGTAACGCTGAATAAGATTTTGTTTTTCCGCATTTGTGATTGTGTGTTTCATAACAATCAACTCCCTTCTGAAAATATATCGGGGTAATCGAAAGAGGAAGTGATTGCCATATAGAATCACGAAACTGAATCAGTCATTTTGGGTTCTTAGTAAAACGAAGCACTAATATGAAATAGTAAGATACGTGGAGTTCTGATTGTCCTTTTTCCCGTATCCAAGCCAGTTGTCATTGAGAGCGACCGTATATATGCAGAGAACTGAAGCCGCTCGAACATGCATGGGCGCATAGATCCGAGTAACTTTACACCTGATCCCAAAAACCCGATCATCGCGCGATTTTTCCTAAACATTGGCCGCGCAGACAAACTCGGATCTGGTGTACGCAACCTCTACAAATACACAAAAATCTACTCAGGCGGCGAACCGGAACTGATTGAGGGAGATGTATTCAAGACCATCGTGCCGCTCAACGGAATCGGGGCATCGGGTTCGACTGGCGATTTTTCCGACAATGAAATTGCCGATAAGTTGCCGAATAGACTTGCCGATAAGTTGCCGAATGATGTTGCCGGATTATTGACATCTGCTGAAGCGGCATTTTTGAGCAGTTTGCTTTCTTATTTTGATGAATGCGAGTGGATTACAAATGCACAAGCGCGTGAGGCAACCGAAAAATCAGATGGCAGCGTGAAACGCTTTATGCGCAACCTAAAAAATAAAGGTGCTCTTGAGGCTAGGGGTGAAACAAAAGATAGGCAATATCGGTTAGCGTTGCAAAATAAATGAGCAACAAAAAATTGACGGCGCTGTTATATGTACGCTCCGGCGTGATATTATTAAGGTAAGCGGAGGATGTGGCGGCATGACAAAGCAGGAACTGATAGGCGCAATCAAGGATTTTTCCGATGAATTCCCGAAAGAAGCTATCAGGGAAATTCGAATGAACAGGGAGGGCTTTATACCTGAGTTATTGGATTCACTTGAATATGCGTGCAATAATGCGAAAGAACTGCGCGATGATGGCAGTAATTATTTTCTGCACACCTATGCTATGTACCTGTTGGCGGAATTCAGGGAAAGACGCGCTTTCCCGCTTCTAACTGCATTGCTACGACTGCCGGAAGATGAAATTGATTTTATTTTGGGCGATGACTTAACAGAAGGTTTCTCGCGGATACTGCTTAGCACTTTTGATAACGAGAATATTCAAATGCTGCTGGATGTTCTCGAAAACCGTGAATTGTACGAGTGGGCGAGATCGTCCGCTGTTGGGGCATATGAATTGCTTATCAAGGAAGGCTTTGTCTCGACAGAAGAAAGCGTTTCGTACTTGCGAAGCCTAATCTATGGTAAACTGCCACCAGATGACTCATTGGTGGTATTCACGGCAATCGTGAGCTGTGTCATTGATGCCCGGCTTGTTGATATGATACCTGACGTTCGATTCTTATACGATAATGACAGAGTGGACACATTCGCGCACGGCGAATATGATAGCTTCATTGACTGGATTTTTCACAAGGAACGATCAAAGCCGTCATATATTGACGATGCCATATCCGAAATGGAATGGTGGGCTTGTTTCAAAAGCAAGGGCAGTGACAGTTCCAAGCGTAGCAAAGATAGCCTGGTTGATGTGTTTGGCAAAATGAAAAAAGCTATCGCACAAGAAAATATGATCGAGCAAAAGCCAAAGAAAGTGGGGCGAAATGAACTGTGCCCCTGTGGAAGCGGGAAAAAATACAAAAAATGCTGTATTGACGCACAGGAAAGTATATCCATTAAGCGATTGGAGGACAAATTCGATTTGCTGGATATGTACCCCAAAGATTCGGCTCTGTTTGAACAAATGTTTGAAAAGGAAGCTGTAAACATTGACGTGCTTGTATACAAAGCGATGCATCACAAGGCAATCCCGATGTGGGTAGAAAGGGACAGGGAGCAAGAACGAATAGGCAAAATCAACTATTTGAATGAAGCCTTAACCCTGTTTTTGGACAAATGCCTACAAGAGCAAATCACTTCATTTTCCGCTTATGACGGGCAGTTCATGATTCATTATCGGTCAAACGAATGGGTTTCGGCTCTCATCGAACTGACGGAAGGCAGTGATTCCCCAAAAATGAAAGCAATAAGACAGAGAGCGGAAGATGCTATGCAAAAATTCTCATAGACCAAAAACCATTTCCGGAAAGCTTCTTTGAACCTTTGCCGGAAATTGCCGGAAATTGTAACAGTACCGTAATTGTAATTAATGATGAAACATAGTATCATATAGTGCATATGACGGACTCATACGAGAGGAGCGATAGATGATGAGGAGGCTGGATGCTTTGTAGTTGCCTTGAAAGGAGGTTGACTACATGAGCAGAAGCTACAAGAAATATCCATGCGTAAAAGATAAAAACAGAGGTATGAAGGCATTTGCGAACAGGAAAGTACGTCGCCAGAGCAAAGAAGTGGCGGACGGAAACGCATATCGCAGATTAGTTTGCGCTTACGACATCAGCGATTGGGCATTTCACGAAACATACAAAGAGTACTGCGCCCGCGCAGATCGTTACCGTAAAGAGTATGAAAATGGCGCAGTACGCTGGGGTTTACGTGTTGACATTAGCGAGGAAATGTCCTATTGGGACTGGTATAAAATGTACCGACGTAAATAACGGCGTCTTTTTTGCAATATCATTGCATGAAAGCTGTAAACCGGAGGGTTTAATAATGACTCTACATATTATTCTCGACAACATAGGCAGCCTGTAGGGAGAATCTTCCTCGTCTCTCTACAGGCTGCCCGCTTGTCGAGGAGATGGTTTATCATGCAAAGAAATCGTGCCTATTACCGTATGGTACGAAGCCGCACTATTAGAAAGAAGCTTGGTATTCTAAAGCGGCTGGATGGTGGAAATGAGTGGCCTGATAGTGGATGGGTAAGAGGCCGGCCCGGGAGACTCTCAAAAGGCAAGATACATTGCTCCTGCTGGATGTGCCGCACTAAATCTTACGATTATTTATCCCATAGCGATGAAAAGAAAAAAACAGATGCCCGACAGCAAATCGAGGATTATTGCAACTACCCCCCCACGAAAAAGCATTCCCAGAATAAAATGGAGGATGCGAGTTCAAAAATGGATATTGTCGATCGGCTCACCTTAGAGTATACTGTGATCATGAGGAGCTGATAGCAATGGAAGATATGATAATAAGCATCAATGCATTGCTTGAGCTGTTGCAACGGCGTATCCGAAGCGGCAAAGTAAAAGTGCGTGAGGAAAACGGAGAAATAATCCTCACTCCGATTGTCAGCACAGACATAGCTGAAACTGCGTAAAAACCGAGACGCCAAATTGGCTTTCTCCAAGGAACCTTGCCGGAAAGCTTCTTTGGTTAACAGTATTGTGGTGATAGAGCCCCATCAGCTTATCCGCTACAGCTTGGCGTCGCGCTAAATCAATGCAGCAAGGAACTCTTGCATGCCGCTCCACTGGCTTTCAGGTCTCGACAACTGCTCTCGGCTTATGTTCACGCAAAGCCTGTTATCAAAGATTTTTATAAGGTAATATTTTTGTCGCCGTGTCCGAGCCTCCCGCTCAGCGTCACCACGTCCACGCCTGCGGATATGAGAAGATAAGCGTTTGTGTGGCGCAACTGTGGTGAAAATGGCCTTTTTGCCGGATTTCAGCAAGATACTCAGCCGTTGGAAACCACCGCTTGTTTTTAACTTTAGAAAGGGCGGGGTAGATGTACAACGCCATAAATAACAATGATACGGCTATGTCAGCAATAAAAGAGTTAGACAAAAATTCGTTTTTGTATCAGAATTGCTATGGCCGCCGCGATGATTTGAACGCGGCAGCCATCATTCCACGCTTTTTGGCAGTTACTGCATCCATGCAAATGTTTCCATCGCCTTGTGGAATTTTGCAAACTCCTCGTTATCTGCGTCCGTATTATGCAATAACATCGTGAACACGGCATATACGGTGTCTGATATTGGAATAAAATACGCATAGTCCTGGTTAATACCGAAGCCATATTCTGTGAAGTCGATTCTTATCGAAAAGCGATATGCATCAACTCCATTTATACTTATTGCCTCTAACTCACCTAGATGAGAAGTCTCGCCTCCTATGCCAATGATTCTGCCATGATTAATTGCCCATCCAAGTCTTGCCGCTTCATCAAAAGAAGTCAATAAAGGTGAATAGTTCCGGTAATAAACATTTACTAAATAATCAGATAGGGCAAGTGCTGCGAAACCTGAATCTGCAAGATGCCTGTTTTTCGTAAACACTGCCGGGCGATAAAAATTATCAATTATCAGCTCAACTTCAGGTACTAAGACTAAGAACTCATCTTCTTCTACTCCTAATAGTTCTGCGTATGCAGCACGGTTTTCTACGGCTGCGGTGTAAAGAGCAAGACTTGCTTCGCTTAAGGCCGCTGAGCCTATAAAAAACCAATCTTCAGGGAACTGCACGGAGTAGTTGTAGTATTCGTCGAAAAGCAAGCTCCCGCCGGAGTCATACAAACTGTCCGGGTAGAATATAGTCCCAAGTTTTGAAAAATCAAACAGATTATTAAGCTCATCCATATCCATGGGGATAATGGCTTCAGCAGAGGCGTCATTTAGCAAACCATAATCTGCACCCTCCGCGCTTTCCGGTTCGCTAATATCATCTGTCTGCACATCATCGGCATAATCAAACGCAGGCGTTGCGTCGGCATCCCGTGCGGTAGGTGTTTCCAAATCTGCGACCGTTGCCGTGCCGCCCTGCGCTGAAGTCGCAAAGACTGCAATGGCCCCTACTATAATGATAACTGCGGCAAGCGTCGCCACGACAGAAGGTTTTCTGAGCTTCACAATGGACTTGACCCTGTCCTCAATGGCATGCCTGCTAAATCCGCTGAATAATAGCGCCGGCTTGTCCCCCTTCTCCACCATCTCTATGAGCGTCAGCGCATATGCTGATCTGCTGTCTGCCCCAATCGCTTTTATTACGCTTTCGTCACAGGATATCTCGATATCACGGTTGTACAAAACCACCATCAGCCAAACAAATGGGTTAAACCAATGCATGCAAGCAGCCGCAGCAATAAGCAGTTTTGTCAGTGAATCAAATCGGCTAATATGGACAAACTCATGGGTGAGGACATAATCAAGCTTATCCTCGTCAGCCCGGTCAAAATGGCCGGGCAGCATTATGACGGGCCGGAAGATGCCGTATGTCAAAGGCGTGGATATGCCATCGGCTACGCGCACTTGACATGGCCTTTTCAGCTTGTGCCTTTCCTGCCATGCTGTGACATAGCAGTTGTTGACAGGTTTGGAAAACTTGAACCTCCTGCGGTATCTTGAATACGAAACAGCAAAGAATGAGAAAGCCGTAAAAGCCCCGGCCAGCCAAATCAGCATCAGGGGCAATATGCCACCTCCCCCGGGCGTCGCTATTGGCGCGGCTGTGAACGGTTCCGGCGGTTCCGGCGCCACGGGGTAACTAAACCCGCCACCGCTGCCCGTCACAGTTATCTGGCCGCTTTGCATAAACGGCGCTTGCCCTTCCTGTGCATTGGTCGCATGGATTTCCTGCATTGCCTGTAGATTGGATCCGGCACTTTCGGCATACGGTATGGGCATAGAACCCTCACTGAGCCGCCTGATTGCAGCATCAGCATAATTGAAAACACTTGTTTCAGCCGGGATTGATAACGGTATGAGCAGGCGGCAAAGCACGAGAGCCCAAAACAGCAGCATCAGCTTCTTGGGTAGCCTGTGCATAGTTGCAAATCTGATTATTATGACGACGGCAATCATGCAAGCTGCTGATACGCTCATTTGGATGATGCTCATTGAGGTTCACCTCCAAGCTCGCCCACAAGGGCCTTTAGCTTCTCAATCATATTGCCGGATATGTCTTTATTGTCTAGCAAAGATGCAAACAGCATGTCCGCAGAACCGTCAAACAATTTGTCAATCAACTCCTTGACCTCAAAACTCTGCGCCTTGTCTTTGCCAAAAGACATGGCAGACGAAGTTCGGCTCCCTGCGCTCTATCGCGCCTTTTGCAATGCATTTTTTTATTACAGTGTATGTAGTGTTCTGGTTCCAGCCGATTTGCTCACCAAGGATAGTGGAAATCTGTTTAGCGGTAAGATCGCCATCTTTCCAAAGCACATTCATAATTTTTAATTCGGAATCATGTAGCTTTACACTCATGTCTACGCCCCTTCAAAGCAAACTACTGCAATAGTGTCTATATACTATCACAGTAGTTTTCCCTTGTCAACCTTTATTTCAACCGTTTGTTGATATGTTCCTTATAACGTGGATGGGCGGGTTTTCTCCGGGTTAACGGGGTTTACTGAACAAACTGCCATTATACTTTTTTTGTATAAAATACATTACAATAAACAATACACATAACCCAATGAAAAAAATCCAGATGCCAACTCCTGTCCATCTCTCGCCAAGAAAAGCAGAAGAAGCAGCGAAACAAGCATGCGCAGTGAGCTTAACACGCTGGAGCGCAAGGTTGTTAAGGAAGGTGTGGTCTTATATGAGCGAGCATGATATTGTTGCCGAATGTCGGTCTCGTCATGCCGCCCTCCGAAGAAACGGAAAACAAGTAGGGCAATATATCGTTGCGCTATCGAACCCACCGGTTATAACGTAGTGCAACATATCATTGCTTGACCAATATGCGGCAGTTAGGTTAAAGTCAGGGTAGATTCATTGAGTGAA
>Ga0099364_10013275_pt1 | contig 11065 bp, 8 predicted proteins | sample TergutTh196P3_FD_73070 | JGI IMG/M metagenome (GOLD analysis project Ga0099364, IMG submission 73070) | Microcerotermes parvus P3 segment gut microbial communities from Pointe-Noire, Republic of the Congo - Th196 P3 | ecosystem: Host-associated > Arthropoda: Insects > Digestive system > Gut ... | reverse complement strand
AAAATAACATCGACAGGACAAAAGTACCGCCAATCATTTTGGCGCCGGCGGCGAAAAGGCCGATACGAAGGGCATATGCCGCGTCGCCGCTTCTGACGCGATCCATAATTGTTTTGACGCAAGGAATTTTCTCGGCCACGGTGAACGCTTTTGCGACAAAGTCACCGACAAAGGGCACGCTGGAGAGCGCGTTGGGGCTTACCACGAGGCAGCCGGAGATGGAGGCGATGATTCCCCACCCGGCTAGAAGGAGCGGAAACACCACTCCGCGAAGCCCTAGGACTTCTCCGCCTACGTAAAGGTCTTTGCACACGAACCCCAAGGCCATTGCGGCTATGATGGAGTTCACGTAGGACTCCAGCAGGTCGGCGCTCATTCCCGCCACGTCGCCCACGTTGTCGCCCACGTTGTCGGCGATGACCGCAGGATTGCGCGGGTCGTCCTCCGGGATGCCGGATTCGACTTTACCAACCAGGTCTGCGCCTACGTCTGCGGCTTTGGTGTAGATTCCGCCGCCCACGCGCGCGAAAAGCGCTATGCTGCTCGCTCCCATGCCAAAGGCCGCCAAAGGAGCGGGGTCAATACCCAGTAACAGGTACGACAGCGCTATGCCGACCAGTCCCACGCCTACTACCAGCATTCCCACTATGCTGCCGCCGGAAAAGGCCATATCGAGGGCTTCGCTGACTCCTTTTGTTGCCGCGAAAGCCGTTCGCCCGTTGGCGCGGGTTGCGACGTACATCCCAAGCCACCCTGCCCCGGCGCTGCTCCCAGCTCCCAGCAAAAAGGAAAACGCGTAGCCAAACCCCATTCTCAAAAGGAACAACAGGGCCACAGCGCCTACAAAGCACGAAAGCCATGTATATTCTTTTTTCAGAAACGCAAAGGCTCCATTGTGGATGATACCTGAAAGCTCCGCTACCCGCTCGTTCTTGACCACAGCCGCGTCCACCTTGCGGTAGGTCAGCCACGCATACCAAAGGGACACTGTTCCCAAGGCAAGGGTCAACAACACAAACAAAATCCTCATACCAAAACCTCCTCATGAAATAATTCCTTACGAAAAACCAAGTATACCACCAACTGTCTTTTTGCGGCTGCAATTATATCGCATAACGATATTCCAATGAAGCCTTCGCCGGTTTATTTAGGTAAAACGTCTTTTGTGAGAAAATGTCTTTGTTTTTTTATCGGAATTGATATAGAATAACACATCAGTTTGTCCTAGTCCTTGACTTGGGATCGAAGGAGCTGGTCACAAAGTGAGCAACGGTATACCGGTTCTGAAACTGGGAAAACACCAGTCGCGTTACCCCTTGATACAAGGCGGTATGGGAGTTGGAATTTCCGGGGCCGGATTGGCGGGAAACGTGGCTAAATACGGCGCCGTGGGCACGATAGCGAGCGTGGGGTTGAGTCACAACTCTCCTTATTATATTTCGGGGGAAAAGAATTATTTTGAAGCCAACGAAATAGTTATAAAGGAAGTTCTGCGGAAGGCGAGGGAAATAGCGGGACCCGAAGGGGTATTGGCCGTAAACTGCATGGTGGCCCTTACCGATTACGACACCGAGGTTCGCGCCGCCGCCGAAGGCGGGGCGAACGTCATTATATCGGGGGCCGGCTTGCCGTTGCGGTTGCCGGAGTATACGAAGGACTTTCCCGATGTGGCGCTGGTTCCTATAGTCAGTTCGGCTAAAGCGGCCAGCCTTATTACGCGCCGGTGGGAAAAACTATACGGGCGCCGCCCGGACGGTTTTGTCGTGGAGACCCCCGCGACCGCCGGAGGGCACCTCGGGGCCACTAGCATGGAGCAGGTTTACGACCCGGCCCTGTCGCTGGAAACGGCGCTTCCGGACACTGTGCGTTTCGTAACCGAGGAAATGAAGTCGGATATCCCGGTTATAGCCGCGGGGGGCATTTGGGACAGGGAAGACGTGAAACGGGCGTTCGAGCTTGGCGCGAAGGGCGTGCAAATGGGAACGCGTTTCGCCTGCACCGTGGAGGGGGACGCGTCCGACCGCTTCAAACAGGCGTTCATCGACGCGAAGGAGGAGGACGTCGTCCTCATCCACAGCCCGGCCGGATTGCCGGGGCGGGCTATAAAAAACCCGTTCGTCGCGAAGTACCTGGAAGGAAAGGCCGATAGCTGCGAGTGTTTTGCCAGTTGCCTGACTCACTGCCGTTACCGCAAGACAGGCGAGACGTTTTGCATCGCTATGGCTCTGATTGACGCGTTCAACGGGAAATGGGAAAGCGGTCTTTTTTTCTGCGGAAGCAACGTGGTCAAAGCGCGCAGAATAGAAACCGTGCCCGAAATAATAAAAGAGCTTTTCGGCGCGCGGGAATAGCCTGTTGGTAAAAATCCCATTGCCGCTTTTGGCGGAGTGATGTATATTACAATGGTAACGTAACGTGCCTTGATCAAAATTTATGAGCGCGCGTAAGTAGATTGTGTTTGATCGTTGAGAACGGGGGGCTCTCTGATGCAGGAAGTCAAGAAAGTTATCACCGAGGTCGGGACGAACGAGTGGCAGGTCGTGGTCTTCTTCTTGGGGGATCAATCTTTCGCCATAAATGTTGACAAGACTCGTGAAATATTGAGATGGCCAGGCTGCAGGGTCATTCCCGACACCCCCAGCGCGATGATAGGGATAACCTCCGTCAGAGGCGAGGTTCTGCCTATGGTAGACCTTCGTATCTTTCTGTCTATAGAACGAAAAACCGAGCTCGAGCAGTGCAAAGTGATCATTGCCGAGTTCAACGAGGTGAAATTGGGTTTCGTGGTGGACGCGGTGGAGCGCATCTATCGCATCAGCTCCGAGGACCTGGACTCGTCTTTGACCGGCAAATACCTGGGAGACTGGATACTTTACGTCATAAAGCGCGATGAACGCAATGTGCTGCTTCTGGACTACGAAGCCATAGTGCAGGCCATCAGCCCGCAGCTTTCCATGAGCAACAAATGGGACGCGGCGGCTCTCCAGGCGTTCACGGCGGACATAGGAGACCCGTCGCAGTATAAGATCATTGTCGCGGAGGACTCTCCCCTTATTCGCTCACAGGTCAAGGACTCGCTGGAAGCGGGAGGCTTCACGAATCTTGTGATATGCCAGGACGGCAAGGAAGCTTACGACCGCATTATGGAAGTGGGCGCGCACTTTGACGTTCTTATAACGGACGTCGAGATGCCGCGTCTCGATGGTCTGGCCTTGACGCGGCGCCTCAAGGAGTACGAGGGTACGAAGGAGCTTCCAATCATCGTCTTCTCCTCGATCATGGCACAGGACATAAAGGTAAAGGCCGCAAGCGTGGGGGCCAGGTATCAGATTACCAAACCCGAAATATCCCAGCTTGTCGAATACGTGGCTAAAATCATTAAAGAACAACAGCAGCAAACTGAAAAAGCCGCGTCGTAACGTAACCGAGTTTAAAAGCATAAAAATACGGACACCACAGCTATGAGGGATTTTTTTGCTGCGTTATTGGAATTCTGACTTGGATCTTGAAATCGCTTCCTGGTTTCCTTTTGGAGTGGACTATAACCCGGTTTCCATCAATTCCATGCACAGTCCCAGGCTCAAAAGGATAGCGGCTTTTTGCCTCGAAATGGGAAGCGAATTTTTTTTCATGACTTCAATATGGAGTGGTTGCGTAGGCAGCCTGATGAGGGATAATTTTTACAAAGACGGCGCCTCCAAAAACCTGAACCTGGGTTTCATGATGCTTTTGGGGTATTCGCCTCAGATGGAGCATCTGTTGGTGCGCAAATTTGCCGACCAGAAAGAGATAAAGGCCGGGGTGGCGTTTTGTTCTATGTGGAACAAAACGCTGTTTCTCGAAAACATCAAGGTGATAGTCCTGGTCAGCGACGATGTCTTGTTCAGCGAGGACGCTTTTCTGGCGGATTTTGAATCCATGTTCGAGAACGAGACCCGCGTTTCTTCGTCCATTTCATATTTCGCCGAAAAATTCGGTTACAGGCGTTTCTGTATGTCATATGAAACGGACGACCTTACACAGCTCAGAATAAGCAAGCTCTTATACGAGATGGAGTTGCCCGAAACGCGGCAAATGGTAGGCCCGTCGCCCGAAATGCCTTTTCCGCTGTTTTTTGGCATAAGCCTGAACATATAATGGAGGAATGGCCGTGCAGGAACAAAACCCGGACGCCGCGAAAATAGAGGCTCCTAAGAGCGAGGCCGTCGAATATCTGGGAAAAGTTCGCACCCTGGTGCATGAAGGGCAGGGGCGGGGGTTCGTCACGCATCAGGATATAGAACGCCACATCCCGGTCGATACCTGGAATTCCGACATGCTCGATAACATACTGAACAATCTTCAGGAACTTGGCATCGAGGTAGTGGAAGAAGAAAGCAGGAACAAGATCCAGGCCACCGTGACAATGGGGGAAGAACTGCTCCCGTCGTTCGAGGCGGATATGGGGAAGCTGGACGACATTCCCCTCACCGACCCGGTGCGTATGTATTTGCGCGAGATAGGCAAGGTGGCGCTGCTTACGGCCGAGGAAGAGGTCATTCTGGCTAAGAAGATGGAAGAAGGTAACGCCGAGGCCAAACAGAAACTGATTGACGCAAACCTGAGGCTTGTCGTCAGCATAGCGAAAAAATACATCGGAAGAGGCATGTTGTTTTTGGATCTCATTCAGGAAGGCAATTTGGGGCTCATCCGCGCCGTGGAAAAATTCGACTACCACAAGGGCTTCAAGTTCAGCACGTACGCCACGTGGTGGATTCGTCAGGCCATCACCCGCGCTATAGCCGACCAGGCGCGCACTATCCGTGTTCCCGTTCATATGGTTGAAACGATAAACAAGATGGTGCGCATATCCAGACAGCTTGTGCAGCGTCTCGGGCGCGAGCCTACCGACGAGGAAATTTCGGCCGAAATGGAAATAGACCCCTCCAGAGTTGAAGAAATTCGCAGAATAGCTCAGTTGCCGGTATCGCTGGAAACCCCCATAGGCGAAGAAGAAGACAGCCAGCTTGGGGATTTCATAGAGGACAGAGACCTCCCCAGCCCGGACGAGGCTGCGGCGGGACACCTGTTGCACGAACAGATCGAGGACATGCTGGAAGCCCTCTCGACAAGAGAAAGAGAGGTTCTTTATTTTCGCTTCGGGCTTGAAGACGGACATTCCTACACGCTGGAGGAAGTGGGGCGCAAGTTCGGCGTGACGCGCGAGCGCATAAGGCAGATCGAGGCCAAGGCGCTCCGTAAACTGCGCCATCCGAGCAGGAGTCGTAAATTGAAAGATTTCCTTGATTGATGGCCCAATCTACAGTCAATCGTGTAAAATATAACAAGGAGGTGTTAGGAAATGTGCTTGGATAAGTCTCATTTTAAACGACGTTTTATGAGAAACTTTTTATTGGCGGTCTTTTCTTTAATGATTTTCGCCTCGCTGAGCGTTGCGGCCGAAAGGCGTCTCGGCGCCGTCGCCGGAGCCCAAGCGAACATGCAGGCTTCGAGTCAGGCGGCAGCCAATTTGGGAGCGGGAGGCCCGGGTTCCGATCTTAGCCGTATCTCTACTCCCAGACAGCAGCAGACCGCCACGGGGTTCCCGGCCGGAACTTTGCCCGGATCAAACGTGACAAGGGCGGTAGGGAGCGGTAATCCCGATCCCAGGGGAAGAACCGTGATGGCCGGAGATCCTTTGCCGCCTGTCATAGGCTCCGAAATGATTGGCTCCAGCCTCAATGATCTCTGCGCCATGGCCGACCGTGTCGGCTACGCCATAGTCAGGAGGAGTTATTCGCCCACGGTGATGGATACGCCTTACACGTTCGCCCTTATGAGCGGGAACCGGAGAATATCCACGCTTTATTTCAACCGCAGTATGACCTTGGTAATGATTGAGTAACTTGAATAAGAGTTTATATATGGAACGTCACGCCGCGCGTTTTTGCCGCGGCGTTTTTGTTATTTTTGTTAGGAGATGAACGAAATTGCATATGCCTGACCAGTTTTCGCTGTTTCGGTCGAGACGGTTTCTGCCGCTTTTTTTGACGCAGTTCATGGGCGCGTTCAACGACAATTTTTTCAAGAGCGCCATGGTAATGTTGATCACGTACCGGCTCGCCGGCGCCGCGGGGTACGATCCCCGCATTCTGGTGAACGTCGCGGGGGGAGTGTTCATTCTGCCGTTTTTTCTTTTCTCCGCGCCCGCCGGGCAACTGGCCGACAAATATGAGCGTTCATTCCTGGTGCAGCTCATCAAGATAGCTGAGATCGTCGTGATGGCAGGCGGGGCTTTGGGGTTCTACCTCGGCAGCGTACACTTCCTCATGGCGGTACTGTTTTTGATGGGCGCTCAGTCCGCTTTCTTCGGGCCGCTTAAATACAGTATCCTGCCTCAGCATCTGAACGAGGACGAACTCATCGCCGGAAACGGCCTGATACAGATGGGTACGTTTCTGTCCATCCTGACCGGCACTATTTTAGGGGGGCTTTCCATCCTGAACGAACGCGGTATAGGTATGGTGAGTTTCCTCGTCGTCGGCATAGCGGTGGCAGGGTGGCTGGCCAGCCGTTACATCCCCAAGACCAAACCGGTAGCGCCCGGCCTGAAACTTTCGGCCAACATAGTCAAAGACACAGCCGGGATAGTGTCGGGCGTCGTACCCTACAGGGACGTTTTCCTTTCCATCCTGAGTATATCCTGGTTCTGGCTGGTCGGCGCTACCTTCCTTTCGCAGTTTCCCACCTACGCCAAATTGGTAATCGGCGCTAATGAACAGGTGGCCACGTTATTCCTCGCCGCTTTTTCAGTAGGCATCGGCCTGGGCTCGATGGCGTGCAACGGTTTCCTGAAGGGCGAAATCTCCGGGCGCTACGTTCCGTGGGCCGCCGTTACCATGTCGGCGGCCAGCGTATTTTTGTACCTGGCGAGCAGGCGCCCTCCGCTTTCCCCTGACGCAGTCGAGATTGGAATCTTTACCTTTCTGACTTCGTGGCAAAATTTGGCCGTGGTCGCGTGCCTTCTCGCCATATCCTTCTCGGGGGGGCTGTATATCGTACCGCTTTACGCCATAATTCAGGCCCGCACGGACGAATCGCGCCTGGCCGGCGTAATAGCGTGCTCGAACGTGCTGGACTCGCTGTTTATGGTAGTGTCCGCTGTTGTTACGAGCATTCTTTTGGCAATGGGGCTTGAAATACCCCAAATTTTCCTGGTGATGGCTGTGTTGACCGTCGCGGCGGCTTTTTTTATCCGTAAATTTGTGCGGGAGATACTTTGACGTGGCAAATAAGACTGAGAAACTTAAGGATTTTCTTTTCGCTTTTGGCAGGCTCGTTCTCCGGTTTCTCTTCCGGGTGGAGGTTCGCGGCATGGAACACTATCACGCGGCCGGCGAACGCGCGCTGATTCTGCCAAACCACGTTTCGCTCCTCGACCCCGTTCTGGTGGCGCTCTTTCTGCCCGCCCCTCCCATTTTCGCCATCAATTCTTACGTTGCCCGGTGGCTGTGGATACGCCCCTTTCTGGCCCTGATGCGCACGCTGCCCGTGGACCCGGCCAACCCTTTCGGAATGAAGGGACTGATCGCCGAGCTGAAAAAAGGCGGCCGTTGCGTCGTGTTCCCGGAGGGACGCATCAGCACCACCGGCGGATTGATGAAAATCTACGACGGCGCGGCAATGCTTGCGGACAGAACCGGCGCGGCGCTTCTGCCGCTTCGCATAGAAGGAACGCAGTTCTCCAGGTTCTCCTACCTTGCCGGTAAATTTCCTTTGCGCTGGTTCCCTAAAATCACTCTGACATTTTTACCGCCTCGCTCCCTTGATATCCCGAAGGAAGCGCACGGACAGAAACGCCGCGAAATGGCGCAGCTTTTTCTGACCGATCTGATGCGCGACGCCGCCTATCGCGCGCTGAACCACAGGAAGACCCTATTTCAGGCGTTGCTGGATGCCAGGGATACCTACGGGGCAAGCAGGCTCATCGCCGTGGACGCCACGCAAAAGACGGCCAACTACACCCAAATGATCGCGGCGGCGCTGGTGCTGGGAGATATTGCCGCGCCTGTAACGCGAAAAGGAGAGAATGTAGGGATTCTTTTACCGAGCAGTATCACGACGGTGGCCCTGTTCCTGGGACTAACGCGCCTGGGACGCGTTCCGGCCATGATTAACTTCACGACCGGAGCGAAGAACGTACTTTCATGCTCGGCAACCGCGCGCATAAAGACAGTGATAACGTCGAGGCGCTTCGTGGAGGCAGGAAAATTCGGCGCTCTGGTCGAATCCATGAAGGAGGGCGGGCTCAATTTTGTCTGGCTGGAGGATTTTGCCAGCGCCAACGTCGGTGTTTTCACAAAAATCCGCGCGTGGCTCAAGGCGCGCTTCATGTCCTCCTCCAAAGCGAAGGGTAATCCCGACTCCCCGGCTCTGATACTTTTCACCTCCGGCTCCGAAGGAACCCCCAAGGGCGTAGTCCTGAGCCACGCCAACATCATCGCCAACCGGAATCAGGTGATTTCCACCCTCGACTTCACCCCAAGCGACGTCATGATGAACGCCATGCCGATGTTCCACGTCTTCGGCAGCGCCATCGGCACTATGCTGCCTTTGCTGACGGGGATGAAGAATTTCTATTACCCCACCCCTCTGCACTATCGCCTGATACCCATGATCGCCTACAACATCGACGCGACGGTCGTGCTGGGAACGGATACCTTTATTTACGGCTTCGCGCGCAACGCGCACCCCTACGATTTTTACCGTGTGCGCATCGTGCCGGCGAGCGGTGAAAAAGTGCGCGAGCGTACCAGAAAGCTCTGGAGCGATAAATTCGGCATTCGTCTGATCGAGGGTTACGGCACGACGGAGGCCTCTGTTATAGCCGGCAACACGGATTTTTACCACCGCCCCGGCACGATGGGACGGCTGCTGCCCGGAATCGACGCCCGGATCGACCCGGTGCCCGGCATCGACGGGGGCGGGCGCTGCTACTTGAAGGGAGCGAACGTTATGCTGGGATACCTGAAAGCCGACAAGCCCGGCGTCGTGCAGCCGCCGGAGGATGGCTGGTACGACACCGGGGACATAATCCACATGGACGATTTCGGCTTCATGACCATAAAGGGGCGGGCCAGGCGCTTCGCCAAGGTTGGAGGGGAGATGATATCCCTTACGGCGCTGGAAGAGGATATAGATATCCTGTGGCCGGGCGTAAAGTTTGCTGTAGTGTCCGCGCAAGACGAACGAAAAGGCGAGCAACTGATTCTGGTCACGGAAAAACAGGACGCCACCCGAGACGAGCTTTCCAACTTTTTGAAGAGGCAGGGCCACGCCGAGGTGTCGATACCGAAAAAAATTATGACCGTCCCGGAACTTCCCCTTCTGGGTTCCGGGAAGACGGACTATCCGAGGTTGGCGGAGCTTATCGCGAAAGGGTGAACAGCTAATTTATGAGTACGCGTATGAATATTTTCAATGACGACTTAAATATTGAAACTCTCTCGATGAAACATTTAATTCAGTTCGCCGAAACAAAAGCTGTTACTACAAATATTTTGAAGGAATATTTTGTAACGTCTCTTTTGGAAGAAGATAATGTATTGGCACAGGTATGCGAAAGAACTTCAAACGTAGGCAATAGCTTGAAGGCTATGGCGCTGGAAGATTTGAATTTTTTTTGGGCTTTATGGAAAGGAATGCCGGGAAACATTCTTGAAGGTTATGTTCCCTCTGTGAAACGGGAACTATTTTTTGGTGAGTATCAACAATCGCTCTCGGCAATCGTATCGTCGGACGCTCCCGAAAGAATGTTGGACGCTTTAATTTCGCATTACTCCGCTTTTGGATCAGGAAAAAACGCGCAATATATCGCTTTTAAATGGCAAACTGGATTGAACGGAGTTGAAATGCCGGACGACATATCTTTCGATCAGCTTTTTTGTTTGGACAATCAGAAAGAAGAGCTTATTAAAAACACGGCTTCGTTTTTGCGAGGACTGCCTGTAAACAACGTTTTATTATATGGCGCCAGCGGGAGCGGAAAATCTTCGATGGTCAAAGCTCTTTTGAACAAATATTACAAAGACGGCCTCCGTTTGATAGAAATTCCCAAAGCAGCCCTGGATGAGCTGCCTCAACTTGTAAATTGCGTTAAAAACAAAAGATTTAAATATATAATTTTTATGGATGATTTGTCATTTGAAAATAATGATACGAGATATAAAAACCTTAAAAGGGTTTTAGAAGGCCAAATTGAAAGGCTGCCTCAAAACATTTTGCTCTACGCGACTTCCAACAGGTTCCATATTATCAATGAAACGTGGAAAGAGCGGCAAGGCGACGACGTGCATGTTAGGGACACCCAAAATGAAAAATTATCGTTATCCGAAAGATTCGGCATCAGAATAGGCTTTTACGCGCCCAATCAAGACGATTATTTTAAAATTATCGAAGGTATTTTAGCGGGGTATAACATTCCTCTGTCCGATACAATAAAAGCGGAAGCCATTGAATGGGAACTTTCGCATGGTGGGCGTTCGGGTAGAGCCGCCATTCAATTTGTAAAAATGATTGTTTCATCCAGGGAAGCGCCGAGTGATGGAGCATGAGACTTTCGAGGTAACATTTATGGGAAAATCCATGGGAAAAACCAGTGAACAAATCGCTATGCGGGTATCCGTCAACACTATCATAGCCAATGCAACCCTATCGGGCTTTAAGCTGTTCGCGGGAATATTTGCGCATTCCTCCGCCATGATATCCGACGCGGTCCACTCGCTGTCGGATGTCCTCAGCACCATTATTGTGATGATCGGCGTTAAACTGGCGAACCAAAAGCCCGATAAGGAGCACCCATACGGGCACGAGCGTTTCGAATGCGTCGCCGCCATCATTTTGGCCGTTGTATTGTTTGTGACAGGCGCGGGCATAGGTTGGGCGGGTATGGAAAAGGTATTGGCAGGTAATTATGGAGAACTGACCATACCCGGGCTGCTCGCGCTGGTCGCGGCGATAACGTCCATAGTAGTAAAAGAGGGAATGTACCGGTATAAAAGCGCGGCGGCAAAGAAAATCGACTCCG
>Ga0099364_10013274_pt1 | contig 11065 bp, 23 predicted proteins | sample TergutTh196P3_FD_73070 | JGI IMG/M metagenome (GOLD analysis project Ga0099364, IMG submission 73070) | Microcerotermes parvus P3 segment gut microbial communities from Pointe-Noire, Republic of the Congo - Th196 P3 | ecosystem: Host-associated > Arthropoda: Insects > Digestive system > Gut ... | reverse complement strand
CTGCTCATTGTCCCATCTGCCATCGCTATCACAATACTGCCTAGCCTTTGCATCTTGCGTATCTTGCCTGTGCATGCCAAAGTCAAATACTTGTGGGGTATAACGAGGTCGGGTGACACCCTATCAACGACACTGCCGTAACAACGCCTTGACTTCTTTCGTCTTATAAACCTGTTTAATGGCACGTCGATACGTGTCTAGCAGTTTATCTTCCTGAACGTCCGTTAACGGTATTTCAAACTTGCCGAGAAACTTACTGTCCGCTATCGGCACTTTTAATTCCTTGTAAAACGTTAAATGTCGACGCTCTTCCAACCTTACGATAACGGTCTGTTTGTCATCCGACAGTTCTGCCTCGAAGAGACAGTCATGCTCATCCTTCAAAAAACCGTTGTCGTCAAAAAACCCGACAAGGCATGAAGCCTGCGGATACGGGGCTTTTTTGCCCTGACAAAAAACGTCGAAAAGTTCAACCTCGCTTAAAACTGGCATTTTGATTCAGGGGTTACACGGAATCACTGCGACTCCATTACTCTACCACATATTTGAAAAAATGCTAGGAAGGTTTTTAGACTATTTCCTCATACAGTGTACAGTCTTCACATAATTCAGCGAAAAACTCCTCCAAACCACGTTCAGTACTTTTGGGTAAAGAATCGTTAGTTTCAAAAACGCCTGCTATGCATTTCGGGCGGTCACAGCATGATGTCCATGTTAGAAAGTCACATGTCTGGCAGTTTTGAGTAGTCATTGTTGAATTTCTCCTAGTTTGATAACATGCTTCTTATCTTTTTGACAGTAATGTCCTGCGTAGCCTAAATGCCCACGCCTTGAACCACCTAGTTCTTCACACACATAGTGTCGACATGCATACCTCAAACAAATGCCTTTCCAGTACGGGCATTTAAATGTTACAACATGTGCAACAACTCTGTGATTCCACGCAACAATAGCGTCTTTTTTAGTACGGAAGTGCGCAGTTTTCAAAAAACAACGTTGACACTCTAACTGATAACAAAACGACGAGTCCGTAGGATCAAGGTGACGTTCAGCAACATCAATACTTCCGCAAAGACAAGGTTTTAATGTTTCTGACATTTTATTTCTCCACAGGTGTTTTATTTATGAAAGGTAAGTGATAATCACATTTCTTATCCTGTGGCGGTTCAGGTTTGAAAAACACAACATATTTACCGCCTGTATTTCGGTAAACATACCTCGCACACGATTCTCGCTCCACGCAGCGTTCGCCATGACAACGAGCAACGTCGTTAAGTAAAGGTTTAACGTTAGTCATCTTGAGGTTCTCCTTTCTTTTCAATTTCGTTATTCGAAATTAGTTCATGGAAATGTACACGACTATTCATTTGTCTTAATATAGATTTCTCCGCTGGCAGTACAGGAAACTGCGCCATGATTTTTCGCCGCCGTTCAAACTCTTCAGCCGACTCTTCGATTTGTTTTGCGGTCATTAAGTTCCTCCTTCTTTTTTGCATATCTTGCCCTGTCCCTTGCGTTTCTCTTTTCCCGCTCCTGTTCTTTCCACGCCTTACGTTTTGCTTCAGCCGCTTTATAATCCTGATACATTTTCATTTGTATAACCTTCGGCAGACCGTCAAGCACGTACATAAGTTCAGGACTTTCAAATTCTATGTGCATGGTCATACGGTCTCTCCTACTTTATCAAACATCCGAGTATCGTAAACAGGCGATTCAATTATCTGCCGAATCGATTCGTATTTTTCGCACATCAGGGCAGCCCGGCGAAGCAAAATATGCAGTAATTCTGCGTTGCTCCGCAGTACAAAATCAGTAGCCTTCTTTCGTGGACGGTCGTTGCCGGGTTCCAGCCACCCCCAGTCGGGTGGTAATTCGTCCATCTGCACAACGTTCGGCATTGCAACGACATAAAACTCGTTGCATATGTGTGAGAAATGCACCGATTTCTCCGGCTTTTTCAACTCCCGCAGCCAGTCGCTTCGACTTGCTTTGATTTCAAAGCCGATGATTCTAAACAGAGCATCTGTACCGGAGTACATTCTAGGCTCCATACAAACGGCAATAGCATCTGCCCGCCACCGTACTTCACCTTCCAACGAATTGGAAGCGATTTTGTCCGGCACTTCAAAAAACAATGCCCATTTCGGCAACCGGTAACGTTGCCGGAGATACTGCTCGATCTGTTTCGTGGTCATTCTGTCCCTCCTTTCTCTAACGCTTCCAATTTGAGAACATCTTCTGGCTTCATAATGACTCCATACTTCTCATAGCCTCTCATAACAACTGGTAAGCAAGCCGTTGTGTAATAGCCAATGCCGACAATAATCATCGCTATACCCAGTATTACGAAAACCCAATCTGATAGTTTGCTCATTCGTTTCCTCCTTTCACTCTGGCGATGAGTTGTTTGCGTTCAAAGGTAAAACAATCAATTTGACTGCAAATCTCTACGTTGAACTTATGCTTTTTGCCTATTTCACAACCAGCGCATTCCCTGCTAACCAACATCTCCAACGCCTCTAACAGTTCTGGTGCTTTAGAAATCAGGCGTGCGTTGGCAAGATTCTCGTCATAGCTCTTATCTGCGGACTGCCCTAACCATGCTATATTTGTTCGGACACCATCAGCGTCGTCGGCAATAATCGCATAACTATTCGGGTAGCGTTCGTGAATATACCACTTTCCCGGTGTGTGTTTCGTTTCATTCGTCATTGGATTCTTCTATGATTCTTCCCTGGAACCCCCAAGAGAATAAGTGTGTATTTTGTATCAATTTTTCTGCAACAGCCCTTTCAACTTTCATAATAAGCACCATGTCATTTTCATCCTTTGGGTTGATTTTATGTAGCGGCTTGCCCTTACAACGAATGCATACCGGCTTGCCCTTTCTGGTTAAAGTCCGCAAACGCCAACGATGAAAACCAATCCGAGTCATTTGGAAACTTGTCCACAAAGCACTGAACCGTATTTTGAGGACTACATCTGTCATACGCTCCCTCCTTCCTCCGGCAGTGCTGGTGGCTCTGGTCTTTCTGCTTTCAGCCACCAAATTTTTACGTCGTCATCTTGTGTCAAACTCATCACATAACCGTTTAGAAAACACACACGATCAACACGAGGATATACATAGCATATCTGTGGATTACCCACCTCCATGTGTTGCCAGTACAATCCCTCTTCGGTAGGCGTTTCCGTCGTCCACTTCGGCTTTGCGGTATCTCTTACAAATGTCATCGTGCCGACTCCTTCAACCTCAACTTCGCAAGTACCCGTACTTTCGGCACAATTATACATGTACTCAAACACTGCTTTAATCGCAGCGTCCGTTATCTCTGCGGGTTTGGTAATCCACTGTTTGTTACCATCAGGTAGTTTTTTACTACGACCCATGAGAATCCGGTTACTTAATGGCGACACGCCAATGTCCATCATATCTCTGCTCCTTCCTCCGGCGGTGCTGGAAAGTCGATCTTAAGCCATTTCGAGTCAATCTCATTGCCATCATTGAAATACTCTTCAGAGCGGTCGGGATATTCACCAACAGAACCCAAATAGTCAAAAGAACTTCCGTACAAAATATACAATTCATTTTCATCGTATCCGGGGTGATCCGTCGTGATAGATTCAGTAATCAACGCCGTATAGATGACACCGTTTCGGCAAAGATGGTACAGTCCCGTTTCTGTCGGTGTTTTCGAAGTCCACTTCGGCTTCTCGACAACCCTGTTGTTCCACGTAGCGATGGCACGCTTTTTCTCTTGAAACAATGTCTCTATACCACAAGCACTGCAACAGATTCGATAAGCACCATGACTGCTTATCATGCGAGACAATGCTCCGCAATGTCCACACGGCAACAAGTTTTCGGTTGTGTTAGTCATCTTGCTTGTCCTCCACTTTCATTATAGAATCAAAAACGATAGCCGTCAAGGTCTAGCCCCGCATCCGCCAGCGTTTTGATTTTTGCCTCGAACTCTGCTTGCAACGTTTTTAAGCGTGCTTCTCGTGCATCTCCCCTGGCAGTATGTTCTGCTTTGGCAAACTCGTAAGCGGCTTTCAAAACAGGGTCTAAATGCTGTACGTGTTTCAACGACGCAGCCGCCTGTCTCAAATAAGACTCTTCTTCAAACTGCTTACGAAGAAGCGTGTCCATGTCGGGAGAATTCACGTCACATATTGTTTTAAACAACGCCGCAACTTCGTTATACAGTGGCAGCACCGCCTGTGGGTCGGGCACGTCGATTGTTAAAATGACGTTTTTGAACTTAACTATCTGGGCGTAAACTGGCTCACCCGCTAATATTTGCTTAATCGCCATCAAACGCACAAGGTCAACAGCCTCTGAACTGTTGTGCGTTGTTAATTCAAACTCAATGTAGTCGGCGGTGCATTTATCGCACCATTTACGCACAGGCACGCAAACAGAACCCTCGCTAAAAACTAGACGGGACGTAACAATGCTCCCGTCGGTTGATAAACCCACGCCCTTTGAACGAATAGTTACTTTCATTTACTATCTCCAGTGTTAGTGTCTAGGGTGTCACCCGACACCCACTACCTTCCAAACCCTCCTCTAAAGTGCAAGGGAGGTTAATGCCCCTATTGACAAACAAAAAATTTAATGTACACTGCATTTTAGTTAGTGGCACTTGACCAACAGCCACCGGCTTCTCGCCGAAAGAGAGGCATGAGGCGACGTTACCGCCGGTAAGTAACGTCGCCCTTTTCTACACCGTAACGAAAAAAAGATATGCACAAAAACGTACATATCTTTTTGAAACACACAGTCCGTCACATGCCGTCAAAGACGGCGACTGTGCTACACGTTACTCGACCAGTTCGTTGATGTTCACTCCCAGCACCTTCTTCACGTTGTTGAACATGTTTTTGTACATCCAAAACCGGTTGATAAGATAGACTTCCAGCCCCGGGATGCCGCACAGCACTTCAGGCTGTGCTTCAAGAACTCGTTCAATCCATTTATGGATTGAAAGTTTCTTTGCAAGAGCCGCCCGCTTGAACGCATATGCTACGGCTTCTTTGTCATTGCCGTCATATGTGGTTACCTGAATATCGACGAACTTTGTCTTATCGTCCGCCTGACATACTCGCACCACACTGTCGGGTAAAACCGATGCACAATCGTCTCCTTTGGGCTTGGGCGGTTTTTTAATTACCAGCCCCGACTCCTTGAAACGCTTCGAAAAACTCATACTGAACTCCTTTTAATTAAAGGTAATGATGTGTCTGCACCGTGCAGACACTTTGATAAGTATGACGTTATAGAATTTAACAAAGAGCAAGTTCAGACTATTCAGGACGACGATTCCACGCTTCAACGATCAGACGAAGAGCCTCCCTGAAATCAGCCTCATCATCTTCTGCATGCCATTCTTGTGTTCTGATACCGCAACCTTTGTCAACAGACACAGGATTTTGATGCGCCCGAGGACATTCTGCATATAACGTGTGCGGATGCCACTTCATGACTATTTCGGTACTGCCCGGCGATGCACGATGAGGAGCATGATATGTCGGTACAAACTTGTAATTAATACGTGTATGCTCATTGCTACAATGGGCGCATGGTTTTAACAACACATCCACCTCATGTAAGAGAGCGGAGATTTCTGCCTCGTTTTCAAGAACATCTAATTCAAAACTCGAAGCAGTTATATCTTGATATTCTTTTTTCAGTTTACTATTCATAAGGTATATTTCCTTGACGATTTTCAAGTTTTATAAGCCCTGGCACGTTGGCACCCCAAACAGTTCCGGCTCTGCGTTGATTGATGTACTCCAACGCCTTGTCACGGTCAGGGAACGGACTTCCACCGACCACAAAAGACAACTCTGAAGGATCATTTACATTTGTCGCCACCAAATCCACACCACGCCCCTGTGGATTTTTGACTAACGAAAACGTATAATGCGTACCCTGCATTTCTTTCGGAAATTTTGTTGCACCTACCGGCGACATATTAATCGTCGTCGAATCCCACACGCCTCCTGCGTGTTCCGGTACCGCATGTGCTTCCACTACCTCATTGAAATTGTTAAAAACCTGCATTGACTTTTTTCAGGTTAAATTGTTGAACTACCATCGATTATAGCGAAAGCCTAACAGAAGTCAATCCCTAAAAACTCCACCGCCAAAACAAAATGCAAGAGAGGTTACTTCACACCCGCCAAAGCCCGCCGTGTCTTTGCAGACGGGCGACGTTGTATTTTTCGATTATCGTCTACGTGCGGAACATCTTCGTTAATCAGTGGCGGTATAGTTGGACGAACACCTGCCACCACGCCAACACCAGAAACTTCAGTGTCTAAACCCATGTTTGCTTTCCGACGTGCAGGCGGAACGTTCTTAAACGCATTCTTCCCTTCCCGCTCACAACCACAATGCCACACCGAACCACTGTTAATATTGCTGACCTGAACAATAACATGCCCCGTCCCGTCGCCTTCGCCGTTGCAATCGCATTTACATTCCCAGTAGTGATGCCCCGCTTTAGATTTATGACTATAAGCGACCACCACTAATTTACCGGGCGTGCCGTCTTTCTTTATAACCCGCTTGCCGACTAGCCATTTCATAGTACTCATAACACAATTTAGAAACGAGGTTTTACAGAAACGACGGAGGCAGGGCTAGACAACCTTAATTTTTCCGATAAAATAATCATCGAAACTTTTACCCAATAACCCTATGAAAGAAACCTTCAAAGAAATACTGTTAAAACTGAACGCCCAGACTAATAAAACTGGAACGTTCTTCGCCAAAGATTTCAATTTAACACCTTCGGTGTTTTTAACAATGCTTTTAGATATGGAAAAAGAAAAATTCATCGAACCTGTCCATGATCCGATTTTCGGCGAAACGTTCAAACGACTTACCTACGATGAAACCACCGCATTTGCTATGATAATGGCGGATGACGGCATTAAATGGCTTAATAATTTACCGGCGAACGTAACGGTGGCTCATGGCACTTGTCAGGACACGAATCAACTTCCCGATTCAAAACAGCCCGATTAACAAACGTGACCCGCTTCAAGTTAGGTAAGAAAAATTCATTAGTAACAAACTCAACTTCTTTCAACGTTAACCATTTTGATGTCCCCAAAGAGGACAGCGTTGAAAGCATCTGCTCAATCATTTCCTCCGTGTGTTTTAACGTAGGTTCGTTTATCATTGTTTTACGCTTGTTAGACAAAGTTAACACATTATAGAAAACGGGGCGACACTAAAAAGTGCCTCCCCTACAAAGGAAAAAGACTTATGGAAGTCAACGTATTGTAGAAAACGATGACCACAACACAATCAACGTTGTGCTAGATTAAAAAGCACTGCCGTAAACTTTCTGTAAGTTTAAATCAAACGACGGACTCGCACCTGCCGTCAATTGAAACTTCCGAACATCAGCAGTCGAACTACTGAACGCTTCCGCATCATTCGGCACGGCTACGCCCAAATACAACCGCCCGTCAAGCCACATCGTATGAAACGGTACCGCCCGCTTTCGAGTATCGTCGGTAATGTACCGATACGCTTTCATAAACGCCGCCTTCGCCGCCTTCTCTGTCTCGGCGACGACCGCTGGCACATACGTCCCGTTGTCGACCTTAAACCGCCGTAACTCGACCTTGTCAGCAATGTTATTCGTCATCCGTAAAACTCTAAAAAGCATGTGTTCTTTCATTTGCTAGTCTCCTGTCTGTTGAGTGTCTGGGTAACATTGTGTCGCCCACTACCTCCCAAACACATTGCTAAAAAGCAACGAAGGTTAGGGTGTCATCCGACACCCTAGAGTACAAATGTCCAGCCGTTCTTCGCCGTGTACTCCGCCCAAACTATTGGCAAATTCGTCCGCCCAGGTCCTCTGTGCGGAAAGTACAATTCCATCGAAACGCCGAATGTAAATTCGCCGGTTTCTTTGATCTTATGTGCGCCTGCCTGAAACCCCTCCACCACACACGAATCTATAACAGTCGCAACAATACCAACGTACGACAGCACACACTCCGACACAATGTTCAGCACCACATGCTGCTGATACACGTTGCTAATCTCCGGCTGTTTAAACTTGATGTCGGCGTTCAGCATGCCCCGCACATGGTCAAATAACGGGGTAAAGTCTATCGACAAGACAAAGTCCAGAATATCCCGACAGGGATGGTCGGCTTTTACTACCATCTCTTCCTTAAGTTTTGCTTTCATAAAAGTCTCCTTTGTTTGACGCAGGACACCACGCCCCGCTACTGCCACAAGCCCTAACCCTTTTGCAAGGGAGGGCTAGAATGTCACCGCACAAATTTAGCGTAGCCGGTCTATAACTGCCGTGACGTTTGCTTTCCATTCAACGTATTGTTCCGGTGTTTGCCAGTCATCGGTACTCTGGTCGACAATGCTCTGAAGCACCTCCACCGCACGCCCACGCAACGCCTTCATTTTCGTCCGATGCTCATTAGCATAATAAGCAAATCGTTTAACGTCAGCAGAAAAATACGGTTCGGAAAAATACCCACTGTATACCGTCCCGTTCAGAAAGTAGTCCAGCACTGCCGCCGAAGCCACCGCCGCCTCCGTTCTATGCTTATAGTCATTTTCTACCGCATCATCGAACCACGCACCGATTAACGCTGCCGGATGTGTTGACTTTAAGATTTCAATGACTGCGTCTGCACCGCTGTCATTCTGAAAAACGTCTGTACCCCAAGTTCCCATAATTAATTCTCCTGTTAGTAGCGCCCACGCAGGGGCAGGTAAGTTTGAAAGAGCAACTGCTCCGCTACTGCCACAAGGGGCGTAAGCCCCCATCGTGCGTTCTAAAACACCAACTACCATTTGTCACGTTTTGTAAAACTAGGAACACGCTTTGCAACGATTACGCCTGCTTTTGGTAAGAGTGTAAAACGAAATCACGCAAACATTACCGCAACTACATAGGCATCGCCACGTAGAATGCTTGTGTTTATCGCACCCTGCGGAACTTAATACAGTCCAATTACGATATTGTTGTCCTTTTCTGATGGTAGACATGCCTGATATTCCGGCACCATTTTGTTTTTGCTTGCGTACAAACGTGTCGCTAACAAATTTCCATCCAAACCCACCTGACGAATAAAGCAAACCCCTAACACAAGAACTTATACAATTTGAGGAAACCCCTATTGCGGTGGCTGCCTCCTTAACGGAAGGAAATGTTGCAATGACTTCCCCTGTAACAAAATCAAGTTGCTGTACTGGCTTGCATCTCTTTTTATTCAATTCCGATATATTCGGGTTTCCTGCTCTCTCCCGAAGGATTTTCACAGGGTGTTTCCGTGAGCGTGGTCCTCGTTTTTGATAAAGATAATGATTCGCACATGAACTCATAGCAGCCCATTCCAGATTCTCTACGCGGTTATTGAGTAAATCCTTATCTTTGTGGATAACATGCGTCATGTCAACAGGTCTAGAGATAAATGTTTCCGCCACAATCCTGGCAACCGTAACGTGCCGCTTTTTGCCGTCCTTCACTAAAGTAACAACGCCGGTGCCCGTCTTTGGCTTTAGAAGTCGTTCGGAAATACGTCGCTCAAATGTCCGCTGGTAACCAGATGCAATCACTACCCGTTCAACGGATAATATATTCCCATAATTAGATACTTTATAATAACCCTCAAAACCATACACGTCTTTCCAAATTTCCATTGGTCTGTCTCCTGTAAAAATGGTTCACGTCACTGCCACAAGGGGCGTAAGCCCCTTGTAACAACCCTCACTGACTACACTGCTGCCTCCAAGAAGGCTCTGCATTGTTTCTGCGCCCATTTCTTTTTGCCGGTACCGAGCCATGCGTAGTAGAAAACGTCATATTCGAGTCCCGTCCGCTTTTCCAGACCGCAGAACACCCGCTCCCGCACGACGCTGTCTCCCACACCGATGGCATCGTAAACACAACCACCGTAAGCGAGTACCTTCAACACGTCGTTAAAGGTAATGTCCGCCATCTGCGCGATTGCCCATTCGTCGTCGGCATACGCTTCCCGATACCACTCCCGAATACTGTCCGTCATCTTCTCTTGCTTTGCCATTGTTTAGTCTCCTGTGTAAGTTGTGTTTGGGACGACCCATGCCGCCCGCTATTGCCCAAAGCCCCAGCAAAGGGGCAAGGAAGGCTAGGTCTAATCAAAGCCCCTTGTTAATCGACATTAAAGAAACCGAGTTTTCTCAAGTTTTCGCCACAAGCATGTATCTGATCATTAATACTAGCACGCACCATCCATATTTTCTCTAACTCACGCTGAACGGCTTCCAACGTCTGTTCAAACGAGGGGTCGGTGTAACCCGATGCCATGAGGTCACGCAGATGCTCTTTCACACCATACAGTTTGGCATACGGTGCTTTAGTCTGCTTATCCTCGTTTTCCTGCATAACATCCACTACATCAAGGGCGGCGAGGGCTGTCTGTAACTCGTGTATGTTTACTACATTAGCATCGACAAGCAACATCTCTTTTCTACCCTTCGTCATCGTTATCTTGACGGGTCTGCTTTCTTTAATCCACCGGACGGCAAACTGGCGAAGTCTTATGAACACATCATCGCCTTTCTGCCGAGTATCAAACACCACCACATCCTCACCGCACTCCTCAACGAACCATTCCGTGATACGTGAAATTCGATAATCGTAGACATGTGTGCCGTCAACTTTACCGTCAATGATAAAATCGATTCTACGTTCATTATTGTATGCAAAAGCCTCCGCCAACGTGAACGCATTGAATCTTCGAGCATGCGCCACCACCAGTGTGCCGATACCCTTTGCTTCGATTTTGATTTTCATGTCTAGTCTCCTGTGTGTTAGTGTTGTTGGGGTAACCTTTGTGCCACCCACTACCGTCCAAACCCCTCGCAAAAAAGCAACGAAGGTACAAAAATCGCAAAAAACTAGGGTGTCGGGTGACCTCGTTATACCCCACAAGTATTTGACTTTGGCATGCACAGGCAAAATACGCAAGATGCAAAGGCTAGGCAGTATTGTGATAGCGATGGCAGATGGGACAATGAGCAGTTCGG
>Ga0099364_10013273_pt1 | contig 11065 bp, 8 predicted proteins | sample TergutTh196P3_FD_73070 | JGI IMG/M metagenome (GOLD analysis project Ga0099364, IMG submission 73070) | Microcerotermes parvus P3 segment gut microbial communities from Pointe-Noire, Republic of the Congo - Th196 P3 | ecosystem: Host-associated > Arthropoda: Insects > Digestive system > Gut ... | reverse complement strand
GCCTAATCATATCCTCGAAATATTGCCTTTGTGCTTCGGATAATTCTGCGCCGGAGTTCATGATTCCCTCGTATGCTTCCTTTGTAGAAAGAAGCAACCTTTGGTTTTCGTCTATCTGCGATTGTGTGGCATTTGCAGCTTCCTCGGCGGCTTTCTGGTACATGGCTTCAAAAAACTCTATTGATTTTTCGTTTAGTTGTTCAATGGACGCAAGGATTTTAGCATTCTGCAAAATCAGTTCTGCCGCCGCCATGTCGCCCTCGTCGATGGCTTTGCGGAACATTTCTTCAAACCATTTTATCGCTTCTTCTTTTGTGCGGTATATTCCGTCTGAAAAAAGCGCAACCTTTTCGCCAAGCTCTTTTAATGCCGCGCCACCGGCGCCCGACGCGCCGCTTGCTGCTTTTTGAATTTCTGCAAGCTGTTCACGCAAATTTTCGATAAGAGCGTCCGACGCTTTTTTATCAGCTTCCATTTTCTCGCGGATTCCGTCCATTTCTTCTTGACGCTGCTCTTTAAGGCGTTCATGGGCTTCTGTCGCCTTTTTGATAAGCTCGTCATAATGCGATTTTTCGGCGTCAGCCGCCGCCTGTGCCTGCTTGATTCTTTCATCATAATATTCTTTGGTTGCTTCCGCCATTGCCCGGATTGCTTCAATTTCTGCGTCGCGCTTATCTTCAAAAACTTTTATCTGGTCGTCAAACTCATTATCCCGGAGCCTGCGGCGCTCTTTTTCATCAAGGTCTGCAAGGGCCTTGTCAATTTGCTTGATTCTCTCCACCGCTTCGCGCCCGGTGCGCTTTTCCATTTCAGCGCGTTCAGCCTCAAGCTCGGAGCGGGATTTTTCGTAATCCTCTCTTGCGTCGCCGCGCTGTTCTTCCTGTTTCAATGCCCTTAAAGCGTTAATTTCTGCATCATAACGCTTTTTGACAGCGTTCTCTTGCTGTTTATAAAAATCTGCGGCCTGCTTCTGCCGTTCTCTTAAATTATCAAGTGCTTGCTTGTGGTTATCTGCCGCCGTTTTCTGTTCTTCTCTCAGGTTGTCAAGATTCTTTTTGTGGGATTTGTCAGCTTCCTTTTGGACGTCCTGAATCCCTTTGATTCTGTCTTTGTTTATTTGGTCGCGTTCCTTTTGGGCTTTTTGCTCGGCTTTAATTTCTTCGTTCAATCTTTCGATTTCAGGGTTCTTTCCACCGCCGCCGCCACCGCCTCCACCCCCGCCGCCAGAAGTGCCAGGGCGAGTTACCCAAACGCTACCGATTGTTCCTAAAGCGCCCATTGCTTTCATCAGTTCGGAAATCTCATTTTTCAGCGCTGCCACGTCAATAGCTGCGTCTTGTGAAGCAGCTTTAACCAATTCCGTCATTGCCGCAAAAAACGCGCCCGCGCTCGGCGCGTTCATCATTTCAGCGAAAAGCCTTTGAAGTGTTGCCCTTGTTTCTTCGTTTGCAACACCCGCGATTTGCTGCTGAATAATCTGCTGTTGTGTCGCAACAATGCTGTTAAGGGTCGCTTGTCGCAACATTTCCAATGCTTCAACTTCAAAATAAATCTCGTCGCCAGCATATCGCACCGCGTTCGCAAGTTCAGGATATTGCATGATTAAATCAACGAGTTTGTCAAAAGCAACGGATTTGCCATCTGTTGCCAGCTTTAATGCCTCGTCAAGCGAAGAAAGCGCGGTCGTGGCTTCTTCTAAGTCTTTGGTGAGCTGGGCCAAATCGACATCACCCACCGCGTCACCAAATGTATTTGTCGCTTCGGCAGCGCGTTCCTGTGCGTCGGCAAAAGCGTAAGCGTCGTCTGTTGCCATTTTTACCGCCGCATTATATTCTTCCGTGCCGGTGCCGCCGTCATACAATGCACGGGCAAGCGTGTCAACTTTTTCTTTGTACTCGTCTACAGCTATCTTTCCATCGGAAAGCTGATTTTTTAGTTCTTCAAAATGATGAAGTGGCAATTTATTCATTGCGTCAACAAACGCATTGCCAAACTTGAATACCGCCGCTTCTATCTGCGCCCAACTCAAGGTCGTATCGTTTGCAATTTCGGCAACCTTTTTTTCAAAAGTATCAAGGTGTTGTGTGGGTATTTCATTAAAGAAATCTTTTCCACTTGCAGATACCATCGCCAAATTCGTGGCTTTCTGCTGTGCTTCGTCGAGCTTATTGAGATAAAGCCCGATAGCTTCAATGTCTTTTAGCAGAGAAAGGGCATATTCGTCGCCATATGTACCACGCGCCACTTGAAAGATTTGAGAGCGTTTCTCATACATTTCTTCCAAAAGTGCAATGTTTTCCATGATTGCTTGTCTATTACCCGCAGTCGCGTTTCGTATGTCAAAGGCCATGTCGTCAAAGGTGTTTTTTAAACCAGCTTTTGACAGCATATCCTTGAGCGTACCGCCCTCGACATTTGTGCCGCCCTGCGGGGCCTTAACAATGGAATCAATAAGCACTTCAAAATCATCTTGCGCTTGCTTGACTTCTCTACGGAAATTTTTTAGATTGTTTTCTGCGTCCTGCAAATACTCGGTACGCTTCAACTCGTTATATATTTCTTGAAGCCGTATCGCTTCACCCATCAAATCATTGCGTTCAGAAAATGCTCTGTTTTCATCGTCATATCCGTCAATTAAGCTAGGCTGAATATCAAGCACTTTAGCCAGAATCTCTTGGTAACGCGCATATTCGTCAGCAGATAATCCTAAATTTTCCTTGTTCTTGTCAATCTTTTTATTAAGTTCGTCAAATTCATCTTTCAGAATTTCAAGCGTGCGAATATTATCATCGCCAGCTTTTGCAATATTCCCATACGCTTCTGCCGCCGCATTTGCTTCCTCAATGGATTTACGCACACTTTCGTTGTACGCATTTATCCCCATTGTAACAAGCCCGATTGCGGTAATAAGTAAGCCTATCGGCCCCAGCAAAGACGATACCGCTGTACCCGCCGTTTTCGTTGCAACGGCTAACCCTGCCGCACCTTTTCCGGCTTCCGTATATACTGTGTTAAGCGACCTTAAAGAAGTTATCGCGCTGCCAATCGCTGTGGGTATTGACGCAAGCCCATCATACATGCCTAAAAATAGCTTTGTGGCAGCTTCTTTTTTCACCATTGCCAAAACGCCCGTGAGAGTTATCAACATAGGGACTAAGCCGCCAACACCCTTTGAAAAATCTGAAACGGCAGTAAGCGCTTCAATAACAGCTTTTGCCGCGTCTAAAAATCCGGCTTCTCCAAGCTGTACTGCAAGCGCTTTCAACGACGTTTGCAACTGCTTCACTTTTGCGTCAAGGGTTTGCATATACCGTTCATTCTCGCGCATGGAATGACCGATGGCGTTGTCCATATCTCCGACAACTTCACCGATTTTCTCAAAATTATTCAGCAAAGCCATAGCATAATTTCGGCGATATAAGCCAAACTGCTCTGTCAATTCTTTACGTTCCGCGTCGTTTAATTCACCTTGTAGCTTTGCTTGCACCTCAAGCATTTCATTATATTCTGCCGCCGCATTGGTGGCCTGTGCGACTTCCTCCGACATTAAAGCCGTCATGTCGGTTTGTCGCTCAAGGACGTCAATGATTTTGTCGCCCTCGGTTTTATATAAAGCGGATAGTTGCCGCCAAATGTCCATCACAGAATTTATTTGCGTTTTAGCTTCATCAGCCCAAACTTGTACGCCTAAACTCTCAAAAACATCGATTGATTTATTGCGCGTCGTAAAAGCGATTATGCTGTTGAGGGCAGTACCTATCTCTCGCCCTGTCCTGCCGCTTGCCTCTTTAAGCGCAGTCAATGCACCAACAGTTTCATCAAATGACATCTTGGCATTTTTTGCAGCAGATGAAGAACGTAAAAGCCCATCAACAAGGTCTTGCGTTGTTATTGCATTTCTATCCGATGTGTAGTTGAGTTTATCAATGACATTTATCAGTTCGGACGCTTCCAAATTCCATTGTTTGAGAATACCAACCATGCTGTTTGTGGAGTTCACCGCGTCCAATTCTGCCGTGTTCATCGCAAGTAACGCAGTTCGCACCAAATCCACATTTTCAGCCATATCGTGATAACCAGCTTGTGCAAAACGCAAAGATATTTCAGACGCGCCCTCGAATGTTTGCCCCATTTCAGTCGCAACACCAAAAAGGCTGTCGCGTAGCCTGTCGCTTTGTTCTGCTGTCGTGTCCATGACACGGCCTATTTCCATCATTCGGGTTTCAACTTGCTTCATGGTGTCGAGCGTATCAACCATGCCGTTTTTGAGCAATCGCCACGCTTGATATGCACCGAACCATTTGCCTGCCGTAACAAGCAGCCCTTTTTTCTTTGTATCAACTTCATCAATTAGGCCGGATTGCTCTTTTAATGCGAAATTAGCCTGTTCGACGCCTTGAGCCATACCACCGGCCCCGGCGCTTGAAGCAGCTTTTTCATAATTTAGGATTTCGCCGGTTGTCGATTTGATTGCAGCCTGAAACTCGCCTACGGATTGCCTTGCCTTATTATTATCCTCATAAAACTTTGCAAGCTCATTATCGCCGAAAGCAGCGCCCCATTCTTTTTTTGCCTTTTCCGCATCTTTAAGAGCTTGAGAGGTTTCCCGCAATTTTGTTTGCGCCTCGGCAAGCCCTTTATTCAAAGCATCATGCCGACTGCGAAGCGATTCAAGGCTTGTACCGGTGCCTTGTGCGACAGCAGCATACGTTTTTAATGCTTCGCTGTTTTGTGAAATAGTTTTAGCGGCAGAAGCGTCACCACCGGCAGCGCGGTTTTCAAAAGCAAGTTCCACTTTCCAATTCGCCTTTGCCAGCTCATTTATTCTTATGCCATGTTCCTGAATGAGTTTACTGACTGATTCAAGGTCTTTTGTGACTTGCTGATAATCTATCCCGACTTCGGCAATATATTGAATATTAGGGTCAGACATATTTACACACCGCTTTCAAGCAATTTTTCAAGATTTTCGCAAAATATTATTCAGGCATATCTAAACCGTACAAATAGGCAGTAGCAGGCATTGCACTTTCTCCATCCTTTTCTTCTCGTCGTTTGGCAATAGCTTGCGCTTCAAGGAGCCGCCGATGGTATTCGGAATCAAGATATTTCTTGTGTGTGTGTCCGGCAATTTGGCATATTTCCCATTCCCGCAAGCCTAAATATAACAACATGCGGACGGTAGAAGATAAGGAGCGCCGCCGTGTGTTTGAAATATCAACTATTTGATTAAACAAGTTAGGGTTAGTCAGAAAGGTAAAGGTTCTTACACCCTCGGCGTGTTGATATGGTTCTTTGGGCTTTTTGGACATATGCGTAAATCCTTTCATTATATAGGTTTGAAAATACAATGGGGTTTGCCGTTGGCTCGCTCCCTCTTTATGTAAAATATACGGACTTTTTGCACGGTTTGCGTTTTACCATGCCGATTTTATGCCGCATATTTGCATAGCCTCACTTACTGAGAAAGCGACACCGGCTCGGCAGCCTAATCCTCTCATTTTCTCGATAAAGGCTGTTTGCTCCGGGCTGGCCTTTCCGCCGGGTGTTTTGCACTCGATGAAACAAACGCGCCCACCGTCCGTAATGAGCATGACGTCGGAAAATCCTGCGGGCATTGCACGGAAGTATTTACCAGATGGTAAACGTACAGACCCGGCATTACAGCGATAAACCGCGCCGTACTTTCCAAGCTCCTGCATTATTTGATATACAAGTCTGCTTTCTGCCATGATTACGCCCCCTATACGTGCAAAATATCTATTAACTTTCTGTGCGTCTGTTGGTATTGCTCCATTGTGATATTCAAACCATCAAGGCGGCGCTTGCAATCCGAATAATTGCGCCAGCTCCCTTTTTTCAGCGTTTTGGCATGATTCAGAAGCGCAGTAATATCACTTTCACCGTGAGGTTGCCGGGGTTGTGCATGAGAATCAAGAAAAATCATATATCCCTCTGCTGCTGATACAGTTGTTGGTGTGCGTTGCATTTCTTCAACTCCAATCATAAAAATACATTATGCTGTCAAAATACGCCCCTATCCGGCACCTCTTCCCAGGGCATTGCTGCACTTTTTCTTGCAGTCCGAGTAATCGGTAAATCAGTTTCTTCAAATTGCATAAGAGCGCCGCGATAATTTAAAACAACTTCGCCGGTCATGCCCTGCCGATTCTTTGCGGCTCGTAAGGCAACTTGCTTCACTGATTGGTCTTTCTGGTCGCCGTTTAACCACATAAGCCACACCATATTCGCGTCTTGCTCAATGGCACCACTATCACGCAAATCACGCAAGCTAGGTTCATCAGTTTCATCTTTTGAACGGTTTAACTGGCTCAACGCAATTACTGGAATATCTAAGTCCTGCGCCATTTGCTTCAATTCCCGTGTGATTTTAGCGATTTCATTGTTTCGGTTATCCGTAGTACGCCCCGACGGGGATATAAGCTGTAAATAATCCACTATGCAAAGGTCAATTTTATGTATCTGCACCGCCGCCCGGATTGTTTGCACTGTCTGAAAGCCAGAATCATCAAAATAAAAAGGCAATTCTTTTAGCTTTCCGCAAGCCTGCGAGATATTTGCGCCGGTGTGGTCGCCAAAATCCCTATCCTGCAACACGCTAAGATTAACTGGCGCGGTGTTGGCTATAAGTCTTTCGCTGATTTCTTCAATCCCCATTTCGAGGGAAAACAACGCAACTTTTTTGCCGCGCAGAGCATTATAATTTGCAATGTGCAATGATATTGCCGATTTGCCAACTCCCGGACGCGCCGCGATTATCACAAGGTTTTTCTTAGCTATCCCCTTAACTATTCTGTCGAATACTGAAAAGCCTGTTTTAATGAGGCTGTCAAGGCTTCCTTTGTCAAATAATCGGCTGTACTGCTCAACAATTACATCACCTAACTTTTTTAGACCGCGCTTTTCATCGTTTCGTAGCAATTCGCTTACGCGCTCCCCGACTTCTTGTAGTTGCTCGTCTATGATTTCTGAATCAGCACCAAAAGCAAGAGTTGAGCAGATTTTTGAAAGTTCTCGCGCCTTGTAACAGTTCTTGATGGCCTTGATGTGGACAGGTAGGTTATGAATTCCGACAAATTCCTGTATACAATCAGCGATAAGAAGTTTTGTATCTTCTTCGTTGTATGCTTCGCTTTGGAGGGTCATAAGCCGCACAGCGTCAACGGTTCCATGCGCTGAATACATTTTTAACGATTCATCGAAAACTGCGCCTAAAAAGGAGTTGCTGAACATATCTGATTTCATTCCGGCATTGATAAATGCTGTAATTGCAGCCTTTGGGCTATGTATTGCTGCACCATTGGCAGCTTTTTCAGCCGTTTCGTTTGTGTTCAATTCTTCGCCTCGCTTCCTCACGTTTAAGCGTTAATTGGTCGTATTGCTTGCGGAGTTTAGCGGGCGATAGGATATTCCCGCGCCAGAAATCGTCATATTGGCAGAAGCGAATCATACTTGAAACATCATCATATGCCCGCCCATCGCGCTCAAGTAAAAGCCTAAAATCATCGCACCAGCCATGCAGACTTTCAGGCAAGCGACAATTAGGATTGTTTTTACGCATCTCTTGTGCTAGTAATAAGGATAGCTGCATTTCATACGAATCATCGGCAAAAACTCTTAGCGGCTTCTTTGCTTTTTTTCCGTTGCCGGATTTATCCGCAACAAGAGAATCTTTTACAGTATCATTTACAGTACCAGTAACAGTAACAGTTACATTAACAGCTTCGTTTGCTTGCTCTTGCTTGTTTTGCTTGGCAAGTGAAGCATTTGCTTCGTTTGCTTGCTCTTGCTTCCTGCTCTCGCCGCTTGCAATACCGCCTCTTTTTCCGGCTTCTGCTCTTTTTAATCGGATTTTCTCCCATTTGGCGTTATCGCGGTCAATTTGAGCGGCTATAAAAGAGAATGCCATATCTACCGCCGCATCCATTTCAGGCTTTTCATGTCCGCAGGCATGGGCGTATATTGCTGTAAACAAAATGCCGCGCTGCTCAATGGTGAGCTTTTCAATTTGAGGCCAGCAGTCCGAATATAGGACAAAGCTCCCCTTGTCTGCCATTTACTCACCACCCTTATCCTACGCGCCGGATCGTGCCTTGCGGTGCAGACGTTTCCATTGCCGCAAGCGGATTTTGCAGATATTCGACAAGAGTATCATAGTTTATGAGCCGCTTATTTCCGCAGCGCACATGGGGAATTTCGCCTGTCAAAACCTTTGTACGGATTGCGTTTTGAGTAAAGGCGGTGTCCGGGTCGTCTTCACGAAGAAGCCTTGCACATGCTGATATTGTACGCATTCTAACCACTCTATCGCCCCGCTTTCTTAGTAAGCTCTGCAATGGCCTCGCGAATGCGACTAGCTTGTGTTGGGTTCAATTCACGCCGTAACATACGCGAAAATGAGGTCTCGCTGATTCCCATTTGCTCCGCTATCAGGTATTTTTTGAAGCGGGATTCTTCTATTTCGCTTCGTATCGCCAAATTGTTCATTTCAAGCCTCCTTAGTTAGATAATAATTGTTGACTGTCTTCTAAAAATAGTATATAATTTTAATCAAGAGATTGCTAGACAATAAAAATACATTATTATTTACTCATATTATTAATCAGATAATAATTATATACTGGTGGTGTGTGCGATGAGACCCCCCGCAAGAGAAGATAAATATAATGAAAAACAGTTTAAAATGAAGAACGCACTAGCAATAAGGCTCAAAAGATGTCGCAATGCGAAAAAACTATCACATGAGAAGTTGGCAAAAGAATTGAAAGAGAAGCATGATTTAGATATATCTGCACAAGCATTGAAAAACTATGAAGTTTCCACCATATATCACGCGAGGGCTACTACTGGCTTTGGTATGAATATACTTTTTCTGTGGACGTTTGCAAAGTATTTTGAAGTAACAACGGATTATCTTCTCGGCCTGTCTGAATTTCCAGAAGTCAACGAAGATATGCAAGCGGCAACGAAAAAAACAGGATTAAAGCCGAAAACAATAAACAAAATTAGAGAACTTACACGCAAGGGGCAAGATAGCGATGGAAAATCCGCGAGTGATTGTATCTACCCTATGCATGTTGTGCTCGGTGATATTATTGAACATAAGGATTTTAATTTGGCAATGCAGAGTTTGTATCAGCTTGGCAATTCGATTCTAAGAAATGATACTGAATATGTTCTGTCAGACCGGGAAACACGCAAGCCGGAGCTTGAGGCTATTGGTCACTTTATAAAAGGAACTGATGTGAAACGAATGTATGCTGTCTATGCAAGAGACCATATCAATAATGTTGTTCAAGCATTTATAGATAAATTTACGAGCCAGGATAGCTGGAAAAAATAAAAAGGAGTTTTTGCAATGGCAAACATTCGCAAGATTGAGAACAAAAGCGGCACATCATATAAAATCACCGTCGCGCATGGTCGAGATTCCAACGGCAAGCAACTCCGGCACTATCTCACATGGACGCCGCCTGCTAAAATGACAGAGCGGCAGACCGCTAAGGAATTGAACAACATCGCCGTTGATTTTGAGCAAAAGATAATTAAAGGCTTTGATGCGGATAATCGCCAAAAATTCGCAGACTACGCTGATTATGTTTTATCCCTTAAAGAGCGTGAGGGCAAGAAGCACCGCACTCTTGAACGCTATCGCGAACTTCTCACTCGCATAAATCCGGCTATTGGTCATAAAAAAATAATTGATATTCGTCCTATGCACCTAAACGACTTTTATAAAAACCTCGGAGAATCCGGCATAAGAATCGGCAGTGAACGCGCCACGGCAAAGGTTGATATTGCCGCCATGCTCAAAGAGCAGAAGCTAACCCGTATCAGGCTTGCTGAAATGGCGCAAATCGCCCCGGCGACCGTCACAACAGCGATACAGGGCAAGCGAGTTAATAAATCTGTTGCAGACGCATTAGCGGGCGTATTAGGGCGAGGCACACGTGACTTATTCACCATTGAAGCAAACAATGAGCCATTGAGCGTAAAAACAATACTTGAACACCACCGCTTGATTTCCACCATACTTAAACAGGCCGAAATAGAAATGATTGTGGAATACAACGCTGCCACAAAAGCCACGCCGCCAAAACTTCCGCAACAGCAGGAAATTGAATCATTCCAGCCAGAGGAAATCAAAGCCATCAGAGCCGCGCTTGAGCTAGAACCGTTGAAATGGCGTGTAATTGTGCATTTGCTTCTTATTACAGGTTGCCGCCGTGGTGAAGTTGCAGGGCTTCAATGGTCGCGGATAGATTGGTCGAAAAACCAGATAAAAATTGACCGTGCGCTGCTCTACTCCCGTACAAAAGGCGTGTATGAGGACACCACCAAGACAAGCACCACGCGCTTTATCAAACTGCCGATTGAAACCATGCAACTTCTCCGTGAGTACAAAATGTGGTACACAGAATTGCAACTAAAGAACGGCGACAGATGGATAAAGTCAGATTATTTATTTGTGAAAGATGATGGCTCGGAAATGCATCCCGATTCAATCACCGATTATCTCGGTAAATTCGCAGAGCGTCACGGTCTGCCACACATCAACCCTCACAAGTTCAGGCACACACACGCAAGCCTGTTAATCGCAAAAGGTGTTGACGTTGTAACCGTATCAAAGCGGCTTGGTCATGCAAAAGTATCTACCACATCTGATATTTATAGCCACGCTATCCAACAAGCAGACGAGGGCGCGAGTGAGTGCATAGCAGATGCGCTGTTGCGGGATTCAAGTGCAGGATAAAAGGGAAAAGGCAGATACTACCCGATGATGGGAGGTATCTGCCTTATTTTTTATGTTTTTATGTTTTTTGAGCCTCTTGTGCGCTAAATGTGCGCTAAATGCTTGTTTTTATTCTCTTTGGCGAAAGTTAAAACGGCCTAACTTTGTTTTAGTTAAGCCGTTTTTAGATGGTTGCGGAGGATGGATTTGAACCACCGACCTTCGGGTTATGAGTGTTGCCAACACTTTATTGTATACTATCGCATCTTATCATAAACCTTAATATAATGCGGTATTTTTGAACCTGCTTTT
>Ga0099364_10013272_pt1 | contig 11066 bp, 14 predicted proteins | sample TergutTh196P3_FD_73070 | JGI IMG/M metagenome (GOLD analysis project Ga0099364, IMG submission 73070) | Microcerotermes parvus P3 segment gut microbial communities from Pointe-Noire, Republic of the Congo - Th196 P3 | ecosystem: Host-associated > Arthropoda: Insects > Digestive system > Gut ... | reverse complement strand
GGAAAAAAGCACGATTCTCAAGACAATATCCGGTCTATTGCGCTGCCAATCCGGCGAAATCGCTTTTCTCGATTCGGATATCAAGACCCTCGCCTCCCACCTCATCGTCAAACGCGGACTTGCCCATGTACCGGAGGGCAGGCGAATCTTTCTAAGAATGAGCGTACAACAGAACCTCGAGATGGGAAACTACAGCCAGGCGAAAGACAGCATGCGTGAACGGATGTCGGACGTCTTTACCCGATTTCCGCGTCTGAAGGAGCGCCGGAACCAGATCGCGGGCACGCTATCCGGCGGCGAACAGCAGATGCTCGCCATTGGCCGCGCGCTGATGTCGTCGCCGACGCTGCTGATGCTCGACGAACCCTCCATGGGCCTTGCGCCTCTGCTTGTCGAACAACTCTTTGACATCATTAAAGAGCTGAACGACGCCGGCGTTACCATTCTGCTCGTCGAACAGAATGCGAGAATGGCGCTTTCGATTGCGCATCGTGGTTATGTCCTGGAGACAGGGCGCGTCGTAACTGCCGCCGCCTCCGCCGAGTTGCTGGAAGACGCGTCGGTAAACCGCGCCTACCTCGGCGGGTAAGGTGAGCCCTCGAATCAGTCGCGCGTTGGCACTGTGCCCCGAATCACTGTGTCCCAAATCAGTTGAAAAGCCAATGTTTATGTGGTATCCTGTATTAGTAGCTGATACTCTCAAGACATCAAACTAAAACAAGAAGTCAAGAGTGTCAGATGCTAACGCTACGGAATCGCAGCACCGCGAAGCCGCGCGATATTGCCATCGTCCGTCTATTCGTTCAAGGGGATTTACCGGTTTCGACGGGGGAAGTGGTGGCAGAGGAAGCGAGCCGGGTTGGCGCCAGCCCGTTAAAAAGGTGCAACAGCTTAATTGCGAACAATGATTTAGCATTCGCTGCTTAAAGCAGCTGACTCCCCGCTTTCTGCGCCTGCGGTGAGGGATGGGGAGACATTTAGCAGGCTACCGACGGCCCAGCTTTTCGTAAGCCAAAGGGAAATTTACGGAAATAGCGCCTGCTGATCCTGTTTGTGGGAGCTGTCAGGGGCGAAATCAAAGCACAAACTGCGCTCGAAGAAGCTCTGTGGTCATTCTTTCGGACAGGGGTTCAACTCCCCTCATCTCCATGAAAAATGAAACCGTAATGGTTTCATTTTTTCCTTTGCGGAGGGGAGTTGAACGGGCGGAGCAACTCCCCTCATCTCAATCATTATTCTGGCAGAAGCACACTGTATACACTGTGTTCCTTGCTATACTGGAACGCATATTGTGTTTGTTGATTAAGGCTCATCCTCTTAATGTATTGTGGGATCCAGTTTTACTAAAATATAAAACTTTCTATCCTCCCCCAGCCCCAATATCTGGAAACTATGGAAATCACAAACTATGGAAATTGCATTGACAACGCACGTACTATTCGCATATTATTGAAACAGCAATTGAAGAGAGAGGATTTTTCAAATGGCGCAAACGAATCTCACCATCCGCATTGACGAAAACTTAAAAAAAGAAGCCGAAACACTGTTTGATAAAGTTGGCTTATCGATGACTTCAGCTATAATTGTATATTTCCGTCAAGCAATCCTTGAACAAGCGATACCTTTTCGTATAAAGGCAAGACCGGACGATGAGGAAGCAAATCAATTCCGGCGACTGATTGACGCCATCCGTGCAGAAAACGAACAAAAGGGTTTTTTGACCGAAGAGGAAATCAACGCTGAAATACTGGCATACCGTAAGGAAAGGCGGGAAAGTGCCGTTTGAACAATGCGGTTATGGCAGTTTTGGACACGAATGTATTGGTCTCATCATTATGGGTGGAAAGCGGTAATACAGCGACGATCATTAAAAGCATTCCCAGCCTAATCATACCTTGCTACAATGACAAGATTCTTTCAGAATATGCCGATGTTTTGAGTCGTCCGAAGTTTAGCTTTTCCGTTGATAAAAGAGAAAGTCTGTTGTCAAAAATAAAGGATTATGGAATCGAGTATTTGCCTGATGAAAGCGAAGATGCGATGATTGACGAAGATGACCGCATTTTCTACGATACGGCAAAAGCCAGCGGTTCAATCCTTATCACTGGCAATACAAAGCATTATCCAACAACGCCTTTTGTTATGACTCCATCCGATTTTTTGAAAAAGTACGACGGTTGACCAGATAGCTGCAGCCACAAGCCTGACCCGCCAAGAAGCAGAAAATATTCGTGTTTAAGCCTGACGGGCCATTCTCCGATTGGTGCATTATCGGACAGGGGCGATTTGGCACCCAAATCTGGTAGCTATTTGGTTGCCATTTTTGCTCGGGGTTTATCGGTGACTGCCGGTGACCGGGAGTGAGTTCCGAAATGAACATCGTTTAGGGTTCAACTCCCCTCATCTCTATTAAGCCAGCGTTACCGGTATAGACTACTATTCTTTCAAAACTAAACATTCTAGGTGAATCATGAAAAGCAGTAACTGGAATTATTATAATGTGAAAATTATTAAGCAAATCATGGTTTTAGGCAAACCAGACCCGGATCTCATAGATGAATTCTATGGTGATGATGGGAAGCAGCACTTTGAAGAGAGTCTACTGCTTGTTCATGCGCAATCACACGAACACGCCTATAGAATTGCACAAAAAATAGCCACAAAGGATGAAAAACCATATCCAAACAAATATGGAGAACAGGTGATATGGAAATTCGTCAAGGCAGTTGATTGTTACATAATACTTGATGAGTTAACTTCGGGAGCGGAACTCTATTCTTGCCTTCACACAGTCGATAAATATGAATCTGCAATTGATTTCATAGACAAATGGTTTCGCCACTCGGATGAATAATGCTTTTTCAGAAATGCATCCAGTATTATATGTGGATGCGAGCATGATCAATAATGATTTCTTTGTTGTTAGCTATCGAAATAGCATTATAAAGGCTATAACGACATATTGGCACTCAGGTATTACCAGAGTATAGAATAAAAGCAATACCACAAAAGGGTACCTATCTGCAAACCTTATTCAAGTCTGGTATCTTTTGGGAGTATACGAAGGCAGTTGGAGGTTCGGCATAATGATCGTTATTCCGAGGTCGGAATAAAAACTTTGAATATGAGATAGTAAAAGAGTATCCGTATTATTTTCTTGACTATCAGGAACGGTTCGACGCAAGCGAACGCTGGGACGATAGATTCGTTTCTTCATCAGGTGAATGGAGCGGGAATGTTTATGATTTTTTCCGCAAGGCTTATAATAAGCTTTCACAGAACATAAAGGTTCCGTTCAAGGTTGTTGACGGTCTGCGCGTCGAGGATACCCCCGTACATAAAGCAATTCGGGAAGCGCTTGCCAATTGCCTCATCAACGCCGATTATTATGAGCGGCGCGGCTTGGTTATCAAATATAAGCCGGAAGAAATAACATTGGAAAATCCGGGCCGTTTTCGTATTGACATTGCAACGGCCATTGAAGGAATCGTGACGGATCCGCGTAATGCATTATTGATGAAGTTTTTTAACTTAATCGACGTCGGCGAACGTTCCGGGCGTGGAGTATATGAGATATACCGGGCATGGGCCAGTATGCGTTGGGATACGCCTACGCTTGATGAAGCCTTGATTTTGACCGTACGATTCTGACCTTACCATTAAAAAAAGAGACGACAAAAAGAGACGATAAAAAGAGACGATAAGAATGAGACGACAAAAACAAGACAACAAAAGGAGGCCATTCTCTCATTTCTTAAGAAAAATGACGCAATCACAACGGTCGACGCCGCTGCACTTTTGCATATTGGTACAACGAGAGCATAAACACTGCTCTACCAATTGATAGACGCAGGAAAAATTGCGGCGCAAGGGGACAATAAGAACAGGCGTTATGTTCTTAGGAATCAATAGTTGCACAATTCGTCGCTAACGCCAGCCGAATTGCTATCATTCGCAGAATAGGAGACGAAGATGATGACAAATGCTGAAGCAATAAAGAACCTCACGCTTGAGCAACTTGAAAAATTTCTCGACCAAGTTTTTTTGACAGGATTTAACATAGGTTACCAGTCTATAGTAGACCCCGATATTCACGACGGAAATCCGTTTCATGCAGACTGGTTGAATGCGGATGTGGATGAATCACCAATGCTTGTTGAAGATGAAACGGGTGAAACGCTCATCATTAATAAGCTTGCGAATGTTGTTATGCGGATTGTAGAGTTTGACGTTGATAAGATACCCAAAGACATAAGCTGGCAGCAACAGGTTGTGCTGCCGGAAGGTATGGGGACCGCGGAGGAATCACTGTGATACTGCTCGCTAAAAATTGACACCTTGTTGGATGGGCGGGTTGTCGAGGATAACCGGGTTGAATACAAAGAAGGCTGGAGTCCGTCTGATACGATCCATACAATCTGCGCTTTTGCGAATGATTATTCAAACGTCAATAGCGAATATATCGTGATCGGTATAAAAACAAAAGATGGCATCCCTATTGTTACGATTCGTCAGCATGAGGGATTGAATGTCAATAGGGCTGAAATCACTATAGGCAATGGTTCTAAATATGACAAAACTGGCGTCCTGAAAGATGGCGTGAATGTCGTGAAGGATGACGTGAATGGTGTGAAAGAGATTCACGCAAACATAATCGAAATGATTAAAATTGAGTCAAAGGAGGCGTTGCAGATGGCCGGAGAACTGTTGATGAGCGTCAGTCAGGACGAAAAGGAGCGGGCTATCTTCCGCAGCCGCCGGATGTACCAGTCTGATCTGGAGTCAAACATGGCTACTGCTGAAAAAAAAGGGGTTCTTTCCGTTGCAAAGAATCTTCTGAAGATGGGCTTATCAACGGAGAAAATCATGGAAGCTACCGGACTGACCCGCAAGGAGATTGAAGAATTGACCGGGTTTAAATAAGTGTAAAATCTTTTGCCGGCGTATTGCAATCCCCTATATCGGATGATACGATAAAGATCGGTTTTAGTATTCCTATGATATGGACTACCCGAGAGTCACGATACCTCATTCCTGTTTCCTGGAGTGTGCGTGCCGTTTGGCTCTTTTCTTTTGCGAGGAGGCAATGATGTTAAATCGATCTCAACCTATAGATCCCAAGTTCTACGGTAAACTGAAACTCGATGATAGAGACGATAAGAAAAAAGACGAACGAATCATCAAAGCCCAATTTATTGGTGAAATGTTCAGAGATATATTGAACGACAACCGAAGACAGAAGCCTTCGCTACTGACTCGGCTTCATTGGAAAAGGCGCAGGATAAAAGACACATATTACGATATAAAAAATGCGATCAGAAATCACATAAAATGGTTTCGCGTGATCAACGGACTGCGTCCGTGGGAAGGTTTTAGCGGGCTAATCAGCGTGATGCAGGCCCATTTGCATGATTATCTTGAGACAGAAGAAAAATATGGTATTTCCCTTGAAGAGTACAAAGCGGAAAAAATCAAAAGCGTCAGAGAAACGCTTGAAATTTTGGAACGTATGAAAGAACCGGAGGAATACACCTTTAAGTTGCTCAGGTTAGTTGAACAAAAGTATCCGAAGTATATGTATCTTATCACAGAATATGACGGAGGTACGTCTTACAGCGGCGATTTTGTGGCGCAGGGCAACGGTTGGACCGGCAAAGAAAGCGGACGAGATTGTCGCGAGGGGTATTTTGAGTTTAGGGAAGGAAAATTTGTATTGGCAGACAGTCCGGACATAGGCGAAACGGAAAGGCTGCTGGCTGAGTTGCGGCAATACTATGAGGAACGGGACGCCGGATACAAACAGGCTGAAATCAATGCAAATGAAGACTTTGAACGATTGGGGCAATTACTGAAAGAAAACCTGTATTCATGGTGGGATTAAATACCACATCCTGATCTGTCATGTAGAGGAGGAATTGCAATTGAGCCTGTGACAGAATTTATACCGGAAATCGCAACGAAACGGATGGGGATAGTATGAAACCGGGGAGCAACGTAGAGATAACAAAAGCAAAAATGGGTCGATTGCTTTATTGTCTGAATTGGCATATTAAAGACTTATCTAAAGAAGCCTCCACTGATCATTTATCTGAGACAGAGAAAGAATTATTCAGAAAGCGAACAATGCTTCTGCGCGCTTTAAAAACAAGAGTTCTTGCAAAGCTTATTGTTGAAGGACACGCTTCCTTACGAGGCGTCCAAATCAGTTTCCACAACAAGAAAAAATACTATTCTATAATGCTGAACCGTGATTTCTACTTCCACGCGCCGCTTAAAGAGTGTAAGGAGGTAATAGAAGAATATGAGAAGGCTGGGATTGACACCTCCTCCATCGAAGCGCAGATGGGAAATATTCAATTCCTATTCACTGGATCAGGTATTTGAAATATTGTACGGATATTTAAACGGTAGCATCCACATTTCCTCGAAAGCAGGGAACACGTCGATTTTGGCTGCTGATGAAATGATTGAGAGTATTGCTTTGATCGGCTATCGGGTAATTTTAAAATACTGCAAAGGTGAGACGCCGCATCCCGGTCGGATGTCCGTATGGGAAAGCTGCCTGAGAATCGCTGACATACTGGAGGCGGACGGCTTACTGCCAACATGCGAGAGAGAAGCGATTGTTATCGAAGGATACCGTTTTCACAGTAGGATCTACCGCACTGATAAGATTGGCAATATCTATTTACCAGAACGTCCTGGCGAAAAAGTGAGTTGTGATGATTCAAATCATAACATATTGAAAGAATTATCTTCTTATCAATGGCATGTTGGAAAGAAGAGAGCGGCAAATCTGATACGGGCTTATTCAGATGAAGTTTTTTAACTTAATCGACCTCGGCGAACGTTCCGGGCGTCTGGTTCAAAGTCTACTGAAGGAAAGCCATCATTATTTGTGAGAATCAGTGTGCTCATATTTCTCCTTTAATGATGTTATTCTGCTTGGATTAACTCTTTGGTTCAAACTGATAATATACTGCCTGGTGGGCGATTCGTCCTGAAACGCCGCTTTTAATGATACGCGTTGAAACGGCGTTAACGCATCATTGCGGTACAAGTTTTCAACGTCCTGCATGGAAAACAACGAACCACATTGATCAATATATTTCCGCAAATAGCGAAACCAAAGGCTCGCGCTCTTTCTCGAGTGCTGCGCCGCCATCATCATATATTCAGACCATTCCACTGCTGTCACTTCCTTTGTCTTCTTTTCACGGAATATCAGCGAAAAACTCGTAAATGCATTTCACGCCTTATCAAGGTCAATCTCTATGCGCATATCGGCAAGGTTATGCACCATTTCCTCAAAAGCACTGATTTCTACCATTCATTGCCGTGGTAATAAGATGAGCAGCGTCGATAGATTACGCTATAATACCAGTATAGCACAAGTTTGTAACGAATCGCGACTTCGATTGTCTTATACATGAGGGGGTGAGAATGGGTGGATTTTGACGAACTATACAATGCTTTCGCCGATGATGTGTACCGCTATACCCTTTCGCTGTGCGGAAACAAACACATAGCCGAAGATATAACGAGTGAAACATTTTTGAAGGCTATTCAAGCAAGTAACAGTTTTAAAGGCGAATGCAGTGTTCGTGTATGGCTTTGTCAGATTGCGAAAAATACATATTTCAATTTAGCAAAGCAAAAAAAATTCATCGCAGAAATGCCCGCCGACATACAAAGCGGCGATGCTATGGAGCTGAATTTTCTTGACCGGACGCAAGCCTTAGAAATCCATAAAACGTTGCACCTTTTAGGCGAACCGTATAAAGAGGTCTTTTCCTTGCGTTTTTTTGCAGAATTGTCTTTTGCGGATATTGGAATAGTATTCAAGAAGTCTGAAAGCTGGGCAAGGGTGACATTCCATCGAGCGAAAAATAAAATCAGGGAGGCAATCGGAAATGATTGATTGTGCTATTATTCGCGACTTACTGCCGCTTTATGTGGACGATGTGTTGAGCAAAGAAAGCAAAGCATTGGTAAGCGAACACCTCGCAGCATGCGAAAGCTGCATGAGCGAGTTTACAAAAATGCAAAGTGAATTTGTTAAGCTGCCGCCTATTAACGGAGCAAAAATCGAAGCATTGAAGTCTATGAAAAAAAAGCTGTTTAAGAAAAATGTGATGGTATCGCTTGGGAGTATTGCGGTCTTGGTGGTATTTGCTCTGGGGTTCATTAACTGGGTACTTTTACCACAAACACCGATTCCGTACGAAGATGGTCTGTTGAGAGTCGAAGTGAATACCACAAAAGTCGCTCGTGATGAAAACGGTCATCTGTTTGTTTATGCCTCCGGTTCCACAACTCTGCCCTTTATGCCTTTTGAAGAACGGGGAGTTCTGGATATTATATCCTCAAGAAAAACAGCAAACAGGAGCGCGACAACTATTTATCTTGAAGAAAATGGTGAAAGAATCCAAATAGCGTTTGTTAATTTTACGGAAAGTTTGCTTTCGAAATGGGAACCGGGCGGCGAAACCGCTTACTCGTTTAGAATCATCGAACCCCAAAACAGTCAAGTGCTGTCAGAAAACGGTATAGATGTTGAATGGGAAGTATTTGACAGAATCGAAGTCTACTATGTTGACCAATTCATCAGTGACATCAACGCGCAAAAGGATTATGATCAATTGAGAAGCGATGGCACCTTGCTATGGAGCGGCGTGCTTCATTGATGGTAATCAACTCATATTCCGAATAACCATCAAAATATAGGATAAGCTGCAATTGCCACGCTATGTAGCACACGGTCGCCACGATAAATAGCGATCCCGAACTCAAATGTCACCTATGTTTGCTTGTGACAGTCAGAGCTTACCTGTAAATTTGAAACAGGCAGCGAACTGCTGTACTAAAAAATTCGGGAGGAAACGATCATGACAAAGTTTTCAGAAAAGCTCAAAAGTTTGCGCAAGCAGTACAATCTCACACAGGAGCAATTAGCGGAGAAACTCGGTGTTTCGCGGCAAGCGATAACGAAATGGGAAACTGACGGCGGTTTGCCCGACATTGAGAATCTAATGGAAATTGCGGCGCTATTCTCATTTACGCTTGACGATTTGCTGTCGGATAACAAGGCATTAGCAAAAAAGAGCTACACTTATGAGAGCGTAACGGAATATGATGTTTCGGCAAAAACACACTTTGATATTCACACAGGCGGCGCAAACGCAATTATCCTACGTTCGTCAGATAATGAGAAACTGTTTGTTCGTCTTTCTTCTAATGAAATCAGCAACATTTCAAAGGATTTAAAGGTCAAGATTGACGAAAACCGCAACAAACTTGATGTTGAACTAAAACGCATGGGCGGAACATCCGAAGCAGAAATCAAAGCGTCGCTCGTTATCGAAATCACTTTGCCGGAAACGTTCATCGAGGAGATCGAGCTCGAATGCAATACGGGGAAAATCAATCTTTACGGCATTGAAAGCAAAATTCAGCTTGACTGCAACTCCGATACGTTAATAACCTGCGACAGCCTGCCGACTTCGCTTGAGCTCAATCAGATTGGCAAGACGTCTACGCTCCTTATTCCACAAAACGCTGATTATCGTGTAAAGGTGATCGGTAAAAACACCGTGCGTTTTGCACAAGCTGACCGGTCCAATCCCGACAGTACAAATGTGATTGAACTCGTAGGCAGAAACGCTGAACTCCTCATTGATGAAAAGTGATAAAAACCATGATAGACCCACAGGAAATCAAGGATATCGCTAAAGCATATGCTGATGCAAACATCAGGTTTTGGGCATTGTTGAAAAACAGAGCCAAGCCAGATGAACTAGACAGGTATTTTCATGATTTGCATAATGAAATATTTATCCGGGATGCCTATGATTGCTGTACATGCACCAACTGTTGCAAGCGGTATACGATTCGCATTGAGCAGGACGACATTCCCCCGATCGCCGAGCTGCTTGGACAGTCGGATAGCGATTTCGTGAAAAGGTATTTGGTACAGGACACAGAGGAAACCGGGGTTTTCGCAATACAAGCACATCCGTGCCCATTCCTGGGCACGGATGGAAAGTGCTATATTTACGAGGCTCGACCGCTGGTTTGCAGGGATTTTCCGCATACGAAGAAAGCTGACCGATTGTTTAACATGTCCGGAATTTTGAACTTCGCCGAAGACTGCCCTGTGGTGTTTGAGATCCTTGCGCGTCTGAAGAAGCTGTACGGTTTTGAATGAAGCGCAATGCCACAACAGCTACAGATGGAAGCGGCACAAAGTTGATGAGCACGCTGTGTGCTTTTATCATCGCAATAGAACCTTATATGTTCTTTTTCTTGACTATTTGAACCGAAACGAGTATCATGCGATCAAGGAGTGTGATGTATATGGCGCAGTCAACTTTTAGTGTACGTATGGACGAGAACCTAAAAAAGCAATTCGATATGCTTTGTAATGACTTTGGTATGACCGCATCTACTGCGTTTAATATTTTTGCGAGAGCGGTTGTACGGGAACGAAGAATCCCGTTTGATATCGTTGCCCCTTCCGTAGAAACGCCGACCCGAGAAAGCGGTTACTCCGCATTTATGTCCATGCGGAAGACGGCTAAGAATAACGGTATACAAGATTGGACGCTAAAAGAGATAAATGCTGAAATAGACGCTGCACGCCGGGAAAAAAAGGCTCGGCGATGATTGTATACGCTGTAATCGATACGAATGTTTTCATTTCCGCCTTGCTGTCGAGCCATGACGATGCAGCTACTGTCCTTGTGGTTGGAAAACTCTTTACGGGAGAAATCATTCCGTTATTTAATAACGAGATTATGGATGAGTATTATGATGTTCTGAATAGGGATAAGTTTCCCTTCACCCAGGATGAAATAAATGGCTTGCTTTTAGCTGTAGAAAAGTACGGGATTTATGTAGATGCTTCTCCAAGTGGAGTGATTCTTCCCGACATGAAGGACTTGCCGTTTTATGAAGTCGTACTGGACAAACAGGATGACGATGCTTTCTTGGTAACAGGTAATAGCAAGCACTTCCCCAATAAGTCTTTTATTGTTACAGCAAACCAAATGCTGGCGATCTTAAAA
>Ga0099364_10013271_pt1 | contig 11066 bp, 11 predicted proteins | sample TergutTh196P3_FD_73070 | JGI IMG/M metagenome (GOLD analysis project Ga0099364, IMG submission 73070) | Microcerotermes parvus P3 segment gut microbial communities from Pointe-Noire, Republic of the Congo - Th196 P3 | ecosystem: Host-associated > Arthropoda: Insects > Digestive system > Gut ... | reverse complement strand
TACCCATTAATCATTAATCATTAATCATTAATCATTAATCATTAATCATTAATCATTAATCATTAATCATTAATCATTAATCATTAATCATTAATCATTGTTCATTAATCATTTTTTTTTATGAAATCTAAAATCGTGTTTTTACCCTTGGCAAGGACGACTTTTTCGATGCCCGACGCCACAGAAAACTTCGAAAAGTCATGCAGGCTGTTAGACGGGCTTGTTGAAAACCTGCAACGACCGCAGGACATGTTGACGTCGCCCGAAATGTTGTCGGATTATCTGACGACTGTCGATGCGCCTGACTTGATCATTTACCAGTGTACCACATTCATAGGAGGCGATTTCGTGACGGAGATCACACGACGTTTCACCTGTCCTGTTGTTGTGTGGGCGTTGCGCGAGCCTTCGATTGATGGCGGTCGTCTAAAACTCAATTCACTTACCGGCGCTTTTTCAGCGGCTAACAGTCTATATATGCAGGATATCGAACGCGACCCTCCGCCGCTGCCTGACAATCGGGGACATGCTTACCGCTTTATTTACGGCGGCGCTGACGAACCATCGGTGGTGTTGTCATTCAAACAGATTCTTAACGCATTGGAAACAACCCGAAAACTACAAGATTTAGTCGTTGGCGTAGTGGGGACACAACCTGACGGGTTTGGTTTTGGCGATATGGATGAGGCGATGCTGGCAGGAAAATTAGGTGTGAAAATGGTACTAGTGGAAACCGAAAATCTGATGAAGGAAGCGCTTGAATATGCTCCCGGAGCATTTAACGATTCGTTGGCCGAGTTGAAGGAACGTACCAAAGGGTGGGAATCACTCCCTGCTGAAAATATTGAAAAACATGCCCGATTGCGTACTGCATACAAGGACTTTGTAGATAAAAACGGGATTAAAGCGCTTGCCTCGCGTTGCTGGCCTGATTTCTTTACAGGATACGGCGTTCCGGTATGTTCCGTCCTGTCGTTCCTGAATGACTGCGGCGTTGCGACTTCGTGCGAGACTGATATAGGCGGCGCTATCAGCATGTTTATCGGCTCATCACTGACGGGTGGCGCCTCGTATTTCGGCGATCCGGTGGCTATTGACGAAAGATGTGACGCAATTGTTTTCTGGCACTGCGGGGCAGGAGCGCCATCGCTGGCAAGAGGCAAGGATGGTGTTAGAGTAGGGGTGCATCCTAACCGTAAAATAGGACCTACGATGGAGTTTGGCTTGAAAGGGGGCGTGGCAACCGTCCTTCGCCTTGGCAAGAGCCGCGAGGGACTGCGCCTGATGGCGATGCGAGGAGAAGCGTTAGACGAACCGCAAAAATTCTGGGGTACCTCGCTCACTTTCAAACCGACAACAGGGACACCGCAGGAAAAAGTGACAGCCTTAGTGACAGACGGTTGGGAACCGCATTATGTGGTTGTATACGGTGACATCATGGAGGAATTACGGTTGATGTGCGGATTTCTATGTATACCATTTAATGAATACTAATATTGTAAAAAGCAAACAGATTAAATTACAGGAAATGAACATAGAAAAGTTAAATCAGCTAAACCCGCTTCTGAATATCCGTAATGTTAGTGATCTGTCATTCAGGGAGTACGGAAAAGTAATTGCCGGCTACGATTTCTCAGAAATGCTCAGTTACATGGAGCACGAAACGACTATTCCCAAGGATAGCAATATCTACATGGCATCAGTCCCCGAACTCGAAGCGTTTACAATTTACGAACGTTTGTCGAAAGAGTTTTACGGTGAGATGCCAATCCAGGCTGGATATTGCAATGGCCCTAACTCGACGCTGAACGGATTGGAATACCATAAAGGCAGCGAAATCGATATTGCAGTCACCGATTTAGTCCTTTTAGTAGGCCGATTGCAGGATGTGGACGACGGTAAGTATAACTCGAAAGATGTAGAGGCGTTTTTCGTCCCAAGCGGCGAAGCTGTCCAACTATACGAAACGACACTACATTTCGCTCCCTGTAAAACAAGACCGGAAGGTTTCAAATGTATTGTCATTCTACCACGCGGCACCAACGAACCGCTCGAAAACGACAGAACGACATACGACGACAAACTTCTTTTCGCCCGTAACAAATGGCTTTTGGCGCACCCTGAAAGGAAACCCTTGATAGACAAAGGCGCATGGCCCGGAATCATAGGAGAAAACTTGATAATTAAGAACGTTCCTTAGTGTTAAAAATCAAATAACGTGTCGCTTTCCGTAGGGAAGCAATTAGGAATTAGGAATTATCATTAATCATTAATCATTAATCATTAATCATTATTATTAATCTTTTTGGAAAAAATGGAAGAACAGGAATTAAAACGCTTGGAAGAGAAAGCGAAAGAAATACGCAAAATGACCATCGATGCGATTGGTTATTTAGGGGTCGGACATATTGGAGGTGCCCTGTCGGTGGTGGAGATATTGACTTTGCTTTATTACAGGCACATGGATGTGTCGCCCGACGACCCGAAGAAAAAATTTCGTGACAAATTAGTGCTTTCCAAAGGCCATGCAGGACCCGCATTATACAGTGTGTTAGCCGATAAGGGATTTTTCCCGAAAGAATGGCTGCATACACTGAACAAGGGAGGAACAAACCTGCCCAGCCATTGCGATAAGAACAGAACGCCCGGTATTGATATGTCGACCGGTTCGTTAGGACAGGGTATCTCAGCGGCTATCGGTATCGCATTGGCAAACAGGTTAGACGGTATTGATAAAAAAGTGTACCTGATAATCGGCGACGGCGAGTCAAACGAAGGTCAGATATGGGAAGGCGCGATGGCAGCGCCCCACTATAAACTGAATAACCTGATAGCCTTTACCGATAATAATAAAATGCAGATTGACGGCTGGGTATATGATACGATGAATATTGAGGATATAGGCGCCAAATGGACCGCCTTCGGTTGGTTCGTACAGCGCGTGAACGGTCACGACTTCATGGAAATGGACTTAGCCATCGAACGGGCTAAAAAGGAACTTTTCAGACCGTCAATGATTATCTTGGATACCATCAAAGGGAAAGGCGCTTTCTTTGCCGAACGCAGATTAGACAATCACAACATGAACGTAGACTACGAAACAGCAAAAGAAGCATGCAGACTGTTATAATCAATTAAGAATTAAGAATTAAGAATTAAGAAATAAACATTAATCATTAATCATTAATCATTAATCATTAATCATTAATCATTAATCATTAAAATCATTAATCATTAAAATCACAGTTAATGGCACAATTGGAAATGAGGGCGGTGTATGCCCGGACATTGATAGAACTTGCAGAAAAAGATGAACGTATTGTTTTGCTTGAGGCCGACCTGATGAAGGCGTCGGGGACAGGTGTGTTTCGGGATAGATTTCCGGAAAGGACATTCAATATGGGCGTTGCTGAGGCGAACATGGTGGGTGTGGCCGCCGGTCTTTCGGCAGGCGGAAAAATACCCTTTGCCAATACCTTCGGCTGTTTTGCCTCCAGACGAACTTACGACCAGTTTTTCATATCGGCAAACTATGCCCGGTTGAATGTGAAACTCGTAGGCACAGACCCGGGTATTTCAGCGACCTACAACGGTGGGACACACATGCCTTTTGAAGACTATGGTATCATGCGCAATATCCCTAAGTTAGTTGTTTTTGAACCCTGCGACCCGGTGTCGTTGAAAAAATTGGTGCAGGCAGCGGCCGCCCATCCCGGATGTACCTATATGCGCCTGTACAGGAAACCCTTAGAATGTATCTATCCGGAAGAAGAGACTTTCGAGTTAGGTAAGGGTAAGGTGCTGAAAGACGGTACTGATGTTACCATCCTGGCAACCGGCGCCCTTATGGTACAGGAAGCGCTCAAAGCGCATGAAATACTTTATGCAGAAGGTATTTCTGCAGCTGTTATTGATATGCACACGGTGAAACCCATCGATGTGGAATTGATAACGCAATTTGCCCAAAAAACAGGCTTCGTTGTCACAATCGAAAACCATCAGATTATAAACGGATTAGGCTCGGCAGTGGCGGAAACACTGGCCGAAAATTATCCGTGCCGGTTGAAACGAATCGGAGTGGAAGATGAATTTGGAGAAGTAGGAACCCAGGAATATTTACAGGAAAGATACAAACTGACTGCCGCACATATTGTAGAAGTTGTAAAAAAATCATTATATACATGGAAAAAATAATCATAGGAAGTACCCGTGCAGGGTTAACACTAAAGAAAGACCTGATTGCACATTTGGAGGGCAAAGGATTTCAGGTCGATGACGTAGGAATGAAAGCGGATGGCGAATTTGTTCCCTATCATAAAGCAGCGGCAGCGGTTGCTGCCGGAGTATCTGAGAAAAAATATAGCCGTGGCGTTATCATTTGCGGCACCGGGGCCGGAAGCGTCATCGTTGCCGCCAAGTTCAAAGGTGTGTATCCGGTGCATGTGACGAACACCTTCATGGCGCAACAAGCCAAAGCTGTCAATAATTGCAACGTACTGGTCTTTGGCGAATGGCTGTCGCCAGCCAAACATGCCTGCCTGATGCTCGACGCATGGCTTGCCGCAACGTTTACCGAAGGCGTCGACCCCGACTGGAAAATATTTCTAACAAACTGTGTGAAGGAAATCGGCGATTTGGAAAACGAACTATTCAAATAGTTCCTCGTAATATCAGTGCGTGTTCATCGTCATTGCGAGGCGAGGAAAAACGTTATTCAATTATTCCGTGATTCAATTATTTTTTCACTTCGTAAAAAGACACATTTTTTGATTTTTAACACTAAGGTAAGTTCAGTTATTAAACATACATGATAGAACAAGTTATTACAAGCACAAAGATTATCCAATGCGAGCGCCTTACGGCTGCCGATTTGGATAGAATCATCTTTTATTGCTACGGCGAACAAGCCTGCACTTGCATTGTAACAGACAGCAACCCGTTACAACCAAGGGACAAGATGCTAAACGACCTTCGTGAAATCCGCAGTTTTATACTGTTAGACAGGGTTTTCCCCGACCCAAAAACAGACGACATCATGACGATGGTCAACGAGTTACAAGGGAAAGCGGTCAATATAGTCATCGGTATCGGTGGCGGAAGTACGATGGATTCGGCAAAAGCAGTTGCCGCTGTATTATGTAACGGCGGCGACCTGAACGATTACTTAGGCGCTGATGCAACACGGAAAATCGAAAAAAGGGAACTGAAACTGATTCTCATCCCAACGACCGCAGGAACAGGTTCGGAAGTAACCAAAGTAGGCGTGTACACCGCGCAAAATGGAAGAAAATACACGTTGGGACATCCATTGATGCAAGCCGACATAGCCGTTTTAGTTACGGACTTTGTGCATGGATTACCCCCGGATATTACCGCATCAACCGCTTTTGATGCGCTATCGCATGCATTGGAAACGATCTGGAACCGCAATGCAACACCGCTATCCGACAGGATTGCCGTCGAAAGCGCAGTTCATATCCTGAAATGGATGGAGAAGGCATACGACAGTTCCCTTATAGTAGCGGCTGCAGGTCGCGCGGAGATGCTTGAAAGCGATGACATGGCAGAAACTGTGGATATGGCTGCAGGTCGTGCAGAGATGCTTGAAGGCGCTTGCATGGCTGGTACGGCTTTTACGATGACAGGTACGGCGGCAATTCACGCCCTTTCGTTCATCTTTTCTGAGGAATGGCATGTCCCGCATGGAGTCGCCTGCGCATTTATGCTGGAAGACGTTTTTCGCCTGAACATCAGTAACCAAAAGACAAAGCGATTATTGGCGCAGATAGCCGAAACCCTGTTCAACAAGGTCGAAAGAGCGAAAGGTCAAAAAGACGAACTTGTGATGCAAGTAGCCGGGACGATGTTTAGTAAAGAGGAACAGGTGGTGCAGGTATCCGAAACCCCGCTCAACAATGATGATGAAGAACAGTTAATAGTCAAACTGTTAGACAAAATTATCGCATTAAAGAAAAAGTTCGGATTACCATTCACATTCAAGGATTTGCAGATCAACCTTGAAGAAAACAGGATAGAAGAACTCTTTGCTAAATCGTTAGACGACCCAAAGATGAAAAACAACATCGTGCCTATCGACACAAAAATCATTTTTGAATTAATCAGGAATAAGATGTAAATGATAGAGATAATGCTACTTGTCGGATTAGTGGTATTTATAACCCACACGGTTGAATCCATAACCGGTTTTGGGTGTACGGTATTGGCTTTTCCGTTTGTGATTTTTCTAATGAAAGACCTAGAGCAGGCCAAAATCATTCTTTCCATACTTGCTTGGATGTTAGCCGCTTATTTTGTCGTTACAAAATTCAGATACATCAATTGGAAACAATTTTGCATTATCATCCTGTTAGCTGGTTTTGGAATGCCGATAGGTATGTTGATATTCCAACATTTGGATACCGCTATCTTGAAGAAGTTGCTTGGCATATTCATCGTGTTCTCGGCAGCTATTCAACTGTACAAATGTTTTTCCGTGAACAGGCTTAAAAGTACGCAACCGTCGCAAATCCATAAGGATTCCCATGGTTCAAATAAAATCCGTGTTCATCTACAAAATCTTTATTATCTGTGCGCCAATATGCTATTAAAATATACCGGCTACGTTTTTCTGTTTGCAGGCGGGATCATTCACGGCGCTTTTGCGGCAGGCGGCCCATTGGTTGTGCTGTATTCTGCCGGCAAAATGCCTGAAAAAGCTCAATTTCGAGCTACCATGTGCCTTTTATGGACAGCTCTCAATACGGTATTAATGATTCAGTATATGCTCGAGAAGAAACTAAACCTCGAAACAGGACGCAACCTGTTGATTTTAATTCCGTTCTTAGTAGCCGGTATCATAGCAGGAGAAGCGATTCACAATAAAGTCAATGAAGCGTTATTTAAAAAGATAGTGTTTGCTTCGTTACTAATAGTCGGCGTGGTTATGGTCTTTTAAAAATATTAATCAATTAAATATAAAATCAATGGAAAGAAGAAATTTTATCAAAACAGCTGTCGGCAGTGTTGCGCTGGCAGGCTTGGGAGGAACAGCGATGGCTGCTGTTTCGTCATCGCATGGATCGAACCAAGCGAAATTTACGCTAAAATATGCGCCAACATTGGGAATGTTCAAGTTGAATGCGGGTGATGACCCGATAGACAATCTGAAATTTATTGCCGACCAGGGATTCAGGGCGGCTTACGACCTCGGAATAATAGACCGTCCTCCTGCCGAACAGGAAAAGATCGCCAATGAAGCCCGCAAATTAGGCCTTGAGTTAGGTCAATTTTCCATGCGAACAGCCGGTGGACAGCAATTTGTACTAAATACGCCGGACGGCAAAGAGTGGATCAAGCAAAAGATGCTCGCCGGTCTCGAAGTACAAAAACGTACCGGCATCAACAAAGGATTGATCGTGACGGGAAATGTGGATTCCAAGTTACATATCGAATACCAGACAGTCAATGTGATCGAAAACCTGCGGATGTGTTGCGACATCGTGGGCAATGCCGGCCTGATGTTAGTCTTAGAGCCGCTCAATACGTTAATCAACCACCCCGGCGTGTTCCTGCAACGTACCCCCCAAGCGAAAATGATTTGCGTAGCCGTGAACCATCCCAGCTGCAAAATGGTAAACGACCTGTACCATCAACAGGTTACCGAAGGCAATCTGATCCCGAACCTCGAAGCATGCTGGGATTATATCGGCTCTATCCATCTCGGCGACAACCCGGGACGTAACGAACCCACCTCCGGCGAAATCAACTATAAGAAGATTTTCCAATGGTTCTACGACAAGAAGTATGACGAAGTCCTTTCGTGCGAACATGGCCAAAGCAAACCCGGCAAAGAAGGCGAATTAGCAATAATCCAAGCCTACCGCGAAGTAGACCCTGCTAATTCCTAATAAATTATGAATTAGGAATCAATTATGAATTATGAATTATGAATTTTGTAGGGGCGAACCCTTGCGGTCGCCTGCCCATTGTTCATTATTCATTGTTAATTGTTCATTGTTAAAAGTTGTTCATTAATCATTAATCATTTATCATTGATGGATAGTTCGGCAATTCTACCATTCAAACCAATATGGATGCCGTCCTGAAATCGAAGATATCAAGTCCGAATGAATGGGCGGTATCAATCGGCAAATCCGGTAGCACATACTTTGTATCTGCTCCTTTGGAAGGGTCAAGTGGTAGTGGTTCGATTCCTCCTGTTCCTTCCGGTGATTTTTATGCGCATGGACACAGCCATCCTAACAATTCAAGCGGCGTTCCTTCTTCGGGTGATTTGTATAATTTTCTTGAACAGGCGAAAAATATTACGACATTGCAGACCATGTATGTTTACGGTTCAGGATGGAACGGTTCAACCGAAGTCTATGCTATAAATGTTTCAGACAGAGCGGCCATATCAGCGTTCCTTACCCAGTACCCTAAAAGCAGCAACTGGACAGGTAGCTTTTCGAATTCCTTTGCCGGCGATGTCCAAATTGCTTATCAAGCGGCATACGCAATGTACAATTCGGGTCAATACAATAATAACGGTGCAACCTACCCTTACTATATTGATGCAGTCGCATTATCCTATATCATGAGTCAACTTAATATGGGCGTAACACTTTCAAGGAAAGTTGATAATGCCTCATTTAATATAATAAGCGCCATGAAACAGACCTCCGGCGGAAACACAATTTTAAACATCAATACATGCAATTAGTAAAATTAACAGTAACATTTTAAAAGTGAATGATATGAAAAATAAAGTAAAACTGATAATCCTGATAAGTTTGACAGTGCAGTTATGTAATGCACAGACGGTTAGAACGGTGGACGAATACAAGGCTAAATTCGATGCCATCGTTCCCATCCTCAAACTTGTAGAGAAGGATACAAGCAACTATATCGGCAAACCCTTCTCCGAATTTGCAAAGCATTTGGAAGAATGCGGCGCGAAAATAATACGATTGAGTATTTCGCGTCATGATAATTATGCTTTACCTCAGCATATTTACGGAATATATTTGTGGTTTACAACGAATGAAGACCGAAATCTTGAGAGTCCCCATGGACTGAGATTTCCTGGGATATGGATTCACTTCAAAGGAAGTAAGCCCTATGAAAAGGGTGTCAGTCTAATGAGAGAATACCAAGCTTCTTTCACCAAGGAAGTGGAAGAATTTTATTCGGATGCGGTTATCGAATCGTTTAATTTTTATATTCCGGAAGATATTTATATGCCGCATGCAAGGAGAAACGAATAGATAAACTAAAATCTTTCTGTCGAATATTTTTTATTTTTTTTATGCACAAGTCTGTTTATTGTTTATTACTAATCATCTCCCTGTTCTTTTCATGCAGGGGAAAGCCGGACATGCTGGAAGTCGCCTTGCGTAAGGCGGGCGACAACCGTCCGGAGTTGGAAAAGGTATTGGACTTTTACAGTCGAAACCCGGATGACATCCTGAAGTACAGGGCGGCTGTTTTTTTGATAGAAAATATGCCGGAGTATTATTATTTTTCCGGTAAGGAATCGGATGCTTTTCGTGATACGGTTATAGCGTTTGGGTTGCGCAATGATTATCCTGTTTCCAGCCCTGATGTGCGGAATGTACCGACCGAGATGTTTGAGGATAAATATACCGTTCCCGTCTTTCGCCGACTGCAAAAAGTGTACGACATCCAGGTAATGACAGCTGAATACCTGATAGAAAACATTGAAATGGCTTTTGAAGCATGGGAACAGGCACTCTGGAGTAAAACCGTTACATTTGCCGAGTTTTGCGAAAGCATACTTCCATACCGGCTTGGGGTAGAGCCGCTGGAAAACTGGAGGCGTAAATATCGCGATACATTCCAGCCGGTATTGGACAGTCTGCTGCAAAGAGCTGATCCGTTAACAGCCGGACAGTTGCTTTACGACACGATATATAACAGCCGATGGATATTTGATAACATGGTTTCGTCCGAGATTTTAGGTGCATCAAGTCTGTTGGAATGTCGTGTGGGGAGTTGTCGCTTGTTGGCCGACTATGCCGTTTTTGCCTTTCGATCGGTTGGTATTCCATGCGGTATTGACTGCATCCTGCAGAACCCCGACATGCTATATCGGTATCATTATTGGAATTACCTGAAAGACCTGTCAGGGAAAACCATTCCTTTTGAACTGTACCAAACCGGCCCCTCACCTGAACCGGGACATATCAACCGCAAAAAAGGGAAGGTTTACCGGTTACATTACGGCAAGCAAACTTCGTCGATAGCCATGCGATACGGGAAAGAAAAAATACCGCCTCCGCTTGATGACGCCTGTCTGACGGATGTCTCTGACGATTATTTTGAAGGAACTATGGTCGAATTTAAAACCGGTCGGATAGAAATAGATGGCGATCTCTTTTATTTGGGCGTTTTTAATAACAGCATTTGGGTTCCTGTTACTTGCAGTAAAGTGAAACGCGGAAAAGTCGTTTTTCACAATATCGAATCCGGAATTGTCTATAAGGCATTTTATTATCGTGATGACGTTATAATTCCTTTTTCAGTTCCGTTTATAGCACAGGAAAACGGTCAACCATATTTTTTATTCCCTGACGTCAAGAAGTCTCAAACGATGCAGGTGAGCAGGAAACACCCGTTCCCCGTCTGGAAAGATGAGTTTAAGCACCGCTCAGTAGGCGGGTTGTTTCAGGGCGCCAACCGGAGTGATTTCAGTGATGCCGTCACATTATTTACAACAACAGAAGAAATGGATGCGTTTTACCACCGGATAAAGATTGAGAATCCCACAAAATTCAGATATTTACGTTATTATTCGGCTCCCGACAGCCATAGTAACATTTTTACGAAATCATCTATTTTTTGCCCTGACATTTTTACAGAAACATCTATTTTTTGCCCTGACATTTTTACAGAAACATCTATTTTTCGCCCTGACATTTTTCGATTATAAAAAAAAGTATTATTTTTACGGCTGATTAACAAATCGTAAAAAAATAGATATGGATGAAAAAACCCACAACCCATAAATCATTGTTCATTGTTCATTGTTCATTGTTAAAAGTTGT
>Ga0099364_10013270_pt1 | contig 11066 bp, 10 predicted proteins | sample TergutTh196P3_FD_73070 | JGI IMG/M metagenome (GOLD analysis project Ga0099364, IMG submission 73070) | Microcerotermes parvus P3 segment gut microbial communities from Pointe-Noire, Republic of the Congo - Th196 P3 | ecosystem: Host-associated > Arthropoda: Insects > Digestive system > Gut ... | reverse complement strand
ATGCCGTCAACATAACTCGTTTGAGTCGGCGGTGTAGTAATAGTAATTCCCGTAACAGTGGGACCGGGGCCAGGGGGGGTGCCGCCGCCGCCGCCACCACCGGAGCCGCCGCCGCCGCCGCCGCCGCCGCCACCGCCGATACCGGAGGCCGTGCCCGCAACGTTAAGCGTACCGCCGCCAGGAGCTGGGACGCCGGGTGCACTCAGTGTAACCGTTGTGCCGGCAGCTGAAGTCACCACCGTCATGGTCCCGGCGAATGGCGCGCCGCCACCTGCGGGATTAAATTGCACACTGTATCCGGTCAAAGACGGCGTTACAGTTATGGTACCCTCGGAGATCAACCCGCCGGTAGCATCTGTAAAGCGCATCACATACCTGTCGCCATTTGCCGGCGTAAGCACTTGCCGCGGTATCGTCCTGTCGGTGGAAATTACCGTCTCCATCGGCCTGTTGTTAGCTCTTCCGGGAATTACCAGATCCTCATAGCGCTGAGGACCATCCTCCTCCCCCGAATCGCTGCTACAGCCGACGACCGTGAAACTCAATGCCAGCACCACCATGGTAACCAGCAATCCGAAAAACTTTAGCTTTCTCATACTAAACTCCTTCCATACAAATATAAATAAACACCCAATTGAGGCGCTTTCTCGTGAAAAGCGAGCACCCCCCATAAGGAGAGGGGGTGCTCACCAGGAGATGTTTCAACCAGCTAGTCCCCCTTTTCGGCAAGGGATGTCGCCGGACTAAAACCTAAAAAATATGTCTATATAGACATTTTAATTGTATAATATATCTATATAGATTGTTTTGTCAATATGTTTTACATCAATTTGGACATATTTTTAGATTTTTTCATCTAAAATATCTCTTGTATGGACGACCCTCTAATATTCTGGGAAAATGTCAAAAAAGAGATAAAATCACAGAATACCACTCAGGAATGGGTGGCGAAAAATGCAGGCATCAGTTTCAATACTTTTCAAGGATGGATTTCAAAAGGTGTATTTCCAAGGGTTAATGAGGCGATACGCATAGCTGTTTCACTAAATACAACTGTTGAGTACCTTGCCCGCAATTCGGTTCAAGATAACAAAAAACAAATAGGAATCATTTGTCAACATCTGGCAATAATTCAAGAAAGCATAGACTGCATAAAAGAAGCGGCTAGAGAACTGCAATAAGGCCCTGCAGGCTCGCTTTACAAGAGCTATTGCGCCGATTATCATATAAGCATGAAAACCCCTATTCTTGCGCCTTCGGTGCTGGCGGCTGATTTCTCAAAACTGGCAGAGGCGGAGGCGCATATTGACGCCTCCGGCGCTGAATGGACCCACCTGGATGTTATGGACGGAGTTTTTGTCCCCCAGCTTTCCTTTGGCGCAAAGATGGTTGCGGACCTCCGGCGCTTGAGCCCTTCGGTTTTCGACGTCCACCTTATGACCATACACCCGGAAAACCATATCGCGGATTTTGCCAAGGCAGGTGCCGATTATATCACCTTTCATTTCGAGGCAGCGCTGCATGTGCACCGCATCCTTGGCGCCATAAAGGATCTGGGCAAAAAAGCCGGGATAAGCATTATTCCATCCACGGCGGTACAGGCAATCGGGGAAATTCTTCCTTTCGTTGATTTGGTCCTCGTCATGACCGTCAACCCCGGCTACGGCGGCCAAAAACTCATCCCCCAGTGCCTGGAAAAGGTTAGGCACTTGGCCCGCCTAAGGGAAGAAAACGGCTATTCCTACCTAATTTCCGTTGACGGCGGGGTAAATCCTGGCACCGCAGCCCAGATTAGGGAAGCGGGGGGGGATGTGCTTGTAGCGGGCGAAGCTTTTTTCAGGGCCGAGGACAAGAAAGCCGTTGCCTCCCTCCTTAAAGGTACTGATGGCTAATGAAACTGGATCCAATTCTTAGCAAAGCGGTCCTCTTTGCCAGAAAGGGGAACTTCGATCAGGCAATCAAGACCCTCGAAACCGAAGCAAACCGCTATTACGGTTCCTTTACCTATTATTACCTTCTGGGCCTTTCCTATTTGCATTCAAAAATCTACGGGCGGGCCCTAAGCTACTTTAGGCTGGCGGCGGAACAGAAAATGAGGGAGCCCAACACCATGCTCGGCATTGCGGCGCTCTACCTGAACCACGGGGATACGGACAAGGCGGTGGACCTTTACCTGGAAGTTCAGAGCCTTGACGAATCCAACAAAATTGCCGGAAGGGCGCTTAAAATAATCCGGCAGTTCCCGGGCCCGGATAATATATCAGCCTGGATCGATTCGGGCAAGCTCCACACGCTTTTCCCGCCATTTCCAAAAGCGGCCCTGAGGCGGAAAAGCGTTGCCCTGGGGATTCTTGCCGGGATAGCGGCATTGGGCATCGCCTTTGGGATTGCCCTCAAAACAGGATTCCTCTCTTTGCCGCAAAGCAGGGACCAGCGCCCCCTCCCAGTTGAAATCGTCCTTGCCAGGGAGGAGCTGGACGCGCCGGTACAGACCGGGGGCAGCTACCGCTACGTGCTGACCAGGAACCAGGTGCTGGATGATTACAATGAAGCCCAGAGGCTCTTTGTCGCATACCGGGACGATGCCGCCCGTGTAAAACTGAACCGCATCCTCGAATCGAACGCATCAGAGCCAATAAAAAACAGGGCCAGGCTCCTCATTTCCTACATGGAAACCCCCGGCTTTGACACCCTTAAAGACAGGTTTACATACAGCGAAGTGGCAAGCGAGCCCTTTATCTACCGGGACTCCCATGTGATCTGGCGGGGCATGGCCAGCAACCTGGATGTCCAGCAGAACCATACCTCCTTTGATTTTCTTGTGGGCTACGACACTTACCGCACAGTGGAAGGCATAGTGCAGGTGGATTTTGATTTTGCCATCCCAGTAAACCCGGAACGCCCTGTGGAGATCCTGGGCAGGATAATTCCTGTTTCTTCGGACAGGGAGCCTAGGATAAGAATACAGGGGATAGCCCTAAACCAGGCCGGGCTATTGGATGGAGTGGGGAATTAGGGAGTAGGGAGTGGGGAATTAGGGAGTAGGGAGTGGGGAGTAGGGAGTAGGAATGTGAAAGCAGTGGTCCAGAGGGTGAAGAATGCCTCGGTTAAGGTTGATGGGGAAATTACAGGCAGTATAGCTTGGGGGCTTTTGGTTTACCTTGGCGTCGCAACTGAAGACAGCGAAAAAGATGCCGATTGGATGGCGGAAAAGGTCGCAAATTTGCGAATTTTTGAAGACGCAGAAGGAAAGATGAACCTCTCTATATTGGACATCTTCAATCAGGCTGAAAAACAGGCTGAAACAAAAATCGAAGGCACTATCGGGGTTCTGGCGGTTTCACAGTTTACGCTCCTTGGGGACGCTCGCAAGGGCCGCAGGCCCTACTACGGCGATGCGGCCGGGCCGGAAAAGGCCAATGCCCTGTACGAATGCTTCATGGCAAAAATCAGGGAACAGGGGCTCGTCTGCGAGGCAGGGATCTTCCAGGCCCGCATGGATGTAGGCTATACCAACTGCGGCCCTGTTACTATTATACTTGAATCATAGGGGGAAATCATGGGCGCATTGCCAAAAGAAAATGAAGTGTCTTTGTTCACCTATGCCGACTACAAAGAATGGGAACTAGACGAGGGCGAACGCTACGAGCTCATTTACGGCGAAGCTTACGGCATGGCCGGGCCAAGTGAACGGCATCAGGCAATTCTTATGGAGCTGTCGTCACAGCTTCATGTTTTTTTGCGTGGGAAACCCTGCAAAGTATACCCTGCGCCCTTTGATGTCCGGCTCTTTTACGAAGAAGACGAAAGCGACGACACTGTGGTCCAGCCGGATATTGTGGTCATCTGCGATAAAGAGAAGCTGGGGCCTGAAGGTTGCCGGGGGGCCCCGGATTTTGTGATTGAGATACTTTCGCCTTCAAACAGCGCCATCGAAATGTATCGGAAGCTAAGTCTGTACCGTAAAGCCGGGGTTAGGGAATACTGGGTCGTCGATCCCGTAAACAAGGGGTTGGTCGTCTATCAATTCCCGGAGGGCTCAATATGGGGCAATGCCTATGGAGACACCGGCCTTGTTCCTGTCTCTGTGCTGCCCGGCTTAGACATAGTTCTTGATCAGGTTTTTGCGGAATAAGTTACCTTTACGGCCTTCAATTTGTTAATACTATAATGAAAGTTTTAACTATGAAAGTTTTATCGAGGTTTATATAGAATGAAAAAACAAAAGCGCTTGCGGCTCTTGGTGCTTGCCTCTGTCATTGTTTGCGCCATGTTGCTCGTTGTTTTCTTCTCTTCAGCGTCCAACTCCGTGTTTAATCGAACGCCTCAAGTCTCCTACGAGTTTACCAATATCCGCAGGGGTACGGTGGAACGCACTGTCTCGTCCAGCGGCACAATCAACCCGGTTTCAACAGCCAAGGTGCTGCCGCAAATGAGCGGCAAGGTAGAAAGAATTTTCGTTGATTACAACGATACCGTCCGCAGGGGCGACATTCTGGCGGAACTGAATACGGATACGCTCAGGCTAAAACGAGATCAGCAGTACGCCTCGGTGTTAAAGGCCAGGGCCAATTATGAACTGCAGTTGATCAACTACCGCAGCCAGGAAGCCCTTGCGGAAAGAAACCTTATCTCGGAATACGATCTTAGAGTCAGCAAGACTGCGTTGGACAACCAGGCCGCGGATCTGGAAATTGCGGAAGCGAACCTCAAAGTCATAGAAACAGAGATTAACCAGTACGCCTACATCACTTCTCCCATTGACGGCATAGTCCTGGATCGGAGGATCAATGTGGGCGACACGGTTGTGGACAGTTCCAACAGCAGTTCCACAGCCATTTTTACATTGGCGGAGAACCTGAGCGAAATGCAGATTGAAGCGACCGTGGGCGAGCTTGACGTGGTTTCCATACACAGGGGGCAGCCGGTCCGTTTTAGCCTGGAAAGCATAAGGGGGCGCAGTTTCCCTGGGGAGGTGGAAATCCTGCGCATGGTTCCAACTGTGTCAAATAGCGTGGTTTCCTATACGGTCATCGTCAAGGTTGAAAACCATGACGGCTCCCTGCTGCCGGGAATGACCTGCGCAGTTGACTTCATCGTGGAGCGCAGCGAGGACGTTCTTCTGGTTCCCAATGCGGCCCTGCGCTACCAGCCCGCAAGCCAAAGCACAGCTCCCGCTTCCAGCCAAAATGCGAACGCAAGCATAACAAATTTGATGATGGGCGGAGCGCAGGGGGGGAGGGCGATGGGCGGCTTTTCCGGCGGCGGCGGGGGCAGGCAGGGCCCCGGCCAGGCACAGGGCCGTACTCTGAGCCAGCCAGTTGTTATGCGCAATCTCTGGTATATATCTGACGAGGGAAAGCCTGAATCAATGCAGGTCGAAGCCGGCATCTCCAACGGCTCATTCACCGAGATTCGTGCCACGGACGAAGACCTGGAAGGAAGGCAGGTAATTCTCAGGGAGAGGATCTGATGCCTGTCATCCAGATGCAGGGTATCAAGCGGGAATACCGCATGGATGGCGCGGATGCCGTGGTTGTGCGGGCCCTGCGGGGGGTGGATTTTTCTGCGGAGGAGGGCGAGTTTGTTTCCGTTATGGGGCCTTCGGGTTCCGGCAAGTCCACGCTGATGAATATCCTAGGCTGCCTGGACAAGCCAAGCGGCGGAAGCTACTTCCTGGACGGGATCGAAACTTCCAAATCCGATTCGGATACCTTCGCCTATATCAGGAACAGGAAGATAGGCTTCGTTTTCCAGTCCTTCAATCTGCTTGCACGCACCACTGCCCTTGAAAACGTGGAACTCCCCTTGTTCTACCGCCGCAGGGAAAAATCAGGGCAAGCCCCGGACGAGAAGGGCAAGGCCCTGCAAGATCCCGGCAGCAGCGCCCAGGCCCGCAAAGATAGGGCAATTGCCGTATTAAAGGAAGTTGGGCTTGAAAAGCGGATGGATCATTTCCCGTCTCAGCTTTCAGGCGGGCAGCAGCAGAGGGTCGCCATAGCCCGTGCCATGGTAAACGATCCGGCCTTTATCCTGGCGGATGAGCCCACCGGCAACCTGGATACGGAAATGTCCCTTGAGATCATGGGGCTCTTCCAGGAACTCAACAAGCAGGGAAAAACGATCATCATGGTAACCCATGAGCCGGAACTGGCCGCCTATTCCCGGCGGATCATCACCCTGCGGGACGGTAAACTGGTTTCTGACCAGGATGTAAAAGAGCCCCGCAGCGCTTTCGATGATCTTGCCAACTGGAAGAAAGACAATTCGATTTTATTAAAGGCGGCCCAATGAACATTGTGCAGTTGCTTCAAACCTGCTTCCGCTCCATCCTCCGCAACCGGATGCGCAGCCTCCTTACTTCGTTAGGCATAATCATCGGCGTCGGTTCGGTGATCATAATGGTTGCCCTGGGCGAAGGTTCACAGCGGGTCATCGAGGCGAGGATAAGCGCCATGGGAACAAACCTCTTGCAGGTGCAGCCCCGGCGGAACATGAGCCGCAGCGGCCAGCAGGTAATGATGAGGATGAGTTCCTTCACGATAAAAGATGTGGACAAGCTTAAAGACGAATTATTCTATGCAGCGGCGATTTCCGGCATGATCCAGACCAATCAATCGGTGGTTGGCCCCGAGGGAAGCGCCCAGGTTCAGATACAGGGCGTGGAACCGGATTTTTTTATTGCCCGGAACTGGAAGGCCGAAAGCGGAATGCTTTTTGACGAGGAAGATCTCTTCTACAGAAACACTGTAGCGGTTCTGGGAAGAACTACGGCGGAGAGCCTCTTTGGCATTGCGGAAAGCGCCCTGGACCAGCAGATACGCATAGGGACAAATTACTTTACCGTCATCGGCATTCTTGAAAGCAGGGGCGCAAGCATGGGCGGCAATGACCAGGATGATGTTGTCATGGCGCCCCTTGACACGGCCCAATACCGCCTGACAAATTCCCGCAATATCAATTCCATCATGATAAGCGTTGCAGACAAGAGATACATGGAAGCGGCCCAGCGGGAAGCCGAACTCATCCTCCGGGAATCCCGGAATATCCCGGATGGCGCTGCATCGGATTTCAGCTTTTTCAACCAAGCGGACATGATCGACATGGCCTCTGCTACCTCAAAGACCCTGACGAGCCTGCTGGCAGCCATAGCCGGGGTATCGCTCCTGGTCGGCGGCATCGGCATCATGAACATCATGCTTGTTGCCGTTACCGAGCGCACCCGCGAAATCGGCATCAGGATGGCAGTGGGCGGCCGCAAGCGGGACATCCTCTTTCAGTTCCTTTCAGAATCGGTGATCCTTAGCCTAATGGGGGGCCTATTGGGAATCGGCCTGGCTTTTCTGGTATGCCGTATAATGTCGATGACAGGTATCCCCACGGCAATCAACCCGCTGATAGTAAGCGCTTCGACCATATTTGCGGCGCTTGTGGGGGTGATTTTTGGGTACTACCCTGCGCTGAAGGCGGCCCGCTTGTATCCGATTGATGCGCTGAGGTATGAGTAGAAAAAGACCTCACACAAAGGCACAAAGGTGGATTTGCACTTGCCCCTTCGTGCCTTCGTGCCTTCGTGCCTCCGTGTGAGTAATTAATCAGAAATGTAGCATTTTGCGAGGTTGCATGAAGATAATATTAATTAATTTTATTTTATTGGCAGGCATTGGGTTATATGCGGAAACAATAAACCTTGAGGAGGTTAGGGTTTTGGCGTTGGCGAATTCTCGGAGCTTGGCTAAATACAACCTTTCGATAAGGAGCGCTGGGCTTGATGAGAAGTCCAGGGTTTACTCGAACCTGCCTTCGCTGTCGCTGGGGGCCGGGGCTTCGATGAGCCTGTGGAGTGCGTCCAATGCTGCGCCGATTGAGAACCCCTTTGACACTTTCAGTGCAAGCGCGAGCTTTAGCGTGTCCCAGAGGCTTTTTGAGGGGGGGAAAAGCATTATTCAAAAAGAAATCAACGAAATAGCTTCGGAAAGCGCAAGGAAGGATGCGCTGGCTGAGTATTTCAACGTGCTTGATTCGGCGGACAGCGCTTACTATGCGGTGCTGGAAGCTGCGGCAACTTTGGAAGCCGAGGAATCCTCGCTGCAAAGCTCGCTTACAAGCCTTGCCATTGCGGAAATAAGGCAGGAAAACGGAATGCTGAGCTTCGGCGATTACCTCAAGGCCCTGGCTGACATGGAGGGGCGGGAAAATTCCCGCAACCAGGCTAGGCGCAACCTGGCCCTCGCCATTACAAGGCTCAGGAGCATAATCGGCCTTTCCCATGTCCCTGCTCTTGAACAGATAGATTTTTCCGGATACGAGGATTTAATTCTATATTTGGGGAATATGTCCGATGAGGAAGCTGATGTGCTTTACAGCCAGTTTTGGAACCTGCTTGTGGCGGCAAACCCATCCCTTTCAAAGGCTGCGCTTGCAAACCAGCGGGCGGAAAAAAACCTCAGCATGGCAAAGACATCTTATTCGCCCAGCCTTGGGGCCTCGTTTTCAACGGGCCTGAATTATTCGCTGGACAATGGATTGCAGATGTCCGGCGGGAGGATTTCGTTAAGCGCAAGCATTCCAATTGATTTCTGGGTCTTGGCCAACAACGTTGAAAAAAGCAGGCTCGCCCTGGACTCTGCGGCGCTGGACTATATCAGCGCGGAGATCCTTTTGGAAACAGAGCTGCAAAGCGCCCTGATCAACGCCTTGGGCTATGCAGGATCGGTTCTTTCCACCCGCCGCTCCCTTGAGTATGCGGAAAAACATTTTGAATATGTGATGGAGCTTTACAGGCTCTCCCAGAGTTCTGTCTCGGAACTGGGGGATGCGTCCACGCTGCTCATCAACAGCCGGAATAGCTATATAAGAATGAGCTATAGCTTTCTGCAAAGCCTTTCGAAGCTGAAGTCGCTTGGGGCAATAGATGATGAAGAAATGCTGGTGAGAATGTTGTTTATGTAGCGCAGATACAGAGAACAAAGCCACATTTGGGTTGTAAGTTGTGCGTAAACTTAATATTCTGCGGAATTGCCAGTTTTAACATATTCTCACTTTTTAGTACATTGACAAATTTCAAAATAAAAATTATAATATAAAAATATTGGAGGAATTGGATATTTATGGAAGCAAAAGCAAGGTCATTTACGTTTATGGGAGATGAAGGAGTCGTAAAAATACCATTTTTTCAAAGAGCATACGTATGGAAAATAGATAATTGGGAAGATTTACTTGAAGATTTATGTGAATTTGAAAAGGCACATTTTTTAGGTTCTTTGATATTAAAACAGCAAAAACCAAAGACGGGAGAACCAAAAGAAGTATTAGTAATTGATGGTCAACAACGGTTGACAACGTTAACACTACTGTTAAAAGCAATTTATGATCAATTTGATGATGAGTTAAAGGGTAATTCAAAAAATGAAGTAATAAAATATATGTTCTATAAAAAACATGCAACAGATAAAAATTACTTAGTCAAAATAAACCATTCACGGAACGATGCACAATATTTTACGAAAATTATTGGTAATGTAGAGGATAAATATATTTCCAAGATTTCTGATATAGAATTTAATGAAATTGATGATAATTCAAATAAGATTTTACAGTGTTACAAGTATTTTTATAACGAATTATTGAAAAAATCTGATACAACAAAGATGGAACTATTTAATAGTATTCTTAATACTGAGAATAAAATAATTGTATTAATTGATTTAATGGAGAATGATAATGAACAATCAATATTTGATACAATCAATAGTGCTGGTGTAAGACTAAGTGGAACTGATATAGTTAAAAATGCTCTTTTTCAAAAGGCATTAGATTTAATGGATAGTTCTGAAGCTATTGGTTTATACAATAATTACTGGGAAAGCATTTTTAACAAAGATGATGATTCAGTATTTTTCTGGAATTCACAAAAATCAACGGGTAGGTTAATGCGAGATAATAGCGAAATACTATTACAATCAATTGCTGTGATAAAAGAAATATTTGATCCAGATAAACATACATTATCCGATCTTCCAGATTTATATAAAAAAACATTTGAAAATTTGGATAAAGATGGTATTATTCTCTTGATTAAAGAAATTCATGAGTATGCGAGTATTTATAAAAATAATATTTCTGATTTCGAAATAAGTTCTTTATTTTCTTATGAAAATAATTTAGAAAGAGTACTACATATTTTGTATGTTTGTGAATTATCAACATTTCACCCTTATATTTTATATTTAATAAAAAATTACGATAATAAAGAAACACTTGATAAATACCTCAATTTGCTTGAATGTTTTATTATTAAAAGAATGATTTTAAAACTTGAGACAAAAAGCTATAATAAGCTCTGTAAAGAATTTATTAATGATGAAAATGCTATTGAAAATAGATTAAAGGCAATTAGTGATGCTCAGATTAAGTTAGAATTAGAATTTATTGGAAATAGACCAGCAACGCTATTATTGTTTTGGATAGAATTATATCGTCGATATAATGATTCTAAACAATCTGTCAAGGAATTAAAATATAATTATTCATTAGAGCATATATTGCCTCAAGCATGGGAGGAATATTGGTCTGATATTCCTGTTCATGATATTAATGATAAGATAATTAACGATCAGGAAGCAGCTAAAAATGAACGATATAGAAAAATATATTCTTTAGGAAATATGACTTTACTCAATAGCAGATTAAATACTTCCTTACGTAACTATTTATTTGAAAGAAAGGTTGAAGGCGAAGGAAGAAAAAAAGGAATCAGGAAATATTCAGATTTACTAATAACCAAGGATATATTATCTAGGTATGATAATGGAGACAAATACTGGGATGAAAGAATAATAAATAAAAGAAAAAAAGAATTTGAATTAGAAATTTTTAATATATGGGATAAATAAAGAAAACTGGTAACTTCGCATAACAAACGATTAACGCTACGCCGCCTGTTCGGCGGCTCGGGGTTACGCATGGCTAGGTCGGTCGCTACGCTCGCTCCCACGCCATGCTCCACCCACATTTGGGGCAGGGGTCAATGCTACGCATTGCCCTATTACCTGCCCCAAACGTCG
>Ga0099364_10013269_pt1 | contig 11068 bp, 5 predicted proteins | sample TergutTh196P3_FD_73070 | JGI IMG/M metagenome (GOLD analysis project Ga0099364, IMG submission 73070) | Microcerotermes parvus P3 segment gut microbial communities from Pointe-Noire, Republic of the Congo - Th196 P3 | ecosystem: Host-associated > Arthropoda: Insects > Digestive system > Gut ... | reverse complement strand
TAGGGGACGCGGCCCTCCGCGTCCCGCAAAACGTCCCCAACGCCCCCGGCGCGGGAAACGGCGGACGTTTTGGGAAACGGACGGACGCCATATATGGCGTCCCTACAAGAAAACGGGGTTCCCGAAGATGTCTGTTTGTTAGGGCAGTTCCCTGTGGAGACAGCAAAGAAAGTGCAAGGGTATGGCCGGGACGTGTGAACAAGACAAAAAGAGAGAAACCCAAAAGTCGAGGCCAGGACAGCCCGGACAAGACCCTTACGGTGAAACGCCGTGTCTCGCACAAAGCAAAACCCCCGTATTACCCGCGAGAGGGCCTGGGGGACTGCCAAGTCCCCCAGTGGGGGGCTCCGGGGGAGACCTCCCCCGGGAATGCCTGAAGACTACCCAAACCAACAGCCGGACGGGCAAACGGCGAAAACCCTTTCCCCGAAGTTTGCAGATAACCCTGCGGGACGCCGAGGTCTGCGTCCCCTACGACCTGTGCGACCGGGCAAACACGGCGCGATGTGGGCATCGCGCCCTACGCAGGGCGGGCGCAAACCCTTGTAGGGGCGACCGCCCCCGGTCGTCCGAAAACAGGCGGAAATCACGCCGGTGTTCCCGATTTCACGCGCACCGGCGGACGGTCGGGGGCGACCGTCCCTACGCAGGGTGTGTGCTATAGGACGCAGGATGTGAGCTGGTATCCTGCGTCTTTATTTGCTCCGGGGCAGCAACCTGGAAATCATCTGATAGCCATATTCGCCGGTTTTCCAATAGAGGAGCATCAACTCGGAATTGACCTTTTTCATCGCTTCATACTGACGGTGATAAATAAGGTCTTTGATTTCTTTAGATGAATGAACCGTAAATCGTTAATGCGTTTTCCATTATGTTTTATCCTCCACATCATATAAACCTTCGGGAAATTTTCTTGAGTGCCATGTACCTTCGTTGATTACACGCGGGTAACGGTTTGTATTAACGATTGTAACACCGTTTAGAATACCGATGTGTGCGTATATATGCCTAAATTGGCTCAATGCCAAACCTAAGCGCGTTCTGACACACCCTTGCGGTTGCTCGCATAATTGTGAATCATTCCAACTGTCGCAATAATCGAGAATCTTTTGTCGGACTTGCTCATAATAAGTGTACAGCGTTTCGCGGCTTAAAACTACAGTGGACGGAGTATCAGGCCAGTCCAGTCCGGGAGTGTGGAAAGGCGGTTCCGGTTCCTCGTTGCGCTTGCTTGGATTGATAAACCATTTATCCGCAGAGTGAAGCGTGTGGTATATGTATCTCCATGCAGGAGCGCCGCATACCTCGGCGTTCCAATCGACAGTATCCATAGCAATTTTCAGATTATGAAACATCAAATCAAGTGATTCTTTTATTGTTGAACTGTTTGATACTGCTTGTGATTTGTTAAAATAGTCCTCTGCGAGCAGGGCATAAAGAACAACATCACAACCCGTTCGGGATGCTTGCCTTTGAGTTCCTTCAAACGACATACCGACTTTACGCATTACGCCGCCGGAACGAGGGTTTGTAGAATTATGCTTTGCGGCTATCCTATTCACCTTAACATCTTCAAAGAAAAATGCAATAATTTTCCGAGCGGCTTCCGTTGCAATACCCTTATGCCAAAATTTCTCACCTATTGCATAACCAATTTCGAGCATATTTCGTAAATCATCTATATCATGTGCATTTATGTATCCGATAGGTTCTCCTAAATCCTTCAAAACTATCGCCCAATTATATGAATCGTCTTTTTCATAAGCAACAATCCAGTTATTTATAGTGTTGAATGTGCTGCCGTTCCAATCAAGATATTTCGCAATATCTAAGTTGCTGTTAGCCCAATTACGAAACATAGCATCCGCATCGCCGATATGAAATCGCCGCAGTATAAGCCGTTCTGTTTCAAGTGTAATTGTGCCTTTGTGATTTAACATATTTATAATCCTTTCGCCCTGTTGTTTTCGATGGTTTGTTCAGGCATTTTCATCTGTCTCGCCGTTTTTGTCCTGCCATCAATCGGTTTCGGCGTTCCCTTTGGGATAATCCAAGTCTTGCCCATTCGAAAAGCGCCGTTCACTTTTCCGTTTTCACAAAGAATTTGCACACGCCGAGTAGTTATGCCCCAAAGTGCCGCAGCATCCGCAGTAGTCATCAATTCAGATTCCAATCCCATAGCGTTATCCTTTCTGTAAATGTTCTTTTAATTATTATACATCTTTATGACGAATAATGCAAGAGAAAATTAGAAAATATACGAAAAAATTGCGCGGCTTGCAGTTTTACTGGCAGCCGGGCAAACACGGCGCGATGTGGGCATCGCGCCCTACGCAGGGCGGGCGCAAAACCTGTAGGGGCGACCGTCCCGGTCGCCCGCGGACGCCATATATGGCGTCCCTACACGGATGTCATGTTTTAGATTTTACATTGTAGTAGGGGACGCGGCCCTCCGCGTCCCGCAGGATGTCTGAGCGTTTCCCGTTTGCCCGAAGGTTGCGGATCACCGGGCGGCGCGCCGAGGGCGTCGCGCCCTACGGTTTGTGCGGAACTTTGTCAATCCTCAGTCGGCTCCGCCGACAGCTCCTTTAGGAAAGGAGCCTTTTTTGGGGGGCCTTACAGGGCGCGCAAGCCTCCTTTCGTAAAGGAGGTGGCACGCCGCCAGGCGTGACGGAGGATTTTAGGGCGGGTTGCGCGTTTGGGGAACACGGCGCGATGTGTAATGGGGTGCGGCGCGATGTGGGCATCGCGCCCTACGCAGGGTGGGGCGCAAAACCTGCAGGGGCGACCGTCCCGGTCGCCCGCGGATGTCATGTTAGGGCCGTTCCCTGTGGCGCAGGTTGTAGTGCGGGGTTTCGCGGTTGATCCACTCCACCGACCGTCTCAATCCATCCGCCGTTTTCACCTCCAGCACGACACGGCAATCCTGTTTTTCGGCCAGATCAAGATATTTCATCAAATCCACGCTGCCCTCGCCCAATACCAGGTGATTGCTCCGCCCGTCCGCGTCATGGAGGTGAATATGCCGCAGGCGATGGAGGCGTTCTATCAGGGTCGGTTCATCGGAGTAATCCGCCGCCGCGTTGTGGCCCACATCCCACGTCAGCGCAAACACGGGGCTTTCCAGCAGCAAATCCAGCCCCTTTCGCATATATGGCAAGCTCCCATAATGGCCGCAGTTCTCTAGGCATACAACCATGCCGGAGCTGCCGGCGGCCTGTTCGCAGGCGTCCCGAAAGACCGTCAGCTTCCGCAGATATTCCGGTTCGTATTCCTCAAACAGGAATACTTTTTTGTCCGGCAGCGTGAAATACACGCCGGGGTTTACGTGCATGTTCAAAATCGGCGCGGAGAGCTGCCTTGCCTTGAGAATGGCGGATATCGCCGTATCCGTATACGCTTTGGATACCCGGTCATTGAAATCACAGGGATTCAAATTTTCATCCAGATGGAGCGTATACGATATTCCGTATTCCCCCGCGATATCCAGAAGATGCTTTACATCGAGCGCATCCGCCTGATACTCCGGCAGATTCATGTTCAGCTCAACAAAAGACAGCCCCAGCTCACGGCAGAGCTTGGCGCAGTCATCGGGCGTTTTGGTTTCAATCAGGGTCGGCATTCCGAATGGGACGGGCATAGGATACCTCCGCTTAGGGTTCATACAGCTTGTTTTTCACATCATATCAAAATTCCGCAATGACCGCAAGAAACGCTTGCCCATAACGCGCGGCCTTGATGTCGCCCACCCCGGAAACGGTCTTAAACTCGGCCATCGTCCTGGGGGCTTTCCGCGCCATATCCGCAAGGCTGGCGTTGGAAAAGACGATGTATGCCGGCACGCCCTCCTCCTGAGCCAAACGGAAGCGCAGCGCCTTCAGCGCCGCGAATAAACCGGAATCCCCCTCCGTGACCGGGGAATCCGTCTTCACGGCGCGCGGTTTCTCCTCGGCGGAGGGCTGTTTCACAGACATCCGCACCCGCTCCCCGCGAAAAAGCACCTCCCCGGACCGGGGCGTTAACGCCACGCCTCCATGCACCGGGTCTGTACGCAGATACCCGGCGGACTCCATATATTCGATGTATTCCCTGATTTGCGGCCGGGAGATGGCTTTCATCAGCCCGTAAGTGGTGAGCCGGTCCAAGCCCAGCTCCAGCACCCGCTTATCCTTGCCGCCGCATAAAGCCCGGATAATGAGCGTGGCGCCGACCGGGTAGCCCAGTTTATCCTTTGCCCGTTTGACGCAAGAGAGGATCATTTGCGCCTCGCTTGTGATGTCCCGCTCTACATACTCGCCGCGGCAATTGCCGCAGTTCCCGCAGCTTTCCCCATGCGCCTGCCCGAAATAGTCTAAAATATAGCCGCGCAGACAGCCCGCCGCTTTGCAGTACCCGACCATCGTGTCCAAACGCCGGTAATCCTGCGCCGTTACCTCCCGGCGCTCTTCATCGCTCAGCTCATCATTTTCGCCTGAATGCCGGATGAGAAATTTTGCCGTGGCAATATCGCCGGAGGAATACAGCAAAACGCAATCCGCCTTTTCCCCGTCCCGTCCCGCGCGCCCGGCTTCCTGATAGTAGGCTTCCAGGCTTTTCGGCATATTATAGTGGATGACATAGCTTACGTTGGACTTGTCAATCCCCATGCCGAAAGCGTTGGTGGCGACCATCACGGGGCGGCGGTCATACAGGAAATCCTCTTGATTCCGGCGGCGCTCTTCATCCGGCAAGCCCGCGTGGTACTTTGTCGCGGAAATGCCCGCGGAGGATAACTCGCCGCAGACTCGCTCAACCAGCTTGCGTGTGGCGCAATAGATAATTCCGCTTTTATCGCGCCTTTGGTCCGCCAATGCGCGGAGCGCGTTGATTTTTCGTTTGGGCCGCCGCACCTCGAAGTTCAAATTGGGTCTGTCAAAGCCCGTGATCAGGCGTAAGGGCGATTGCAGCTTCAAGATTCGTTCTATATCCTCGCGTACCTGCTGTGTGGCGGTGGCGGTGAACGCGGCCAAGGCCGGTCTGCGGGGCAGCTTCTCCAGAAAATCCACGATTTTCCGATAGCTTGGGCGGAAGTCCTGCCCCCATTGCGAGATGCAATGCGCCTCGTCCACGGCGACCAGGGACACGGTCATGCTTTGGAGGAGAGAAACAAACCCGTCCCCGGCCAGACGTTCCGGAGCGATGTACACAATTTTATATTGACCCGCCCGCAGATTGGTACAAGCCATCCTGAGCTGTTCCGGGGAAAGGGAGCTGTTGATAAACGCGGCGCTGATGCCGATATGTTTCAGCGCCATAACCTGATCCTTCATCAAAGAGATGAGCGGTGAGATGATGAGCGCAACCCCGTCCAGCACGACGGCCGGGACTTGGTAGCAAAGGCTTTTCCCGCCGCCGGTGGGCATGATCCCTAAAACATCGCGCCCCTGTAAAACCGCGTCAATCAATTCCTCCTGCCCGGCGCGGAAGGAGGAAAGCCCGAAGTATTCATGCAGCGCGGTATACTTGTCCATAGCGGGGAACAACACCTTTTCCTCACACGGTTACGCCAAAACGCCAAACCCTTGCGGATTCGGCGTTTCACGCCCGGCATAAGCCGGGCGGCTGGCACGCCCGGAGAGACTCGAACTCCCAACCCTCAGAACCGGAATCTGATGCTCTATCCATTGAGCCACGGGCGCGTATGGGTACAGTATATCCTGTTTCGGGACGCTTGTCAAACGGGCGGCGCAAAAAAACCGGCTCCCCGGCTCCGCGGCGCGTACCGCGGGGCCGGGGCCGCCGGTTCCCGTTCCCTTACGGGCCCAGCAGATTGTAGATCATGCCCGCCATCTGCGCGCGGTCGGCGTTGACCGTCAGGTGCAGGCGCCCGCCGTCGCCGCCCGCGATGACGCCGGCCCTGACGAGGGTGCTGATGGCCGTGACCAGCGTGTCATGCACGTCTCCCCCGTCGGGGAAGCCGGACAGCGTTCCGCCGTTTGCGGCCGGCGGCGGGACTTCATCCAGTCTCATAAGGATATTGTACAAAAGCGCGAACATCTCCTGACGGGTGATGGTCCGCTCCGGCGCGTAGTTGTTGTCTCCGACGCCCGTGATGATCCCCAGCCGCTTCCCTGTCGCCAGATGCCGCGCGTAGGGAGCGGCGGGATTCACATCGGCAAAATTGTCGCCTGCGACCACGTCCAGCTCCACGCCGTAGGCGTTCATCAGGGCGGCGGTGAACTCGCCGCGCGTCAGCGCCTTGCCCGGCTCGAACTGAGTGCCCGTGATCCCGACCGGAAAGCTCCGCGCCGCGATGAACTCCACCGCGTTCCTGTACCACACGCCGGCGGGAACATCGTTGTAGACGACCGGACGGTAGGCGACGGCAAAGCGGGAGAAATGCTTTGTCCGGAACACGACCTCGCGCGCCGCCGCGTCCCAGTATCCGCGCGTCAGGCGGAGCCGGGAGGCAGCGTCAATGAAATAGACAATAATCGCGTTGGGGTTTTCGCCCGTGCGCAGTGTATAGGGGATCCTCACGGTGGCCGTGCCGCCGCCGAACTCCGAAATCGTGCGGGTGCCGCCCGTCAGGGTGAGATCGTACAGCCCTCTGTCGCCGACCTCGTTGCGGATGGGGAGCGGGAGCGTGTTCCAGTCCAGCTTCTCCGCCGTGATGACGACGTCCCCGTTGGACAGGCTGTTGATGGTTCCCGCGGCCTTTTCGTCAAAGGCCAGGTCGCACAGGTCCGACTGAATCTCAAAGCCCCGCGTGCCCTGCAGCGTCTGAGCCGCAAACTCGTTCCGCGAGGTTCGCGCCGTCATTTTGGTTTGGCTCTCCGCGACGTCAAAGTTGCCCGCGTTCTCCGCCAGCACGATCAGGGTGAAGGTCTTTGTATCCCGGGAGGTCCCTCTCTCGATCGTGGCCGTCAGCGTGACGCTCGTGTTGGCGGCCGGGCGCGTGACCTGTCCGGCGTGGGAAACCACCTCCGTCCTGTTGGACGACCAGGCGATGCTCGTGCCCTTGCTTCCGGAGGAAGAGAGCGCAAGATTTCTGCGAACTTGATTTTGCTGCGCATTCGCGCCCTTGATGACGTCCCACGTCAGGTCGGTCTTTTCCGCCGCCACCGCCTCCGCGTTGGTCAGCACCTTCACCGTCACGGCAATGGTCACCGTCTCGCTCAGATTGCCCTTGCGGACCGTGGCCGTCAGCGTGACCGGAACGGCGCTGCCCGACGTCGGGGAAAGCACGTCGCCGGTGTTTGTGATGGTGCCGGTGCGGTTGGAGGACCATGTGATCGCCGTGTCGTACCGGCCCGTATCGGGCAACACAAGGCGGGTCGTGACCGCGTCGCGGTTCGTATTCTGGTTTTTAACCGTGTCCCATCTCAGCGCGGCGGCCGCCGCGACGACCTCCTGCGAAGCGCTCGGGGCGACGACGGTCACGTCAAACGTCCGCTCCCGCGTGACATGGGCGGAGCCGGTCCCCTTGCTGAACACCGCCGTCAGCCGCGCGGTCGCCGAGCCGGAGGCCGGCGGGGTCACGACGCCGGCGTCCGAGACGACGCCGCGGTTGTTGGAGGTCCATGTAATGGCCGTGCCGTACCTGTCCTCGCTTTCCGGCAGGGCGAGGTCGGAGAATACCGCGGTCTGCGAGGAATTCCGGTGCCGGATATCGTTCCACGCGATTTCCTGCGCGGCCAGCCGCACCGCGTCCGCGTTGGTGAGCAGCTTCACCGTCAGCACAAAGTCCTTCGTCTGCATGACGTAGGCGGAGCCGGAGCCTTTTTCCACCGTTGCCCGCAGCGTCACGGTCTGGTCGGACGCCGGACGGACGACGCGGCCGATATCGGTTCCGGAGGTGACGACGTAGACCGGGCTTGAGGGGGACAGCTGGGTCCAGGTGATGGAAATGCCGTTGATGGTCGTGCCCGCCGGCTGGGTATACCAGCCCGACGAGCCGGAGCGGACGACCGGCACAAGGGGCAGCGTGAGTCTGTCCGTCACGTTGGTCTGCGCGGTATTCACGCCGCTGATTACGTTCCACACCAGCTCCTGCGCCACCAGATTGACCAGAGCCTGGTCTGTCAGCGGCATGATGCGGAGGGGAAAGTCTTGCGTGGCGGTCGTCGAGCCCTTCCGTACCGTCGCCCGCAAGGTCACGGTCTGCCCGCTGCCGGACAACGGGAAGGTCACAGCGCCGGTGTTTACATTCACCGTAGCCGACGACGATCCGCCCACGACCGACCAGGTGATGCTCACGCCGCTGACCGCCACGCCGTTGTAGTTGACGTGGCTGGCGGGGATCACCGGCCGGTTGGCGCCGCTGGTGTTGCTGATGGGCAGATTATGCGTGACGGAGTAGGCGGACGGGCTGCCGCTCAGGGAGGAGGCGTTGCTCCCCCGGATGGCGTTCCACCCGGAAACCTCCAGCCAGTTCTTCACGGCGGCGACCTGCGCGGCGTCGGTGCCCGGGGTGACGGTGAGGTAAAAGTCCTTGGCCGCGCTGGCGCCTCCCTTGCTGAGGGTCGCCCGCAGCGTCACGTTCTGCTGGGTTGTCGCGGTGATCGTGCCGACGGTACCGGAGATGGTAATCCCCGAGCCGCTGGCCAAGGCCCACGAAATCGTCACGCCGGACGCTCCGGCGATCGACGTGAGCAGCGACAGGTTTGAGGCCACCGTGTACCGGCTGGCGGTGGTATTGGCGACGGCATCCTGCGGGGCGTTGTTATTCCGGATCACATACCATGTCAGCATGATCGCGGCGTTGTTCACGTCAAGCTGATTCTGCGATAACGCGGGGATGGTCATCTCCAGCTGGCCTGTGGTTTGACTCGTTCCGCTTCTGCTTACGGTCACAGTAAATTTAAGAGTGCCTTCCGCCACGCTCGGCGGCGTAAATGCTATATCCTTTAACTCCGCGGCAACGTCCAAGTGGGCGATGCGGGAATTGATAACGTTTTGCGCGGCCGTTTTCGCCTCCGCCTCGGTCGTGACGGATGGCAACGGCGCATAGGGCTTGTTAATCTCAGTGACCGCCGCCGCGATCCGGGCCTCTGAGGAAAGGGATATCGCGGTAATGGTCAATGTCCCGTTTACTGTATCCGAGACCGTGCCTTTGCTCACAGTCACCGTGAATACGTAACTGCCGTTTGTGCCGTTCGGGACTGCCGCCGTGCCCTCTTCCGCCGCAGTAAAGCTGGTGGTGTTTACCACCGCAGTCACGCCGTAGAGAAGCTCCACCGGACCTGTATAGGCGTGTACATAGGTTTCGGCGATATCTTCGCTATTTACAAGTCCCTGCGCAACCGTGAGATTGCCTACCACGCTTTCTATCATGCTTTTCGCGGCCGCAACATCCTCCGCGTCTGAAGCCGGCTCCTCCGCCAGCACCGTCACATTTCCCGCCAGCAGCGCCGCCATCAGCAGGCAAGCGGCCAGACGCCGCAGGGTCCGTTTGCGTGTTTGTTTCATGGGTTTCCCTCCATATCTGTCGATTTGTCTTTTGACTAAAAACGTATGTTCTTATATAAGAAGGCCGCCCCGCAGACCGGGGCTGTATGAGGTATTATAGTCAACTTTTCCGGCGTTGTCAAGAGGACGGATTATTAAGAATTCATTAAGAACCGTCCTTGACACGCCATAAAGCCTTTGATATGATAAACGGCAGCCGTCATTTACAACTCCGGCGGCTTGAAGGATGATCCATTATGGACACTGCCGCCATCCGCGTCGGCACGCCCGGTTTGGTGCGGGCCACGCTTGGGGATTGGATGGAAATGGTCGCCCGCGACCATCCGGACAACGACGCGCTGATCTATCACGACCTTGGCCTGCGCCTGAGCTACCGCGCGTTCAACGAGCAGTGCCGGCGCGCCGCCAGGGCGTTTTACGCCCTGGGGGTCCGCAAGGGCGAGAAGGTGGCCGTCTGGGCCCCGAACGTGCCGGAGTGGGCCATCGCCGCCTTCGGCTGCGCCAAGCTCGGCGCGGTGCTGGTGACGGTCAACACCAATTATAAGATTTTCGAGCTGGAGTACCTGCTGCGCCAGAGCGACTCCAAGGTCCTGCTGCTCTCCGACGGCATCAAGGGCTCGGACTATCCGGCCATCCTGCGGGAGCTGATCTCCGAGCGGGACGCGGACGGGACGTTCCCGCGCGTGCCGGAGCTGCGGCACATCATCCACCTGCCTAAGCGCGACGGCTCCTCCCCCGATCCGGGGGAGGGCATTTCCGCTTGGGAAGACTTCCTCTCGCTGGCCGGGAGCGTGTCCGACGGGACGCTTGACGCGGTCATGGCGGGCCTGGACCCCGACGAAGTCATCAACATGCAGTATACCTCCGGCACGACGGGCTTTCCCAAGGGCGTGTGCCTGACGCATTACAACATTCTCAACAACGGCAAGTGCATCGGCGAGTGCATGGCGTTCACGCCGGAGGACAGGCTGTGCATCCCCGTGCCGTTCTTCCACTGCTTCGGCATGGTGCTGGCGATGCTGGCCTGCGTCACGCACGCGGCGGCGATGATCCCCGTGGAGGTCTATTCGCCCTTGCAGGTCATGCGCACGGTGCAGGCCGAGCGATGCACCGCCCTGCACGGCGTTCCGACGATGTTTATTTTTATCCTGGAGCATCCCGAGTTTGACCGGTATGATTTCTCCTCGCTGCGGACGGGCATCATGGCCGGGGCGACGTGCCCGATGGAAGTGATGAAAAACGTCTGCTCGAAGATGAACATGAGCGAAATCGTCATTACTTACGGCCAGACCGAGTCCTCTCCGGGCATCACGATGAGCCGCACCGACGACCCGCTGGAGCGGCGCGTGGCGACGGTGGGGCGCGTGCTGCCGCACGTGGAGGCGAAGATCGTCGACCCGGAAACGGGGCTGGAGGTTCCCGACGGCACGCCCGGCGAAATCTGTTCGCGCGGCTATCATATTATGAAGGGCTACTATAAAATGCCCGAGGCCACGGCGGCGGCCGTCGACCCGGACGGCTGGCTGCACACGGGGGACCTCGGCGTGCGCGACGGGCAGGGGAATTATTCAATCACGGGTCGCCTGAAGGACATGGTCCTTCGCGGCGGCGAGAACCA
>Ga0099364_10013268_pt1 | contig 11069 bp, 3 predicted proteins | sample TergutTh196P3_FD_73070 | JGI IMG/M metagenome (GOLD analysis project Ga0099364, IMG submission 73070) | Microcerotermes parvus P3 segment gut microbial communities from Pointe-Noire, Republic of the Congo - Th196 P3 | ecosystem: Host-associated > Arthropoda: Insects > Digestive system > Gut ... | reverse complement strand
CGGTCAGATTTATACCCTGAGTTACGCTTCGCTCACTCAGGGTTATCCACGTTTGAACTCCTACGGAGTTCTCAAATTTGCGGTAGGATTTATGCCATAAGTTAAACTTCGCACACTCAAGATTATATGCGTTCAAGTCCTACGGATTTAGCCTAAGAAATTTCAAATTTTATATCTGCAAAATCGATTTTGCAAAGCCATTCCTGCAGCGAGAGTGAAATAGGTTCAGCCATCAAGAAGCCTGCAATGCGCATTTATTCAGAATGTTATGCGTTCAAGACTGTAATGCGCATTTATTCAGAACATTATGCGTTCGAAGTAACTCCGGAGGAGTTACACGTGGATAACCCCGAGTAAGCGAAGCGCAACTCGGGGTTACGGGACTGCGACTATCTTTGAGAACTCCGTAGGAGTTCAACTATCCACCCAAAACCATTTTTCGTCTAAATCGATACCTTGTTCTTTAAACAGTCGTCTTATTTCATCCTGAAAACTCTCTTTTTTGTGATGTTCTTGCTGGTTTTTGATATACTTAATAAGTGTATCTCTCTCATCATAAGAATAAGTTAAAGCACAATATTTTATTCCCCAACCTTTGAAATACGGGAAAAATCCTGATTTTTTTATCCATTTCGTTGAAGATACTTTAATATCACGAATGTAATCAGCCAAAGCAACTGATGGATGCAAGTCAGAAAGTATGTGAATATGGTCCTCCATGCTGTTAATACGGAACAAAACGCAGTTCTTATTTTTTATAATACCCCAGATGTATTGGTGCAAATCAGCCCTATGTTCAGGATGTTCAGAATTAAGGCTTTTTTCACTTCCTTTAGTGCGAAAAATGATGTGATACAATATTTGACGATATGCTGACATAAATTTTAGATTTTAAATTTCAAATAATCGGACAAAAGTAGATGAAATATTTAGGATTTCCAAATATTTTTTGGTTGAACTCCTACGGAGTTCTCAAAGTTGTGGTCATATTTATACCCTGAGTTACGCTTCGCTCACTCAGGGTTATCCACGTTTGAACTCCTTCGGAGTTCCCAAAGTTGCGGTAGGATTTATGCCCTAAGTTAAGCTTCGCACACTCAAGATTATCTGCGTTCAAGTCCTACGGATTTAACCTAAGAAATTTCAAATTTCAGATATGCAAAATCGATTTTGCAAAGCCATTCCTGCAGCACGAGTGAAATAGGTTCAGCCATCAAGAAGTCTGCAATGCGCAACTCGGATTACAAATTATTAACCGGTTTTTGTCTAACATTGTATGACCATGTTAGACAAATAGCCCAACCTCTACAATCAATTTTAGGAAAGTCTATCTTTTTTTCAATGTATCGCCACTTGCTTCGCAATAGCGGTAGATGATACGCGCCTCCAATATCCAGCATGTGACTTTTACCTAACCTTACCCTGTATGCCAGCCCCAATGCGCCATCAAGTTCGCCATTATTGTAGAAAGAACGTTCCGTAAGCGGCGCATTATAAATAGCGCTGAATGAATTCGCATTTGTTGTCTGCGCTATTTTGATAAAAGGTATCATGTATGACAGACTGAAGTAGGGATACAAAAACATTTTTTCATTACTCCATACGGGTCTTCCAAAATCCATAGAATAACCAAAACTCGAAAATCGCGTTATATTATTGCCGTCTTTACTACTTGACCCCAAAAAGGTCATTTTTCCATTGAACACAAATTTTTTATGCCAGGACGTTACATCAAACACATTGACACTGGAGGCAAAGGGTTTTAATTCTGCAAGACCCTCGTTCTTTAAGGCTTCATTCAATGATTGCACTGATAAAAACCGAACACCGAAACCGTAATTGAAAATTGAACCGTAAGCGGGATTTGGGTTATTACCCTTTGCTCCTATTGCTAACATGCACATTATCATTACAAAAAATGTCTGTTTCATATTATTATTTATTAATTAATTATTTTTTTTTGCAAAGATAAACATTTTTTTTGACACGAGCAAATTTTTTTCAAGGAAAAGCAAAAAAATCGAAAAAAATAATAATTTTATTTTATATTTTTTGCAAAATCGATTTTGCAAAAAATATACATCCTAAAAAAGATCCGTGATAATCAGTCTAATCCGTCTAATCCGTGTATCCACAAAACCATCTTCATTACACGCTATATCCATTTTTGAGGACGATGCAGTTCGTATCCATCGGGCAGGGTTACTTTTTCGGGTAACATGCTGTTCTCGTAAAGAGATTTGTTTATCAGCATTTTGGTGCCGTTACTCCATTTTTTTAGATCGAATGAAGTTCGATTGGGTGGAAAATAAGTAACAATCTTATGTGCCGGATTGAATTCCTTAATTCGTTCGATTGATGGAACAAGGTCGCTGTCGGCGGATATTATTACAGACAAGTCGCATCTTTGCCTATAAGCATCTGCCATCATTGTGGTTGCCATGCGAACATCGGTTTCCTTTTCCTCGTAGGAATGGATAATGTTATGGCAAAAACGACATTCGATATCTTTGGTAAGATACTTGCCAAGATGAAGCGTAAATTTGGAGTTGAGGCGATTGGCTTGGAAAAAGGCGTCCTGACGTCTGGATTTGTCAGGGCGAGTATGACGTGCAGAAAAATAGTGAACTTCAACAAGTTCCTGATGGGGACGAAGAAGACCTTCGGAAAATTTTACCATATCTAACCAGTAGAATTTTCGCCAATTTTTGGAGCGAAGTCCGAAATACAGATTAAACCCGTCCACATATACAATAACTTTTTTCTTGTTCATATCAAACTATTTAGCGGTTTTTTAAAAAAACCCCTCTACTATTGAGGGGTTGCCTTTATCTTTCCCAATAAAGGGGGGTAATGAAGTCGCAAAAGTAATACCTTTTTTTCAACCCACCAAATTTTTTTCAAAAAAAATCACTTTTTTTTGAAAAAAGTCATTAGTCGATAGTCATTAGTCATTAGCAATCAGCCCATCGCACGTCATTGCGTCCTGAACTTGTTTCAGGATCAACCCGCAATCCCCTAAAAACAAGCGTGTAAACACCCCCAACCGTCTTACACGCTTTTTCAATTGAAAATTGTAAATCAAAAATCAAAAATTATTTTTCACCCCAAGTCCTCACCAAAAACCTGTAAATTATGCAAAAATTATGTAATTCTCTAAAATTCACTTAATTACAAAAAACATGTCACAAAAAACACCTGAAATTTCTGAAGAATTGCCACACTTTTTTGAAGAATTGCTACCTTTTTTACAAAAATTACCCTGAACTTTGCCGAAATTTTTATTCGATTTTTTTTTAAACCATAATATTAATGTATAAATATATATAAAAATGAGTAGTAAAAATACAAATTTCCAGTCCAACGGCTCTAACCCAGCCGTCCACAGCGTCACCACCGTCCTCAACGTCCCCAAAAGACGACGCAGGACAACGAGCGACGCACTCAGTCTGAACCACGATTTCAGCAAGATGACAAAGATGTCCAAAAAAAATCTTGGAAAACCTCAAATTCTTGTCGAAATAACCGTTCAGAAAATTGCTAAAAGAGCGGCAACAGTGTTGATTATGTGCTTGATGAGCATAGCAACGCAGGCGCAGTACTATTGGATGTACAACCCCTCCGCGGGCAATTACATCGTGGAGCACGCAACGCGCGAGGGAGACACGAGGACGCAAATCTATAGCGGCAACAATGTGACAAACGCACGAAATGCCATCAGAGACCACGGCCCCACTTTAACCACCAAATACATCAATTTTGGTGCGAGAGGCAGCAGCACAGCGTTAGATGTGGGCAATAGCGCACAGATGTTTTTCAACGATGGCTGGGGCTCCGCCACCACTTTCTACCTCACCGGCTCGTTGAGAGGTAACAATAACGGTAGCACCGATGGAGTATTGCGAATAGGCAATAATTTTAAAAGCGGCAATCAAGCCACTGTTTACATGGACGCCAACGTTACCAACTATGGCTCCGGCTCTAACTCATTCGTTACCATGTCGGTTGAAAAAGCGAACTTGACGTTGCATATCAGAAGCGGCGAAATATCGTCGGCGGGCAACGCAGAAGCGGTAGCCATACGCGTGGAGAGGGGACCTGCCATTAATATCTCCGGAGGAACGGTTTCTACAACTGCAGGTACGGCTATCAGGAGGCTAACGAGTAATACGGGAGATGCGAACATAACTGTGAGCAATGGCGGTACAGTGTCGTCAACGTCGGGCGTAGCAATTAGAAACGAAGCGTCAGGTGGTCAGATAAATGTTCGAGGTGGTGGAACTGTTTCGACAACAACAGGAACCGCTATTAGAAACAACAATACAGGAACGGTACATGTCTATGGAGAAAATTCTACTAACCGAGCAATTGTTAGAGCAACAGGCAGCGGAACAGGAATTGCTAACTATGGAACCGGATTAATAACAATCTCTTACGATGGAGAGGTTTCTGTAACAACAGGTAGAGGTATTGACTTGAACGCTTCAGGCGATGCACATATACAAGGAACGATTACCGCTACAACAGGAACTCCTGTTTACCACAATAGTGGCGGAATAATAAGACTATATGGCGGAGACATTTCTACACAAGGCACTTACGCTGTAAGGGCTACAAATACATCGGCAAAAGTAGAACTCGGAGGGAGTTGGCCCACAAGAGTTACAGGCGCTATATATGTCAGTGGGTTAGCGAACTTTACATATCTTTCCGGAATCAGTAGTTTTCCCAGCGAGACTTACTACGATTTAGTGTTCTCGTCATCTGCCGCTTATACGAACGGTGCTACTATAAGTGTGGCGAGTTTAAGCACAAATCCTCTTATTAGAGTTGCTACCAGATTCAGGCTTCGCGACCGCAATAACCATGCGCAGTTATCAAGCGAATGGAAAATATTGGGAAGCCTCTCAAGCAGCGACGGATTAGTTATGTCTAACAACTTCTATTACAGGGTCATAAATCCTACGGGTTCAGGGCAAACTTATGAGGGAATTTGCATAAGCGCAACTAATAACCAACACCTCACACTAATTGAAAGCGCAACTACCTTTCTCCACAATGTTTTGAGCGAAATAAGGCGCGACGCCGCCGGCTTTCCATGCACTATTCAGTTTGGAACAGGAGGTACAAATAGTGTAAGCATCTACCAAAATATGGTTTTGAGATTTGAAAACAGTGAGACAGAGACCTGGGGAACGATTACAATGCGAGGAAGAGTATCATCGGCGCAGCCAAGTGGCGTTGACTATAGAGCCACTAACGGACTTATTATTTCCAGCAACGTAGTTATTACCAATTCGAACGCCAGCGGCAGAGCGCTTATAAACAATTCGTCGCAGGGCGTTATTACAATACAAAGTGGAGCCTCTTTGACAGTTACCGGCAGCTTGGCGTGGACTGTACGAAACGTGTACGAAGGTACGATTAATATTCAGGGCGGTACATTTACCTCTGTTAATAATAACATTATGAATGATGGAGGAGGCGGTACGATTAATATTAGCGGAGGCACATTTAACAAAACCGGAACAACAGACATCAGTATCATTAACAACTCAACCACCACTACTTCCCCGCGTAACAGTACGGTGAATATCACCGGAGGCACGATAAACGGGTGGGTTAGCAACGGCAACTCTACGATGACTATCAGCGGAGGCGCTATGCAGCAAGTTACCAACCGCGGCAACGGTACGTTGACTATCAGCGGCGGCACGATTACTGCAACGGGTACGCAGGTAGCAGTTAATAACGTAAACGAAGGAACGGTAAATATCACCGGAGGCACAATTCAGTCGGCTAACCAACATGCAATTGTAAACAGTGAAGATGGCATTATTACTATATCAGGCTCCGGAACGGTTATCACTTCTGCAAATACAGCAACAGCAGCCACGACCGCAGGTACGATTTATCTCGCTCCCGGAACTGCATCTACCGAAAACCGTTTGGTAATGACCGGCGGCACGGTTAGAAACACCGCAACGGGCGTTAACGCGAGAACTATCAACAATAATTCCACAACGGGCGGCGTCAGAATAACCGCCGGAACGATTGAAGCAGGCGGCACTGCGGGAACAGGATACGCTATATGGAGCGCCGGCGGATTGACTACTCTTGGCGGTGCGCCAAATATTGCAGGACGTATCAGAATGACAGAACCAACGGCAACAACGCCACGGCTTACCGTACTTACAACGGCACCTGTTTTTAGTCCCGGCTCAAGAGTTTACTCGCTCGAATTTGCCGCTTTAACGGCATACAACGCTATTGTAGTGGAAAACGGCGGCACTCGGGCAGCGAATTTTACGCTATCCAACACAGCGCAATTACCGACAGGCTTTGTATTGGGTGCTTTAGACGGACATCTTGTGCGCAGGCACGCCAACCTCTTGCAGCCAACAGGATTAGGTTCTACACTTCCGGCGGGAACATTTCAAACGCCGGGGTATCAAGCCTGCGTGTGGGTGAACGTGGAAGGAAACGGTGGAGCAGATATTGAATATACCGTGCAGTCGGGTACATTGCCCCCCGGATTGGCAATTACTTCCATGAAAACAAGCGACTTACCCACAGGCATAGAAATACCGACAACCATCAACGAAAACACATCGGTTGCCTTTATTAGCGGTACGCCTACGCAAGGAGGGACATATAATTTTAGCATAAGAGCGACAAACGTTTCGGGAGGCACCTCGCACGGTGTGGTTAGAGACGACAGTTACACAATTACCATCAACCAAGCGACACCGCCGCCTGTTTCTATCAGTTTGGAAAGCTGGGAATATCGCGCTGACGGCTCATTGGCAAACGACCCCGTTCTTGGAAATGTGCAGGACGACTATGATGGCAATATTATTTTCGTTTACGTGGGCAATACAAACGCCGGCGATGATTACCTCTCACAAACCGATAAACCTACGCAAGCAGGAAATTACGAAGTGAACGCTGCATTACAGTCCACTGCAAATTACGTAACCATTCACACTGACCGAGTACCATTCGCAATAACCCGCGCCAATGGCTTGAGAAACATTAGTATTGTAGGATGGATTTATGGGCAACCTGAAAATGAGCCCAACGTGCAGATGCCCGCTGATTATGCGGAAGAGGTAGCCGCAATGGGTGAAATGGTACATGTTTCGTACTTCGACCGCGTCACCTTTATTAATTACGGCTACAACCCGCCAACAGAGATTGGGGAATACACGGTGTCGGCTGTTTTCCCTGAAACGCATAATTATAATCATCACACGGCAACCTTCGATTTCAATATCTCTTCCGATGCGGGTGAAGGAACGGTTACTATTTTAGGATGGACGTATGGTGAATATGACCCTGCGGTGAACAGTCCCGTGGCATCGTCCACTACCAACGATACGGACAATGTTTTATATTATTATAAGCTCGCCAGTGCCGACAACTACTCTTGGTTGCCAATAGTGCCGGAAGATGCAGGTGATTATAACCTTATGGCGATATTTCCCGCAACGGGGGTTTATGCATCATTTTCGGTTACTATCAACTTCTCAATTGCGCAGGCTACGGGAGTTTTCAATGACCCGATTATTAATGTCGTTTACACGGAAGATTTAACAGTAGGTACGTTGCCGTTGCCAAGTGGATACCAATGGGACGCATCAGTGAACCAGAGCCAAATTCTTAACGCTGAAAACGGACTGACTTTCGCAGCGATTTTCACACATCCGAACGGGAATTTTACTTCAGCAACAGGTGATATTACCGTTAATATTGCCAAAGCACCCGGCGACTTCGGCGACCACGATGATATATCCGTTACATACGAACTCGGTTTAACGCTCGGTAGCGCACTTATTACCGCACAACTGCAGCCCGGATACGCTTGGTTAGACCCTGAAACAACGCTTACGGCGGCGGATAGCGAAAGGGCGTTCTTTGCCGTCTTTACGCATAGCAGCGGAAATTATGAACCAGCACAAGGTTCTATTATTGTGAACATTGCAAAAGCACCGATTTCCTTTGGGGTACATAATGACATCGAAGTTATGTACGAGCAGGGTTTAGCACTTGAAAGCGAGGCTGTTACTGACCAACTTGCACCCGGATACGCTTGGACAATACCAAATACAACGCTTACAATAGATACCGATGACGAGTTCCCCGCTACATACACACATCCAAGCGGTAATTACGAAACGGCAACAGGAACTATTGCGGTGAAGGTTTTGAGCGTTTATGACCAAACAAACGTTGCGTTTATTAACGCTCTGATAGAAAACAACGGATTGCAGGCAACACCGAACGACCCAGAAACATGGGACTTTGCAACGTGGAGCCACGAATATAATCGACAAATTACCGAATTGGATTTATATGCTAAATTATCAGAGGGTTCGGTTTCCTTTGCGGGATTAAGCCAACTGACGTTATTGGATGTTTCCGGCAACTTTCTGCAAGAGTTAGACCTACAGGGTTTGACAAATCTGAAAATACTGGACTGCAACGAAAACTATCTGAAAGAGTTAGATGTATCGGGGTTGATAAATCTGGAGGAACTGATATGCAACCATAACATGCTTACTGCATTAGATTTAAGCGGGTTGGATAAATTAGAAGTTTTTGTGGGCAACTATCAATTTCCCATTCTTTGGCTTACCGAAACAGGCTATAACACAGGTATTTATACCCTTGAGATAGACCTTCTCAATCCGACATTTAGTCATTCCGAAGTCAGTTATGCAGACGGAGTTCTTACAAGCGTTGATAAGACGATATGGGACACGGAGTTTACAGTAGAAACGGGCAACCCTGATTTTGTTTTAGAAGGTACCCTCTATTTTGACTTCTATGATGTATACGCCCCCTACGACCCAATAGCGATAGACATTATCAACGCACTGATAGCCAACAACGGATTGGATGCAGAACCTGACGATCCGGATACATGGGATTTTGCCTTTTGGAACAACAACAATCCGCGACAGATAATTGATTTGCGGTTAGGTTCTCAAGGTCTATTCGGACACGCTTCCTTTGTGGGATTAACTGACATCCATAATTTAATTTGCTCAAACAACGAATTGACAGCAATAGATATATCGGGCTTGGCAAATCTGGCATGGTTGTTTTGCGACAATAACCAACTCACTTCATTAGATGTATCGGGCTTGGCAAATCTGTATTGGTTCGATTGCAGCAACAACAAACTTACGTCATTAGATTTAAGCGGGTTGGATAATTTAGATGAATTTTATGGCGATGGTCAGGACGTTTCCCTCACCCTCACCGAAACGGCAGCGGGTACGGGAATTTACACACTTGCCCTGCCTCTTAACGAGCCGATATTTAGTGATGCCGCCGTCACGTATGCCAACGGCATCCTCACAAGTAACGACAGGGACGTATGGCAAACCGATTTTTCGGTAGAGACAGGTAATGAGGAGTTTACTTTAAGCGGACTAATGGAGTTTGTGTATATAGATATTGAAATCACCTACGACCCCATAGCAGTAGCGGTCATCAACGCACTGATAGAAAACAACGGCTTGGATGCAACGCCAGACGCACCTGAAACATGGATTTTTGCCCAGTGGGACAACCAAAACCCACGACAACTTTCAGGGTTGAATTTATCAAGCAGCAACTTGACCGGCTCGCCATCCTTTGCGGGATTAAGCGAACTGTGGTATTTAATAGTCGGCGATAACCAACTGACCGCATTGGACGTATCGGATTTGACTAATCTGGAAATGTTGTATTGCGAGGACAACCAACTTACCGTATTAGATGTATCGGGCTTAACCAATCTGGATATTTTGGATTGTAGCAACAACCATCTTACGTTATTAGATTTAAGCGGGTTGGATAGTTTAGTGGATTTTTGGGGCAATGATCAGCAAGTATCCCTCACACTCACCGAAACGGTTGCAGGTTCGGGTATTTACACATTTGCCCTACCGTTGAATGCGCCAGTTTTTGACAACTCCGCCATCACTTATTCCGCAGGCGTTCTCACCAGCGATGATAATGATGTAGAAACAACAACGTTTTCAGTTGCCACCGGCAATGCAGCCTTTGCGTTGAGCGGTACGATGAGTTTCGAGTATATAGATTTAGGCGAAGAGTTGTATGAAATAACCGTAACAACAGACGGCAACGGTACAGCCCATTCAGACGTTGTTTCCGCCGTATCAGGTACGCTCATCACCATAACCGCCGAAGCAAACGACGGATATGAATTTTCAGAGTGGCAAATAATCAGCGGCGGCATAACACTGAACAATGCAACTGCAACTCCCGCAACGTTCATCATGCCTGATAATGCAGTTGAAGTAAAAGCAATATTTGCACTGATACCACCTGATTATTACAGTGTAACATTCAGCGTAACAGGCAGTAACGGCACAATCACCGCAACCGCAGACGGCACCAACATCGACAGCGGCGACGAAGTCATCGAAGGCAGCACTGTACAATTCGAAGCGCATCCCGCTGACAACTTCCAAGTTAAAGAGTGGAAACTTAACGGCACCATTATAGAAAACAACCAAACCAACTATTACACCTATACCAACCTTTTGGAAGATATATCAGTAACAGTAGAGTTTGAACAAATTCCACCCGACAGCCACGAAATAACCATTACCACCGACGGCAACGGCATCGCCTATTCCAACGTAGGTTCCGCAGTCGCCGGCACGTTAATCACCATAACCGCCGAAGCAAACAGCGGATATGAATTTTTAGAGTGGCAAATAATCAGCGGCATAACAATTGATGATATAACTGCAAATCCTGCAACGTTCACCATGCCTGATAATGCAGTAGAAGTAAAAGCAATATTCCAAACCGTAGGCATCAATTTTGCAGAACAAAACAGGTTGCAAGTATATCCCAATCCGACGATGGGAGTGTTTATAGTTTCAGGTTTGAAGTTTGAAGTTTCAGGTTTGGAGTTTGAAGTTTCAGGTTTGGAAATATATGATGTTACAGGTCGTCTCGTCTACCACGCACCGTGTACCGTGAACCGTGTACCGTGCACCGTTGATATTTCGCACCTGCCAACTGGAATTTATTTTGTAAAAATA
>Ga0099364_10013267_pt1 | contig 11069 bp, 8 predicted proteins | sample TergutTh196P3_FD_73070 | JGI IMG/M metagenome (GOLD analysis project Ga0099364, IMG submission 73070) | Microcerotermes parvus P3 segment gut microbial communities from Pointe-Noire, Republic of the Congo - Th196 P3 | ecosystem: Host-associated > Arthropoda: Insects > Digestive system > Gut ... | reverse complement strand
TTTTTACTTCGCGTCGTTTTCACCTTGCCTAAAAGGGCTAATAATCTGTTCATTTTGTTTATTTATTTAAATTTTACTTTATACATTTATTTATTGAGTGTTTCTGTCCCTTGATAAAAGACTGCCGATTGAGTAAAAGTCGAAGTACAGAAAAAATATAATTTACATTACTTATATTTTTTGATGTATGTATATGATATTTCTATACCATTGCTTGCTTTGCTTGTTAGAGCATATCCCGCATCGTCATAGGTATATGTATAACTGGTCGTAGCACCTTCGCCCATTTTTCTGGTAATCATGTTGTTCCGTATATCGACAGGCCAAAACAACCCCCCCCATACTAGAACCCACTTTGGTGTATTGCAACTATAAAAAGGAGATTTCTTGTTGTCATAGGTATAGGTAACAGAATTAACATAATCAGTCATCCTGCTCATGTTACCGTCCAAATATTCATATGTTCTTATTCTCCTTCCATATAAAACTCGGTACACCGGTAATCCTTGTGAATTCAACTCGAAAGTTTCAGAGCCATCAATCCAAATTTTATTGCCAATTTTGACAAAAGTTTTTTGACTGTTATTGGATGGATTGGATGGATATTCTGATTTTGCCAAAATCAAGTCTCCATCACTGTTGTAGGTAAGTGTTTGCGTAAACAACAATTCATCGGAATTTTTGTAATAATTTATTTTTGAAATACGGCTTTGTCCGTCGTATTCAATGCAAAACAACATATCGCCAAAGGAAATACTTTCCAGCAACTGAACAGTTCCATCGTTATCCTTTTTGCAGGAAAATATCAAAACCGCCAAGGTGCAAAACATTAATACCAATTTGCTCATTATACTCCTATTTTTATGTCCATGTCGGGCGGTTAATATTTCGTCTGCCGCTCGCTCGCCTTGCCTACAACTTTTGAATAAACGTAATACGCGGCTTTTTTTACTTCGCGTCGTTTTTGCTTTGCCCCAAGGGGCTAATAATCTGTTCATTTTGTTTGTTTTTAAAAATTTTACTTTATTTTCTTGATACGTACTACCTTCTCGACTGCACTCTCGCCTGCCTTGCCTACACACGTCCAATCAGCTTGGCGCAGCGGCGGCTTACACTACCGTTCATGCGGGCTACAAACAGTCATCTCCGCACTGACTTTGCCACGAGGTTAATGCCGCCGTTGCGCCGCCACGAAACAGCGCCGAAGGTAAACTGCTGGAATTTCTCTGTAGACAAAAACTAAAACCGCATACTCAATCCTATTCCGGTAGGTGTGAAGCCAAAATTTACCTGATAGGAAACCGAGTTGCTACTTATTTTTGAATTGTACAGTGTCACCGATTGTTTTACTTTTGCATCGCCGATTAAAGCAAAACCCAATCCGACTCCTATACCAACCGCACCAACAGCTAAAAGCGTTCCATTGCCTTCACCTCCGCCTAAACGAGTTCCCAAATCTCCTCCAATCAAGCCTCCACCAATTCCGGCAAATATAACCCCAGCTGTTCCAAGCGCTTGTCCGCTATTATACGTCTTTAATGCTTCACTGTTTTCTGACATCGCTTCTCTTACTTTGGCGGGCGTCAATTTGATTCCATTTTGCATTACACCACCCTTATAGGTCAATTCGGATTGTGCCTTTACAAAACTTGCCGTCCAAACGGCTATTAAAATGATTAATGATACTTTTTTACACATGATATTTATGCGATTACCTATACATCGACGAGGTTTTTAATTGATTTTACTTTCTACATTTATTTGTTGAGCGTCTCGACTCACCTATAAGAGACATCTCAATGGTGTTTTGTAACCTTCGATATGAAAATATTTTTAAAATTTTACGCCAAAAATATTTTAAGACGCCGTTTTCCTTTGAAAATAAGCGCTTTTCATCTCTTCGTTCGAGAGGATTTCCCGAAGGCTTTTGATGGCTTTGCAGGTCATGTTTCGGGCTGCTTGATTTGAAATATCCATAAAATGGGCTACTTCTTCGCTGTTGCAATTGAAAAAGTACCGCAAGTATATGGCAACCCGCTGCCTTTCCGGAATTTTTTTGAGCGCTTCGCGCAAGCGATGCCGGAGTTCGCGATGGTTATCCTGTTGGCGCAGCGGATCGTCAAATGCCATTTCCCCCAAACGAGCGGTATCAAGGGTCATATAACTGGTTGTTTTGCTTTTTTTCCTGTTACGCTGCATTTTATGTAGCAACGAACTGAACAAATACCCCTGTATATTTTTGACATTGCCCATCGTTTCGCGGTAATGGGAAAGATCGACAAAAACATCGTGAATGGAATCTTTAGCCAAACCTGTATCGGAAGATAAGATGGCGGCATGTTGATAAAGCACGGGAACATGGGTAGCGTATATCTTCGCTAACGCCAGATCATCGCCGCTTCGAAACGCTTCCCACAATTGGATGTCATTGAAATCTTTGTTGGGAAAAGCATTATTTTTATGATTGGTAACCGAAATTTTCATTTTATTCTTGAATTTTATAATAAATACAACTGAAAATGAAAAGAGGGTAGGTGTTGCGTAAAATTTTTTTGACTACTTTTGCGTTTTTATTGTCAACGATATGAACAACAATGATATGAACAAAACCGTATTCGACAAAATTTGGGACAGCCATGTAGTGAAACAGATTGCAGGCGGTCCCGACGTGTTGTACATCGACCGTCACCTGATACACGAAGTGACCAGTCCGCAAGCCTTTGCGGGCATAGACGGTCGAGGGCTGAAAGTGGCGCGCCCCGGGCAAACCTTCGCCACGTGCGACCACAACGTGCCAACGCTCAACCAGCATTTGCCGATTGCCGAAGAACAGTCGCGCATACAGGTAGAGACGCTTGCATTCAATTCCGAAAAGCACAATATCGCCTATTTCGGTTTGGGCAACCCCAAGCAGGGCGTGGTGCATGTGGTAGGTCCCGAACTCGGCGTCACCCTTCCGGGCATGACCATCGTGTGCGGCGACAGCCATACCTCCACGCACGGCGCGTATGGTAGCATCGCTTTCGGCATCGGCACCAGCGAAGTGGAAATGGTATTGGCTTCGCAATGTATCATGCAACCCAAACCCAAACGCATGTTGATTGAAATAGACGGCGAGTTGGGCAAAGGCGTGTCCGCGAAGGATATTGTATTGTATATCATTGCCCGACTAACGGCAGGCGGCGCAACCGGTTATTTCATTGAGTTTGCGGGTTCGGCTATTCGCGCGTTAAGTATGGAAGGACGCATGACGGTATGCAACATGAGCATCGAGATGGGCGCCCGCGGCGGATTGATAGCCCCCGACGAGAAAACGTTCGAATACTTCAAAGACCGAGAATATGCACCCAGAGGCGTGGACCGGGGCAAAGCGCTTGCATACTGGAAAACGCTGAAAACAGACGAAGACGCTGTATTTGACAAAACATACCGCTTTGATGCAGCCGATATTGAACCGATGATTACCTACGGCACCAATCCCGGCATGGGCATGAAAATCACCGACAGCATCCCCGACGGCGCCAATCTGACCGGAAACGACAAGATAACTTTCGACAAAGCCCTGCAATACATGGCATTTAAACCCGGGCAAACGATACTCGATCATCCGATACAATATGTTTTTCTGGGCAGTTGCACCAATGGTCGCATTGAGGATTTTCGTGCATTTACCGATTTTGTGAAAGGTTATAAAAAACATCCGGATGTGGTTGCGTGGCTCGTGCCGGGTTCGGGGACTGTGGAACGCCAAATTCGCGCCGAAGGTTTGGATAAAATATTGGAAGAAGCCGGTTTTGAACTGCGACAACCGGGATGCTCCGCCTGTCTGGCGATGAACGAGGATAAAGTCCCCGCGGGGATGTATGCCGTATCAACGTCCAATCGAAATTTTGAAGGACGACAAGGACCCGGTTCGCGAACGTTGCTAGCGGGTCCCTTAGTGGCGGCGGCGGCGGCGGTGACAGGAAAAATCGCCGATCCGCGACGATTCTCATAGTTCCAAAGAACTATTCACTTTTGATTGATTTTGCGGGGTTGCCCATTGCTGCTTTCAACGCTTGAAAACAAACGGCTGCCAGCGTAATAGCAAGTGTGACCGCCGCTCCGGCAACAAAAATCCAAACGGTCATGTTGATGCGGTACGCAAAATTTTCGAGCCAGCGGTTCATCGCCCACCACGAAACAGGCGCGGCAAGAACAAAGGCAATACCCGCCAATACTAAAAATTCCCGCGTGAGCAGATAAACGATGTTCGACACCGAAGCGCCCACTATTTTACGAATGCCTATTTCCTTTGTGCGCCGCTCGATGGCGAATGTCGACAATCCAAACAGTCCCAACATGGCAATCACAACTGCAAGTACGCTGAAGGTTAAAATCAGGCGCGATGTACGGATATCCGATTGGTAAAGTCGATTGAAGGCTTCGTCAACATAAACGTATTCAAACGGGTCGTTCGGAAAAAATTTACCCCAAATTGCCTCCATTTCTTTGACCACTTTGGCTGATTGCCCCGTTTGGGTTTTGATGGCAAGAATGTTTTTATACGGGTCTTGTTGATAGATGACTAACGGAGTAATTTTCTCGTGACGGCTTCTGAAATGAAAGTCCTTCACTATACCGATAATGTTGCCCTTCATGTTCATCAAATCGAACCGTTGCCCGATATACGGTTCGGGAATTTTCAATTCGCGGACAGCCGTTTCGTTGAGAATCACATTTTGCATATCCACACCTTCGTTGAACCAACGACCTTCCGTCAACTGTAACTCGAAAACATCCATAAAGTTTTCATCGACCTTTAGAATGATCATGGTTGGATTAAAATCTTCGGCGCGTCCTGCCCAATCGGCGCTCTCTCTTATTTCAAAACGGATATTTTCAATATCGCCGCCACTCAACGAGGCGCTGACCACGTCAGGGCGAGATTGCAGTTCTCCCTTGATGGTTTGCAAACTGAGCAGCGCATTATCATCTCCTGATGACATCAACGTTCTGAAAGGAAGTTGTACTCTGACTATATGGTCTTTACGAAATCCCGGGTCGGTGTTTTGAATGTACAGCGTTTGTTTGTATATCACTATGACACAGATAATCAGCGCAGCCGACAGAAAAAACTGAAATACTACCAGCGTTCTGCGCAAACTGCTGTTTCTTATTTTGGGAAGGCTCATTCCTTTCAAAACATTCATCGGTTGAAACGACGAAAGCATCAACGCCGGATAAACGCCGTTCAATAAGGTCACAAACAGTAAGGCTATGCCCGTTATTATCCATATAACAGGGGATGAGAATGATACCGGAATATCGCCAACCAGCGTTTGATACAGCGGGGCGAGTATCAGCATGAGGTAAAGGGCGACTAATGTAGCCGCCAAACTGACGATGAACGATTCAACAATAAACTGAAAAAACAACTCTCCCCGTCTCGCTCCGACTATTTTTTTGATTCCGACTTCTTTTGCCCGTTGGGTCAGTTTTGCCGTAGTCAGATTGATATAGTTGATGCAGGCGGTGCATAAAAGCAATATCCCCAATAAAGCGAATATGGAAACCATTTTGGCATTGCCGCTCGCCAAAGTTTGAACGCCGCTGAAGTACATGTCGGTCAATGATTGCAAGTCCGTCGCAACGCTCATATTATCAGAAAGATTCCAGTTTTTTGCATAAATGTCATCCATCTTTTGGGTAACCTGCGACAGATCGGCATCCGGACGAAGTTTAACAAAAGCCATCCACATGGTCCATCCCCATCGTTGCAGATTGGTACGTTGTACGGGGTCAGATAAAACAGCCTCCGGCGAAGCCATGATATGAAATCGGAAACTCGAATGGGTAGGATGATCTTTTACTACTGCCTGTACCGTATAATCAGCATGGTTGATATGAATGATTTTTCCTGTTGCCTGCTCGTCGCCAAAATACTTTTTAGCAGCCGATTCGCTCAGCGCCACGCTAAAAGGATGGTTGCCATAGGCTTCAAACGAGCCGTACAAAAGTGGACTGTTGAACATCTCAAGCCAAGCCCTGTCGACATAAACGCCCTCGCCACTTTTGACGGAAAACGCAGTGTTATCTACTGTTACTGCATCAATCCCTGACATGAATAAAAAAACGGCAAGGTTTTCTATTTCCGGAATTTCGCTTTGGCAAGCCTGTATGAAAGGCAAAGAAATAGACGCGCCGACACGAGGTTCCCCATCGTAGGTGATGGTGTTTACTATCCTGTAAATACGCCCTGCATCAGGGTGGAAACTGTCGAAACTCCGCTCGTGGTGTACCCATAGAAAAATAAGTACGGAAGCGGTAATACCGATAGCCATCCCCGCAATGTTGATACCTGAATAGGTATAATTCCGGCGCAAAGTTTGCAAAAAGATTTTAATATGAAACAACATGATTTTTAATTTTTAATTGTTAATTTATTGTTATCACTTGTCCGTCAAACAGATGGATGATTCGGTGTGCATACGAGGCGTCGTGTTGCGAGTGCGTCACCATGACGACGGTCGTTCCTTCGTTGTTCAGTTCGCACAGCAGTTTTATCACTTCCAATCCGTTTTTCGAATCCAAGTTACCTGTTGGTTCGTCGGCGAGGATGATTTTGGGGTTGGCTACTACCGAACGCGCTATGGCAACGCGCTGTTGCTGCCCGCCCGACAACTGATTGGGGAAATGCCTTGCGCGGTGGTCAATTTTCATGCGGTGCAACGCTTCTTCTACCCGTTCTTTCCGTTCCTGCGACTTCACTTTCATGTACACCAAAGGCAGGGCTACATTGTCGAAGACGTTCATTTCCTCGATGAGGTTAAAACTCTGAAACACAAAGCCGAGTTGTCCTTTTCGCGTTTCGGTGCGTTCGCTTTCTTTCAGTTGCCCGACTTCCGTTCCCGCCAAATAATAATTGCCCGATGTGGGATTGTCCAACAATCCGAGGATATTCAGCAAGGTCGACTTGCCGCATCCCGAAGGACCCATCACAGCCACAAATTCCTTCTCGTTGATATTCAGGCTTACGCCGTTCAACGCTACCGTTTCTACTTCCTCTGTACGGAAGATTTTCTCCAAATTTTCTAAAACTATCATTTTATTATTGTTTATTGATTTTACTCCTTTTTTATCACTTCCACAGGATTGGTCGTTGCGGCGCTCCACGTTTGCCAACTCACCGTGAGCAACGCCACCATGCATGCAATCAATCCCACGCCAGCAAAAATGTCGGCAGATAAAGGCGCTTGCACGATAAACGATTTCAACCAGAACTTTTCCATGAAAACCCATGCAATAACGCTCCCTAAAACGAAAGCAATGAGTATCAAAACTATAAATTCTTTATTGAGCAACTTTAATAAATCCATGACTGAAGCCCCGTGTACCTTGCGAATGGCTATTTCTTTCCGCCGTCGCTGCGTAGAATAGAATGCCATGGCAAACAATCCGGCAACGGATATCATAAAAGTAAGCAGTATGGCAAACCGCAGTACTTTACCGGTGTTCATCTCCGATATATATAACTGTTGGTAAGTTTCGTCGAGAAAGTGATATTCGAAGGGATAACCGGGCTCTCTTTCCTTCCATGCTTGTTCGATGACGCTGATGACAAGTTGCGGATCGCCAGCAACCTTGAAAAAAACAGGATTCCATACTTCTGCACCAATGGAAAAGAAATGGACATATATTTGTGGGTCGGGCACATTGTGGAATGAGCGTACCTGAGCATTACGTATCACTCCTCTTACTGTCAATTTCATCCCCATAAACTCGATGAATTGTTCAAGCGGGTTATCTAGTCCCAATATTTCTGCGCATCGCTCATTGATGACCACATCCTGAAACGACGGGGTCAGCAAAAAGGGATTTTCCCCGTAAATGAATTCCATTTCAAAAAAATCAAAATAGTTAGGTTTGACGGGGCAAAATTCCACAGTAACAGGCGCATCGTCCGAGCCTAACTTTTTCGCCGATACCGTGACATCCCAAACTGTTGGCAGAGAGGATTTCATGGTAATATCCCTGATGGATGTGTATTTCAAAAGTTCGCCGCGAATAGCATCATAATTTTTTGAAAAATCGCCATATCCCTGCATGTACAGCACATTTTCCTTATTGAAACCCAAATCCTGCGCCATGATGAAATTGACCTGTTTGTGCATGAAGATGACCACAGTCAGCAAGGCGATGGAGGCTGTAAACTGCAGCACAACAAGACATCTCTGCATGAACGACTTCTGTTCACCCTTGTATTTTCCTTTCAGCGCTTCGGTTATGTTCAGATTGGTCAAATAAAATGCCGAAAATGTACCTGCCAGAAAAACCGTAACTACAAACAATAAGGCGATAAAAAGATAAAAATTGACCGACAGGTAGTCAATCACCAGACGCGATTGGGTAAAGTTATTGAATACCGGCAGAATCACTTGAGCGAGGTATAAACCTGTGGCTATGGAAATGAACACATAAAAAATCGTTTCGAGATAAAATTCGCGTATTAACATTCCTTTTCCTGCTCCGTGAACTTTTTTAAGGGCAATTGTACCAGCACGCATAAAAGATGTGGAAATGAACAGGTTGATAAAATTGATGCAGGATATGACCAGAATCACTAAAGCCGTTACCATTAATGTAATCACCATTGGTCGATTTCCTTTCCTGATATGTTCAACGACAAAACCGGTGCTGAAATGCATATCGTTCAGCGGTTCGAGTTCGAATTTATAGCCAAATTCTTCGACCGGAATACCCTCCGCTTTACCAATTGCTCCGATTACTTGCATCATTTGTTCAGCAAGTGTTGATCTATCCGTAGTACCTTCGTGCATAAGGAAAAAAGTAACGTATTCATCGGTATCGAATCTGATATCGTCATCGAGAAAAATTCCGGTAGGAGGAAACGTAAAAACAATATCGGCTTGCAGGCTTGAATTGAGGGGCATGTCTTTCATCACGCCGCTTACTTCAAATTCCGAAGTTTCGAAACGAAAAATTTGTCCCACAGGGTCTTGTCCCGGGAAAAACCGCAAAGCCGTTGTTTCGCTGATAACCGCTTTATTGGGCGCCGACAGCACATGGAGCGGGTCGCCCTGCTTCAACCCAAAGGAAAAAAAGGTAAAGAAGTTTTCGTCGGCAATGAAAGACGGCTGACTCTTGTAGACAGAGTTATTTACTTGAATATCGGCGTTGATATGTATCAACCGGCACATGTCTTCCACTGCAGGACATTCTGCTTTTGCTAATTCGCCAAACTTTCTGCCGGTACTGCCAAGTTTCACAGGAGTATTGCTATGAATGTCCTGAAGCACATGACGGTAAATCCTTTCCTTATTCCGGTGGAAATTATCGAAACTCAACTCGTTGATAGCCCATAGTCCCACAATGATGGCTACCATAATACCTAAACTGAGGCTGCAAATGTTCAGCAAGCCTACTGCTTTCTGTTTCCTGAAATTATTGATAAATTCTTTCATACGATACGATATTTTAAAATATCAATCATAATACTAAAACCGTGCCAAATTTTTATTACGCTAATAATTAGATATTTATGGTTTTGGGAATGAAAAAACTGTAAAGAAATTTTACAGTCGGTGTAAGTTTTTTTTACAGAATTGGGATATTTGCCCGGATGATTCCTGCTCATATGCAAATAGAACGCGGATGTAATTATGTTGAGACCCTCTATTCCAAAATTATCATCATTTTTTCGGAATATATTCCAAAATTATTGCTTTTTTTTTGGAATATAAAGAAACTTCCTTATTTTTGCAAAAAAATTGACTGATGATAAAACGTTTGATTGAAAAGAAAATCATGGATGCCTTGCACAAAAGAAAGGCAGCAGTTGTAATGGGCGCAAGACAAACCGGCAAAACCACCATTTTGCATCAATTATTTGACAGTAAAGACCATGTATTATGGTTGAACGGCGACGATGCCGATGTACAATCGGTTTTAGAAGATATTACTTCCACTCGTTGGCGTACAATTATCGGGCAAAACAAAATCCTGATCGTTGACGAAGCGCAATACATAGAAAATATCGGCGTCAAACTAAAATTGATTACCGACCAACTTCCCGATATACAACTGATTGCAACGGGGAGTTCCTCTTTTGATTTGGCAAATAAAATCAATGAACCATTAACCGGTCGCAAACGGGAAATCATGTTATTTCCATTGTCGTTTGGCGAAATGACCAACCATCACGGTTTTCTTGAAGAGCGACGACTATTGCCGCATCGTTTGGTTTTTGGCTGTTATCCTGAAGTGGTTTCTGAAATAGGAAATGAAAAAGAAACTCTTAAAGAATTAATTAACAGTTATTTATATAAAGACATCTTCAAATGGGAACGCATCCGCAAACCTGATAAGATCGTAAAATTACTGCAAGCCCTTGCATTTCAGGTGGGACAGTTGGTCTCATACAACGAGTTAGGACAAATTTGCGGTCTCGACAGCAAAACCATCGAACAATACATCATTCTTTTGGAACAATCGTATATTATTTTCCGTCTCAACGCATTTTCCCGAAATTTACGTAATGAACTGAAAAATAGCCGAAAAGTATATTTTTTCGATAACGGAATACGAAATGCGTTGATATCCAATTTTAATCCTGTGGAAATTAGGAATGATATCGGCGCTTTATGGGAAAATTTTATGATTTCAGAAAGAATTAAAAAAGTGAATTACAATAATTTATGGGTAAATAATTGGTTTTGGCGCACCCAACAGCAGCAGGAAATTGATTATATGGAAGAGCGTGACGGAAGGATTTCGACTTATGAATTTAAGTGGAATCCACAAGCAAAAATAAAAAAAATGAACTCATTCTTAGAGGCTTATCCCAATAGTTCATTTGAGGTGATTCATCGTAATAATTATGAGGATTTTTTACTGTAATCAGAATACCATACTGAACACGGTCATTCCCTTTGCCGAAACCGAATGTAGCAGGTTTCCGCCGTGCAGCCGCATGATGTAGCGCGAAACGCTCAAGCCGATGCCGCTGCCGCCTTCTTTGGTGGTGAAAAACGGTATAAAAATGAATGGAAGTATGTCTTTGGGGATGG
>Ga0099364_10013266_pt1 | contig 11069 bp, 6 predicted proteins | sample TergutTh196P3_FD_73070 | JGI IMG/M metagenome (GOLD analysis project Ga0099364, IMG submission 73070) | Microcerotermes parvus P3 segment gut microbial communities from Pointe-Noire, Republic of the Congo - Th196 P3 | ecosystem: Host-associated > Arthropoda: Insects > Digestive system > Gut ... | reverse complement strand
GCTCACATTCGATTTACTTGATTGGAATAAGTCAACCAAATTAGCCTGTGTCAGCCAGACATTCTCGTCCTCTAAACGTACATTTATTGAAACCTTATTATCTTCACCTTGGTAAATTATGATTTCACTCTTACCGTTCATTCCTTTGTCAGCCTTAATTTACTCGCGCCATTATTATTACGATAATTATAAAAACTGCGTCCAAAACATATAATTATACATACTTAAAGAGGAGACATAAAAAAACAAGAAACCAAAAAAACCCATACGCTGGATCTAATTCTCAGCATACAACCCCAAGAGTTTTGTTCCGTAAAACTCCGAAAATCAAATCGCTCCGCGATTTGATCCTGGGCCGAATCGAACGGCCGACCTGCCGCTTAGGAGGCGGCCGCTCTATCCACTGAGCTACAGGACCTTAATTAGGTATATATTCTACCAAAATTATTGTCAACCGGTTATATCTAAAGGCTTTATACCCAAGGGTCAATTGCCGTTGAGTACTGTGCTTCAAATCCTTCCAGCAATTCCAGGGGGCCTATAGGCACATGGACACATCCTTACCTATTGATATCGGAGTAATAAAAATACCATAATAAACCAGATATGATAAGAAGAGTATTTGTTGAAAAAAATAAAGCCTATAACGTAAAAGCCCAACAGCTTAAAAATGAACTTTTAGATTATCTTGGAGCAGAATACCCCGAGCTAAAGAATCTAAAAAGCATAAAAGTTTTAATACGTTACGATGTAGATTTGCTTGATGATGAGCAATTCAAACAGGTCTGCGAAACGGTTTTTTCTGAACCCCAGGCAGATATGGTTTATTATGACCAGATACCTCCAATAGGAAAAAATGACAGCATTTTTGGAATTGAGTATTTACCGGGACAATATGACCAGCGTTCTGATGAAATGGAGCAATGTGCAGAACTCGTTGTGGGATTAAAACCAAAAATCAAAGTCGCAGATTTTTATATTTTAAAATGTTCCAGCCAGCCCTTTTCTAATGAAGCCTTGGAAGCGGTAAAAAAATACCTTATTAATACAAAAGATTCTAAAGAAGCATATTTTGACCTTCCCCTTAGCCTGGCGGATGATTTAGCCAGTCCAAAAGAAGTGGAAATACTGACAGGTTTTAATATAGAAAAAGACCTGGAAAAATATGGGCGGGATTATAATCTAGCCATGTCCCTGGATGACCTCCTTTTTTGCCAGGATTACTTTAACCGGGAAGGCCGGGACCCAACCTTAACAGAACTCCGCATGTTAGATACCTATTGGTCTGATCATTGCAGGCATAGTACCTTTAACACTGTTCTGGAAGAAATAAAATTTGATGAAAGCGAAAACTCTGGGGATTCAGCCTTGAAAAAGGCCTTTGATCTTTACGAGGAAACTCGCAGGGAAGTCTACGGAGAAAACAGCCGGGAAGTTACCCTAATGGATATGGCAACCATAGGAACCAAGGCGTTAAAGAAAAGAGGACTCCTGCCGGACCTGGATGAGTCAGCAGAGGTTAATGCATGTACAATAAAAATAGAAGCGGAATTTTCTGATGGAAGCACCGAGCCATGGCTGCTCCTCTTTAAAAACGAAACCCATAACCATCCCACAGAGATTGAACCTTTTGGCGGTGCTGCTACATGTTTAGGCGGGGCCATTAGAGACCCTCTATCCGGCCGGGCCATTGTATACCAGGCCATGCGAATAACTGGGGGCGGCGATCCCAGGGCCGGTTTTAAGGAAACATTGCCGGGAAAACTACCCCAGATAAAAATTGCAAGAGAAGCTGCTCTGGGTTATTCTTCTTATGGTAATCAGGTAGGACTAGCCGCCGGGCATTGTATAGAAATTTACCATCCCGGCTTTCTTGCAAAAAGAATGGAACTTGGGGCCATAATTGGCGCAGTCCCTGCAGCCTGGGTACGCAGGGAAGAGCCAACACCTGAAGATGTAGTAATTCTGGTAGGAGGCAAAACCGGCAGAGACGGCATTGGAGGTGCATCAGGTTCATCCATGTTGAACGCGGGAAATCCCGAATCACCAACCATTGATACTTTCGGAGCGGAAGTTCCCAAGGGAAATGCACCGGAAGAGCGAAAACTACTCCGTCTTTTCCGTAAGGCCGAAGTATGCCGTCTTATAAAGCGCTGTAATGATTTTGGCGCCGGGGGTGTATCCGTAGCGGTAAGTGAGCTGGCAGAAGGCTTAGATATAAACCTTGACGCAGTACCTGCAAGATACCCTGGCATGGACGGTACAGATCTGGCAATTTCTGAATCCCAGGAAAGAATGGCCGTGGTTTGTTCTGCCAAAGATGCAGACGCATTTATAAAAGCCGCTGCTTTGGAAAACCTTGAAGCGGTAGTAATTGCAAATATAAACGGAGATCGCCGGCTCCGTATGTTCTGGCAGGGAAAAAATATTGTTGACCTGTCCCGGGAATTTTTAAATTCCAACGGCGCTCCACGGAGTGCAAAGGTTTTATTAAAAGCCCGGCAGGAATCTCAAAATCAGGAATCATATAAAAATGAAGATATAAAAGAAGTCCCCGCAGGCGTATTATTGGACATACTCGAAAGGGAGCTGGTTAGCTTAAGGAGTGGAAGCCGCCGGGGGCTTCAGGAAATGTTTGACAGCAGTGTTGGAGCATCCTCTGTACTTTTCCCCTGGGGAGGAACCGAACAGGGGACTCCTGAATGCGGCATGGCAGCTTTACTGCCAACTTTGGGAAAGAAAAGTCTGACTGCCAGTCTTATGACTTTTGGCTATGACCCGGTTTTAATGAGCCTTGATCCTTATAAAGGTGCAAAGGGTTCTGTTCTGGAAGCCCTGGCAAAATACGCCTGCTTAGGGGGAGATCCTTTTAAAGCGCGCCTTTCCTTCCAGGAGTACTTTGAACGGACTATAGATCCCGAATCTTGGGGTTTACCCGCCGCTGCTCTTTTAGGCGCTCTGGAAGCCCAGCTCCGGCTGGAAGTTCCTGCCATAGGCGGCAAGGATTCCATGTCCGGAAATTTTAAGGCTCCTGGGATTGATTTAAAAGTTCCTCCCACTCTGGTAGCATTTGCCGCGGGTAAAGTCCGGGTTAAAAATGTTCTGTCCGGGGCTTTAAGCGGTAAGGCCGGAAACAGCATTATCCTTTTAAACATAAAAGATAGTACTGACGAATGGGAATGTTTTAAAGCAAACATGAAAATTCTGAAAGAGTTAAGCGAGTCTAACCTGGTCCGGGCAGCTTATCCGGTTGGGGCTGGCGGAGTCGCGGCAAGCCTGGCCCTAATGGCTTTTGGGAATATGTGCGGTGTAGAAGCTTATAGTTCCAGTTTTAACTTAATCAATAAAAATAATTATCAAGGTTCCATTTTAGTTGAGATTGATAAAAGACCAGAAGAATGCCCCTGGGTTATAGCCGCCTGCACTCTGGATAGGGCAATTTTCAGAATCGTCCAGGAAAGCAGTTCATCAGATGCAGAAGAAGTATCTCCGGAAACTGCAGATATTGCTCTGGAGGTTTTACGCAGAGCTTATGAGTATCCTCTCTCCCAAGTTTATCCGCAGACATCCACAGGAGCTACAGTAGCAGAACCTGTGGATTACAATCCATTGGAGTATAATCCAAAGGATTTAGAATTAACAGGCATAAAGTATGTTGACCGAAACCAAGGTAAAACCAAGTCAGATTATCCATCCAAAGGCAAGCCTTTAGTTTTATTACCGGTGTTTCCGGGGACTAATGGTGAATGGGACCTGGAGCAGGCTTTTCTGGAGCAGGGAGCTAGAACAAAATTCGTAATTTTCCGAAACTGTAATAGCCAGGAAATCAAGGATTCGATAAAAGAACTGGAAGCCTCTATCAAGGAAGCTCAAATCGTCGCATTTTCCGGAGGGGAAAATGGGAATTTTGTTTCCCATGTACTCAGTACTCCGTCTCTAAGTACGATGCTTATGGAGTTCTATCAAAAGAGGGATGGTCTAATCCTGGGGATAGGCGGTGGTTTCCAGGCCCTAATCAATGTGGGACTTCTTCCCTATGGCTGTTTTTGTAATAATAAGCTCAGCTTAAAGCCAAATGCCTTAGGACGTCATGTTTCCAGAATGGCACGAACCAGGGTTATATCTACCCTTTCACCCTGGCTAAACCTGGAAGAGCCGGGGACTATTCATATAATCCCAGTAAGTAATGGCAACGGACGAATTACCGTTGACCAGGATGAAGCGGAAGCACTCTTTAAAGCTGGACAGATCCCCTTCTGTTACGCTGATTCTAAAGGAGAAGCAGCACTTTCGGAGCCGGATAACCCCTTTGGTTCAGCCTTTGGTATTGAGGCTCTTTGCAGTCCTGACGGCCGCATCCTTGGGAAAATGGGTCATTCAGAAAGAGCGGGTGAATGGGTACATATAAACACTCCGGGGAAAAAGAAGCAAAGTATATTCCAAGCCGGAGTTCGATATTTTAACTGATAGGGTCAGTGTACTATCTAAACAGTGTGAACTTACTGTATTTATGCCATTTGCCGGAGTTCTTTTTCCCGCCTTCGTCCAGAATTTTAAACATCCAGCTTGCAAAGGTACCTTCCTGGCCGATTTCCGAAAGGGAGAAACCTAGAATTTGAAAAGGTTCGTTAGCAGCAGAGGCTAAAAGGCCTTGGGTAAAGGCCCGGAACGAAGCGGATGCGGAAGTGCCCATAAGATCGGCAGGAGCATCTCTTCCTCCGCCTGGAGCAGTTTCCGGAACCACCAGAGATAAAGAGCCTTCTCCTCTTGAACGGAAGACCAGGGCCAGTTCCCGGACTAGGAAAAACCAGCCTTTTATCTGATTATTTACCAGAGTTTCAATATCTGCAGGAACCATACTTTCCGGCTGACGGTATAAAGGCGGCGGCGAACAGACAAGCAGGGCATCATTAATCTGCCCCAGTCGGTTTTCTGCAGCCAGAATCAAGGTCCGGCAAGATATGGGACTTCCAGGATTCCAGGAAAGCGGGATCCTCCCCTTGGAAGTATCGAAATCAGTTGCTTTCTCCGGAGCGGGGAAAGTATTAGGAATTAGAGCGGCTACGTATTGTTCAACCCGTTTTTCTACTTCTGTAGCAATTGAAGAAAAGAGAACAGATTCATTTCCTGCGATAAAAATACCCCGAGTCATAACAGTATATTATACCGTCTTATGGAAAATGTGAAGTTACCTTCGATTGAAATTCTATTATCTGGGGTAGGAACGGTGTTTTTGATGAGATAATTTTTTTCCGTCTATGGAACGGAAGGGGTTTTTTGTATTTCTAAGATAAGCCTGGTATGCAGCGCTATTTTCATAATAACCTTCCAGCCCTTTAAATGATGATGATTCATCGCAGCGGTAAAGTTCCATTAGGGAAGGGAATAATGGAGAGCTCATGATATTTTCAGTTTTTAAGAGAGGAAGGCGCGCAAGAGCCGCGGGAAGCATGTGGTTTTTCACCAGATAAACAACATCATTTACCAATTCTGAAGGAAATTCCATACTTTCCAGAAAACGAGCGGCAGCACGGGCTCCGATTTCTGCATGACCGTCGAAACGTCGTCCCCCAAAGCCCGCAGCTAAAGGTTTTCCTATATCGTGAAGTAAAAGAGCCAGAGACAGACGCAAATCGTATTCACCTGCTGCATTGTACTTACGGTGACTAAAGGTCTGAAGTGTATGATTCCAGGCATTACCTTCAGGATGGAATTCCTTGGCATGGTCCGCTTCATCAAGGCGTGCAATTTCCGGCCAGCAATTTTCCAGGAAACCTGATGTTTTTAAAAATTCAAGGCCTCTGTCAGGCCGCGATGAAGCCATAAGAGCTATAAGAAGAGTTTGAAGGGCTTCTGGTCCTGGTTTCCCATTAATCTGATTAAAGGCCTTGATATATGATTTTGGAGGATATTCCAATGCTTCGTAACGGGCTAAAACCAAGGCACCGTCCATCAGGGTTTGAAAACAACCGGCTTGGGGACAAAGATCCTCCCACCAGTCTATTTTAAAGCTTTCTTTTTTCTCAAGAGCCTTTCTAAGAGATCGGATTAGAGGGTAAATACCAGAAGCATCGTAAAAACGCTTGGTTTTATAATCTTGAACCAGAGAGAGTAAATTAAAAGAAGAATTCGGCGCTGCTTCTCCTTCATATCTGCAACGAAAATACCAGCGCCAGCCTCCGGTATCACTTGCTCCATCAGCAATGTCCATACCAGGGAAACGCAGGTCATCAACAAACCGGGCTAGATCAGTGATCCCCGCACTGGTTTCTAAAAAAGTAAAAGGCAGAGATGGAAACCCAAGATATGAGTCCAAGGCATTAAAAGAACAAAGCCTGACAACGTATCCGTTTTCTTCGAGGGTCTTGGCTATGCTTACATTCCCAGTTCCCATGACTAATGGTAGGCCAAGGAAAGTTTTATGTCAAATGGGCCAGACATTAAAAATTACTTTGATTCTGGTATATGCGGGGGCTGACGCCTTCGTATTTCTTAAAAATTCTGGAAAAATATCCCTGATCATGATAACCAAGGTGCGTAGATATATCGGATATGGAGAGATCTGTGTTCTGTAAGAGTATCCTGGCACGATCCATTTTAAGGCGGTTAAAAAGGCGGATAGCCCCGCAGCCAAACTCTTTATATGAAAGACGTTCTATGTGAGATTTGCTCATATAAAAAGCTACGGAAATATCTTTAAGGGTAATATTTTCTAAAATATTATTCTTAAAATAATTTATTAACTTTTCCCTAAAAGCCTGATCACTATCTTGTTTTTTAATTGTCTCAATACAAGTCAAAAGCATATATTCCAGCCTGTTACGAATTTTTTGAATTGAAACCATAGTTTGGAGCCGGGAGCAATCTTCAATTTCGGGCAGGTAATCTAAAAGTCCTGGCATGTTTAAAACTACAGGAACATTCAAATTACCGGAAAGGATCTTTATCAATCTGTCTTCTCCTGCATTTGAGCCCAGATTTATACCAAATTGTTTATAACCATTATGAGTTTTCAAGCTATGTAATACATCCGGTGGAATAATAGAAACCATACCTCTTTTAAGAATTACCTCCTCATTCTCCGTTATAATATAAAGCTCCCCTTCAATAACCAAAAGAAATTGGAAAAACAAGTGTTTGTGTAAAAGCATATCCCAATTTTTAGGACGGGTAAAAAAGTTAAAATCCACATACGGAGAATCAAGCCCTGTAAGTGACTGGCCTATATTATCCAGCTCATGTAACCTTGTAAGCATAAAAAATTATACCCCATGCTTTTTCACCTGTCAAAACAATGATAAGAATGTCCAAATAGTCGATATAATTATCCATATACAAAGTTAATTTTATAAACCCATAATTATTAGACAAAATGGTAAGTATTAAAGATGCAAAAGTAGAAATCCGCAGATTAAGTCCTAAAGATGGTTTCCACTATTTTTTTGGTTATTACGATAACCCTGCTTTCTGTGTTCAGGATAAAAAGCATCTTTGTCATAAGGTAAATTTTTGGGATCGCCTGCCTGTTAAAGATGATATATGCGAACTAGGTACTATAGACATAAAAACCGGTGTTTGGGAAAAAGTTGCAGAAACCAGTGCTTTTAATTTTCAACAGGGTGCCATGCTTCAATGGAACCCAAAAAATCCGGATAAGGAAATTATATATAATATCCGCCAGGGCGATGAGTATAGGTCTGTAATACATAATATCGAAACAGGAAAAATCCATACCCTTCCGGCGGCATTGGCCAATGTTTCTCAGGATGGTAAATGGGGACTATCCATCAACATGAACCGGCTTTACGATTTCAGGCCAGGTTATGGTTACTCATGTTTAAAAGATTATTGGTATGAGACAGCACAGCCAAAAGACGATGGTATCTGGGTTATTGATATGGAAAAGGGAGATAAAAAACTAATCCTTGATTATTCAGAAATGGGACGGCTTTTTTCTGTATCCCCCAACGAAAAACTTTTAATTAACCATATCACCTTTAGTCCTGATAATAATAGATTTGTTTTCCTGCTTAGAACATTCCCAACTTCAAATAAAACCTGGCATACCGGTACCGGGACTATAGATAAAGAGGGGAATGATTTTCATCTTATGAATCCCATGTCCATGGCTTCCCATTATAACTGGCGGGATGAAAAAAACCTCCTTATCTGGGCAGAAGTTAAGGGCTTTCAAGGGATGCACCTTATAACCGACAAAAAAGATGAATCGATTTATTTTAATAATGATTTTTTTTATAAAGATGTTCACTGTATTTATTCACCGGATAAAAAGTATGTACTAGGTGACGGATACCTTGATGGAGAATCTTTCCGTCAGATTTACCTTTTCAATATGGAAACAAAAACAAGAACTTTACTCCTAAGGGCAAGATCCGATCCTGTCGCAGACGGCGACATACGCGCAGATCTGCATAACCGCTGGAGCCGTGACGGAAAACTAGTTTCATTTGATTCTACCCATGAAGGTTTTAGAGGGCTTTATTTAATAGATTTAACAGAAATCCTAAAAAGTTTTTAAGTAAATTACTTAAAACTAAATATTTTATTGGAGGAAAACATGAAAAAGTTTAATTTATGGTTACTGGTTTTTGGCTTTATCTTAATTGGGATGCCAGTTTTTTCAGCCGCTCAGAGAGATACAGAGGCTCCTGCTACAGGTCCCGTTGTCGGGAGCGGAGCTCCAGGAGCGCCTTTTAGTTACCCCATAACCAGCGGCGGCAGAGTTACATACTGGCAGCAGGTACAAGGCGTATGGGCTTCCAATTTTTCTAATCTCGGCCATACTCCTATGGCTCAAAGACTGATGCAATTAACAGGAGTGGAAATTGAATACCTGCATCCCCCGGCAGGGACTCAGGTAGAAGCTTTTAATTTAATGGTTGCCTCCGGCGAATACCCTGACATTATTCAATTTAATTTTCACACCAGTTTTCCGGGAGGAGCTACCAGGGCTTTAAATGATGGCATTGTTATTCCATTGAATGATGTCATTGATAGATGGGCACCCAATTTAAGAGCTTTCCTAAATGAACGTCCTGATATTGACAGAAGTGTAAGAACCGATGACGGTTATTATTACACTTTTCCTTTTGTCAGGGGACACGATCGTCTTTTGTTTTCTTCAGGGCCTATAATCCGTAAAGACTGGCTTGATGATTTAGGTTTTGATCTACCTAGGACCTTAGACGAAGTTTACCGGATTCTGGTGGCATTTAGAGATATAAAAGGAGCTTCTGCACCTTATACAGCAGCAGGCGGTGCTACGGGTCAATTCGTTTATCCTTTTGGTCAGGAGGGAGCATTTTATGTTGATGATGATGGAAGGGTCCGTCACGGAGCATTAGAACCTGGTTACCGCCGGTACCTTGAAACCATGGCACAATGGTATAGAGAAGGACTTTTGGATCGGGATCTTTTTTCTGTAAATGCCGCTACAGCTACTACTAAAATAACTACAGGAGTCTCTGGGATTTCAGCAGGATCGATTAATGCACAAATGATGACCTGGAATATTGCCGGCAGAAGGACAGATCCCAATTTTACCCTTGCAATGTTTCCGGCTCTTACTTTAAATCAAGGAGAAAGGCCGCGTTTTTCCAATGGTGATTTACCTTATGGGACAAATACAATAAGTATGACCGGAATTAGTACTCAATGCAGTAATGTAGAACTGGCTGCACGTTTCCTTGACTTCGGTTATACCCACGATGGCCACATGCTTTTTAATTTTGGGATTGAAGGAACAACCTACACCATGGTAAATGGTGTTCCTACTTATACAGATTATATCTTGAATAATCCCCAGGGTATTTCCATGGCTAATATTTTAGGTGGTTATGCTTTAGCCGGTTCAGGAGGACCTTTTGTTCAGAATGTAGGTGTTGTTGATCAAGGCATCGACCAATACGAAGCTGTAATCGCCCGTGACACTATTACAGCTCCCTGGATTTTAAGGCATAAAATGCCTATAATTTCTCTTACCCCAGCCGAAAGTTCTGAATTAGCTCAAATAATGAGCGGAGTCAATACTTTTATTTCCGAAAGGAACGCCAGATATATACTGGGGACAGAAGCCTTTAGCACCTATGATAATTACATGGCCACCCTTAGGAGTATGGGTTTACCTAGGGCTATTGAGATTCAGAATGCCGCTTTAACACGGTTTAACCGCCGTTAATTATATTGAATAAATGGATCTTTTCTTTCTTTTATATAATGTGTTAAAATTATTGTATACCGTATGCTTATTGGTTTAGGAGAAATGAAATGACACTGAACAGCGTTTTACGGAAACTGGAAGCACATTCAAAAGGTTACTGGGCTGAACGTATTTGCTCGGAATTAGCCTACTTGGCTAAATTGTCGGAGGTCAACCAAAACAAGCATGACCTCATCATTTTAAAAACTGCAGGGACTTTGCTTGAAGCTGCTGCATCACAGGGCTTTATATTAAAAGACGCTGCTTTGGCCGCTGAACAAGCCCTGGCGTCCCTTACTGCTGAGGCAAAAAAACTTTGCATCCATGCTATCGGCCATGCACACATCGACATGAACTGGCAGTGGCGTTTCGATGAAACAGTGGACATTACTCTGGAGACTTTCCGCACAGTGTTGAAACTCATGGAGGATTTTCCTGACTTTAGTTTTTCCCAATCCCAGGCATCATGTTACCGCATTGTCGAGAAGTACGACCCGGCATTACTTGAAAAGATTCGTATTAAAGTAAAAGAAGGCCGCTGGGAGGTAAGCGCTTCAACCTGGACTGAAGCCGATAAAAACATGCCCAGCGGCGAATCTATGGTACGGCATATCCTTTATACTAAAGGCTACATGAAAAAGCTCTTTGACCTGAAGGAAGACGAGTTAAAACTCGACTTTGAACCTGATACTTTTGGCCACAGTGAAAATATACCGGAAATACTTAACGCAGGCTGCGTTGAATATTATTACCATTGCCGGGGCAATGCAAGTGAGGAAATATACAATTGGCAATCTCCATCAGGCGCCAGCCTGCTGGTATACCGTGATCCCTGGTTCTACAACGGAGT
>Ga0099364_10013265_pt1 | contig 11069 bp, 10 predicted proteins | sample TergutTh196P3_FD_73070 | JGI IMG/M metagenome (GOLD analysis project Ga0099364, IMG submission 73070) | Microcerotermes parvus P3 segment gut microbial communities from Pointe-Noire, Republic of the Congo - Th196 P3 | ecosystem: Host-associated > Arthropoda: Insects > Digestive system > Gut ... | reverse complement strand
GAAGCGCGGTAAGTCCCGCTTTTTCAAAATTTTCCCTGTATGCCCACTGCCATTTATACTCAAATTTCGCGGTATCAATAGGCTCATAATTCGCCGTGTCCAAATAGTGAACCCCTGTCGCAAGGCACGCGTCCATTATTGTTAAATCCTGATACGGCAGAGCGACGTTTATCACTATTTTCGGCTCATAGCTTTTAATCAAGGCTATAAGCTCGTCTGTGTTGTCGGCGTTAACCTGCGCCGTTGATATTGTGGTTTTTGTCTGACCCTCAAGTTTTTCTTTTAATGCGTCGCATTTTGATTTCGTTCTGCTCGCTATGCAAATGTCGCTGAACACTTCGGGAACTTGGCAGCATTTATGCACTACCACCGACGCTACGCCCCCCGCGCCTATAATTAAAGTTTTTGACATTATTTTATATCCTCCTGAATTTAAATTTTATTTTTATGAAATAATTAAGTTAGTTACTTACATATAAAAAGAAAATATCAACAGATTTCATCGAAATAACTAAAAATAATTTATTTATCCAACGCCAATAATATTTCTCTCAAAAGCTTACACGCAAGGCTTGTAGACTGTCCGCCGTTATCATACGGCGGCGACAGCTCGTTTATATCAACCCCTACTATATTTAGCTTTAATACCGCAAATACTGCCCCCAAAAGCTCCAAAAACCGCACGCCGCCCGCTTCGGGAGTTCCGGTACCCGGAAAATCGGCGGGGTCTAATACATCGAGGTCAAGTGTAAAGTATATTGGCTTGTCAGATAATTTTTTTATAGTATCAGAAAGCCCGTCAAAATTAAATTTATTGATAAACTGACGTTCTTCAGAGAATAAAAACTCCGATTTTTCGCCGCTTCTGATGCCAAACTGAAAAATTGTGCCTGTACCGAGCAAATCGTGACATCGGCGCATAACAGTCGCGTGTGATAAAGATTCTCCTAAATATTCATCTCTCATATCCGCATGAGCGTCAAAGTGAATTATATGCAGGTCGGCATATTTTTCAGCCGCCGCACGGACAGCCCCGAGCGTTACTAAATGCTCACCGCCAATCATCACGGGGATTTTTTTGTCGTTTATTATTTTCGCCGCGTATTTCTCTATATCGTCCAAAGCTTTTTTCGGATTGCCGAAGCTCAATTCCAAGTCACCGCCGTCAAAGACTGCAATATCTTCCAAATCTTTGTCTTGATAAGGGCTGTATGTCTCAATCGAATAGCTTTCGTTGCGGATTGCCGTCGGGGCGAAACGCGCTCCGGGACGGTATGACGTAGTTCCGTCAAACGGCGCGCCGAATATTACGATTTTACTTTCGGCATATTCGTTGCCGCAACCTATGAACGTATGCACGTTTCTGTTCATTCCCAACCCTCCAAAATTTGCTTTACATAATTGGGCAGTGCAAAACTGCCTTTGTGCAGTTCCGTGTTATAATATCTCGTCGGTATGTCCCTCTCATTCCATTCTCTCTCTTTTAAGTCATCTATCGGCGTAAAAGTCTTTGAAGCGAAACCGAACAGCCAATGTCCCGACGGATATGTCGGAATGTGCGCCTGATACGCAAAACACTTGGGAAAAATCTGCTTTATTCTTTGGCTCATGCGTGAAGCCGCTTTCGCGTCATTGTCAAAAAACGGACTTTCATGCTGATTTATCATAATGCCGCCGTCATGCAGGGCATTATAGCAGTTGCCGTAAAACTCTTTGGTAAAAAGTCCCTCTCCCGGTCCGAACGGGTCTGTCGAGTCTATTATAATCAAATCATACTCGTCTTTTTTACGCCTTACGAATTTCAAGCCGTCCTCAAAAAATATATTTACGCGCTTATCATCAAGTTTACACGCCGTTTGATATAAATATTTTCTGCAAGCGTCAACCACCATTTTATCTATTTCCACCATGTCTATATTTTCTATCGAATCATATTTTGTGAGTTCGCGAACAGTACCGCCGTCCCCCGCACCGATTACAAGCACGGTTTTTATGCTTGGATTTACGGCGAGAGCGGGGTGAGTTATCATCTCATGATAGATAAACTCGTCTTTTTCCGTCACCATAATAAATCCGTCCAAAACTAAAATATTGCCGAACTCTTCAGAATAAAAAATATCTATTTTTTGAAATTCGCTTTCGGCACTGTAAAGCTGTTTATCGACGCGTATTGAATATTTTATATTATTGGTATGATTTTCAGAAAACCAAAGTTCCATATTGTTATTAATCCCCTTTTATCATAAATTTGTTTTGACATATAAAATGGGTTATGCTATTCATTCAATAATGATGTTATATATTTTACGCCGTTTTCATAATTCTTGGTAATCTCATTAAATAAACCGTTGTAAAAATCAACTGCTGTCTTTTGGCGTTCCAAAGAAATTTCTTTAGCGCGCTCCGTAAAAAAAGAATTATATACTTTCTTTAGTTTATAATTATATTCTTGAAAGAAAGATGATGTTTCACCACCTCCGCCATCTATAATAATATTTCCGTCATTATCCATAATATATAAAGGTTCCATAACTTGACCCTCATAAATAAGCGTTCTGGCTATTCCGATAGCACCGCTTGCGTCAAGTTTGTCTGCGTCGAATAAAATTTTTGCTTCAATGCTTTGCGGTCTGTTATCGCCCCTGAATCTATGGTTAGAAATACATTCTTTTACGTGCAATGCTTTTTGTTCTGACCATTGACGGGATAATAAATAATCGTATGCCATTTCGCCGCCAATTTTAGCATGGCAAATATTTTCTAAATCCGCAAACTGTTTTTCACGTCCAATGTCATGTAATAGACACGCTGCTAATAAAACATCTATATCTTTCTCTATATGCTTTGCTATATCAAGGGCAGCATTGAGAACTCTGTATACATGATGTCGGTCATGTGCGCTATCCTGCATTTGTTGTGACATATAGCTTTCGATTTCATTGTATTCTAATTGAGTCATGTTTATTATTTCTCTCTCCTATTCGCTTAATTATAAATTAGTTGAGTTAATTGACAAAACACCCGTCACTCGCTACGCTTCATGTCACCCTCTTTACGAAAGAGAGTGACGTCCGCAGACAACAGTATTTTTCTTATTTAAAATAATGCCGTGTCAGGCGGATATAAAATCCGCCCCTACGGTTTTAGAACAGGTCTATTGATAAAATATAAATTGTAGGTTAGATATATTTATTATTTTATTATTTCTAATGCATCTTGCAACGCATTTATTCCCTCTCCGTATCTTTCCGAAGCTTCGGCAAGCAACGGCGCAACTTTCGCGTTTCTCTTTTCATCTTTTTCGGGCGCACTCCATGTCAGAAGCGGCACAAGTGTTTTCAAACAATCCGCTTCTTTGTCAAAACACACAGCAGCTTCGAGCAACTTGTGCCTTGCATCGATATAATTATCCGCAATGATACGAAGAAATTCGCCTGCACGAGCATGGCAACTTGAATATATGTCTATACAGTACGAATCTCCTATGCCTTTTATGGCGTTGGGATTTGTAAAGTGGGCTGCCCAACGGTCGATAGCGGCTTTGCCATTGAGGAAAACCCAATCTTCACCGTTGAGTTTATCAACATTTTCTTGGTTTTTTCCATGGCATACAGCTTCTTTAAGTGCGGCAATTTCAGCGTCACGTCGGTTTAACGTCCCTGTTTTATTTTTAATAATGACTGCCAATAATCCGGTTAGTCCCGCTTCTCCTCTCGCCATATCCCACGGTTTTTTCGCATAATCGCCTTGTCCTCCATTCCACGGCGCACGTCCAAAAAATACTTTCTCCACTTCATCATACCCAACCACGACATTCCATTCGCATGGGACAAACGCATTCCATACTAATGCAGGAACGCCCGCATTGATAGAATTGCGTACCGATTCAATCATCTTTTCCACGTCCGCGTCTGCCGTCACATCGGAAAACGGGATTTCTTCACGTTCATAACCGAACAATTCAATACATTTACCTAAATCCATAGCAAACGTACACGTCGGCGCGCATGGGCATATACCGCCAACACGAAAAGCCGTACCTACAATACCATGAAAATACGCGGCATCATAACTGTCGCCTATATAATCAATAGTTAGTCGAAATCCTTCAAAAATTGCCTCAGAAACATCATACTTGTTAAGATTTTCTAAAATTTTCATTTATAATACTCCTTTTGTAGCTAAATATAAATTTTACACGCCGCGTATTGCCAATATATTATAAACTATCGCCGAAATCCGCTTTGAATTTTTCAACGAGTTTTATCTGCCAGTCAGAATCAGGCATAAGTTTTCCAAAGAAGAAACGCAATATTCTTGGCTCTTCCGTAAAGTTAAGTCCGCCGATTAGCCGCCTATTTTGATACAACCAGTCTATTCTGTCTATCGCGTATTTAATCTGCGACAGCGTAAATACACGTCTCGGCAAAGCAAGGCGTACAAGTTCCATGTGCGCGAGAGGCTCTGAGCCGTCGGGATTACGCTGTTCAGAGAGCGTGCCGCGTTCCATACCCCTTATGCCACTGATTATATATAAAGCGACGGTAAGTGCCCCCGCAGGATATTTAATCTGCGGAATATGGTCTAAAATTTCCTTTGCGTTAAGATGACAGCCGAGTCCTCCCGCAGGGGTGACAACGGGGATATTGAGCGCGGAGAGCTCATCGACCATATGTTTTATAAACTGCGGAGCTTGGGAAATCATATCCATGTCAAGCGTTTCATCAAGCCCGACAGTCAATGCTTCCATTTCGCGTACAGACATACCGCCGTAAGTTAAAAAGCCCTCGTAAAGCGGTACAAGTTCGCGGATTTTTTCCATTAAGTCTTTGCGGTGTACGCATATGCCGCCACCCCTCGCGCAGCCTAATTTACGTGCGGAAAAATATATGATATCAGACAAAGTTCCTATTTCTCGTACTATATCGGAAACAGGCGTGTTTTTATACGCTTGCTCCCTTAATTTGATAAAATATAGATTGTCGGCAAGAAGGCTCGCGTCAAGCACAAGTATAATACCCGCCTCACGGCAGATATTGCTTATTTCTTTAAAATTTTCCATTGATACGGGCTGTCCGCCGACTAAGTTAGTACCCGCTTCAATCCTTACGAACGCTATATCTTCTTTTCTGGTTTTAATCAGTTCACGCAGTTTATCGGGATTTAAGTTGCCTTTAAATGGATTGTCGCTTGTCGCTTTATAGCCTTCGTCAATGAGTATTTCGTCGATTTCCGCGCCGAACCTTGAAATATGCGCTTTCGCGGTGGTAAAATGATAGTTCATCGGGACAATCATGCCGGGTCTTGTAATCAACGTCTGTGAAATTATATTTTCGCAGGCTCTGCCCTGATGTGCGGGCAAAAAATATTTTGCGTTGAAAAATTCCTGTACTTTCGCTTCCAGCCGATAAAATGTTTCGCTTCCCGCATAGCTGTCGTCTGCGGTCATCATAGCCGCAAGCTGTTTGTCGCTCATAGCGTTTGTGCCACTGTCGGTGAGCATATCTAAAAATACGTCCCTGTTTTTTAAAAGAAACGTGTTGTTGCCGGCTTCACTGATTGCTTTGAGACGTTCCTCAATCGGTAATAAAGTGAGTTTTTGAATAATTCTCACTTTGTGCATTTCGAGCGGCATATCCGCTCCTCCAAAAAATTTTACTTCTGCCATTAAATTAACCCTCCCAAATTTTATTTATATTTATTTTATATATCGCTTTTTCTGCGATTACAATCTTGACAAAGCATTTGACAATTCTCGGAATTTGTTTTTCCGCCCTTGCTCCACGGCGTTATATGGTCGCCCTGCATTTTGCCGTATTCAAAATAATTTTTGCATTTTACGCATATGCCATTTTGTTTTTCATATGCCGCACGCTTTTGGCTTTCAGCAAAAGCCCGTATATTCAGATATTTTTCGTCGCGAATTAAAACATAGTGATAAACACCCTTTTTATTTGTAACATCATCGTCAATCAAAAGACTTTGTATTTCTTGTTCTAATTTTGCGGTATCAAACATATTATCTTTGAATTTATCGTATAAACCGCCCCAATAAATGCCTTTCATTTCTTTACGGTAAGTTGTAAAAGTAAGCTCCACCCATTCAATAATATTTCTGAAATAAATCCATAATTCATTGGCGTTAGGGTCGTGTTGGTGAACCGACATATATTTTTCAATTTCGCCCTTGCTTATCCAGTCCAAAGCCGTTTCTAAAATTTCCTGACGGATAGGAGAACCGTTTACATAATCTTTAGATAACAAATATGCCGCGCAATTAGTCTTACTAAAAACAGATTTTGCGTTTGTAAGCCAAGCCCCTGTATATACTGCATTTCGCAATTCCTGTTCCGTCAATTTTTTCCCTGCTATGTTGATTATCTTAAACCAGTCTAACTTTTCCTTATCATTACCTTCACAGAAATAAATCATAAGTTTGTAATCTAAAATCTGTTGCTTTTCCGAGTTAGTTAAATTTTGAAAAGCCCGATTCTCTATAGGAAAATAACTATTAACGTATTGACAAAAACTAATTGTCCTTTGCTGTCCGTCAAGAACTTCAAAAGTTCCGTCATCATTTTTCACCCAATACATCACATTGAGCGGAAACCCTTTTATGATAGTATCAATTACGGCATTACGCTCCTTTTCTCCGTAGATAAACTCACGTTGATATTTGGGTCGAATATTAAGTAATCCATTGTAACCTGTAACCCCCTCTTCTTGATTGTCAACATACTTTTCCGCGACCTCACGGATAGTTATTTCATGTAATTTAATATTCATTTTTGAACTCCTTTATTTTTTATTAGAATACGTTTAAAAATCTTTTTGCCATTAATGAAAATTGCACCAGACAATGAATATCCATCAGGAGCGTAAGAACCTAAATTTCCTAAGACTTCAAATTGTTCAGGATTATATTTGTCAAGGAATGTAACGGGTACACCCATAGCCTTATCATAATTGCAAGGAATGTCAGAAACTTTTGAAACCTCAATAGCATCAAAGTTATCATAATGAGGATATTCTTCAGGGGTATACTGTTTATATAAAGTCATATATTCTTTATGTTTTTTTACTTCTAAATTTGTAAACCAACAAGAAGTTGATACCCTTACTAATTTACGACCATTTTCAATTTTATGATATTCTTCCCAATCATCAGGGACAAAGAAATACATACCAACATTAAAATTGGTGTAGCCTGTACGTATTTTATTTTCCTTTATCAGTTTAAATATTTCTTTATATGTCAATGCATTTGTATTTCCGATAATTAAAAAATCTTTGTTATTTTCAACTAATAACGGAACATATTCACGGAACAATGAAAAAGGCGGATTTGTCACCACAATATCTGCTTGTTTTAATAGTTCTATACATTCAGGCGAACGAAAATCGCCGTCGCCTGTCAGACGTGTTAAAGCGTTTTTCTTGTTTCTGAGCAACCACTCAACATCAGCCAAATCAAACGCGCCATCACCGTTATAATCATCAACCTCCGTAATTTCAATTTTATGAGGTAATTTAGTAGTCTTATTTTCTTCACTTTCATAGTCGAATAACGATAACTGCGTATTGGCAATCGGCGACCCGATATAACAGGTTGCAATTAGTTTTTTTATTTCTAAAAAATTAAAATATAAAGCGAAATACTTAAAAAAATTACTCTCATACGGGTCGTCGCAGTTACAAAAAATAACTTTACCTTTAAATTGGTCCTTATAGTTGAATAATTCTACTGAAATATCCGATATTTGAGTATAAAACTCATCGGATTTATTTTTCTTTGCCATATCTAACGTCTTTTTTGCCATATTAATAATCTCCTTTCATATGCTTAACTATATTATACCACAACATTTATATTATTTACTTCCATATCTTCAGTTCCCGTTAAAACACAGCCTTTTTCTTTAGCGTATAAAATATACTCGACTATTTCACGGGTAATTTCTTCGCCCGGCGACAATATCGGGATTCCGGGAGGATAGCACATCACGGATTCGCTTGATATTCGCCCTACGCTCTCCTTTATCGGTATTATGCGGCTGTCAGAATAAAACGCTTCCTGCGGTGCGATTCTCACTACGGGATTTATATATTCGTGGTCGAGCATACCCGATTTATCTTTTGAATACAGCCTTTTTATTTCAGATAACGCGGCAATAAGCCGCTCTATCTCAAATGCCCTGTCGCCCGATGAAATAATCGCAAGTATATTGCCTATGTCGCCAAATTCTATCTGTATGTCGTAATCGTCCCGTAAAATATCATATACTTCAATTCCCGCAAGTCCTATATCCCTTGTATGGACCGAGAGTTTTGTAACGTCAAAATCAAAAATATCGTCGCCGTTTTTCAGTTCTCCCGCAAAAGCGTTGTAACCGCCGATTTTATTTATCTCATTCCGCGCATAATCCGCGAATTTTACTGTCTTATTGATTAAATCCGTTCCGTTCAGAGCCATATTTTTCCGCGCTAAATCAAGAGATGACAAAAGAAGATAAGACCCGCTTGTCGTCTGCGTTAAATTTATAATCTGCCTTAGATAGCCTGATTTTATATTTTTGCCGCAGAGCAAAAACGAACTCTGCGTAAGCGAGCCGCCTGTCTTGTGCATACTGACCGCTGCCATATCAGCCCCCGCCCGCATAGATGACAAAGGCATATTATCCCCGAAATGAAAGTGTGCGCCGTGCGCTTCATCGGCTAAGACGAGCATATTATATGAATGGGCAAGTTTTACTATTTCAGATAAATTCGAGCATATTCCGTAATACGTGGGATTATTCACAAATACAGCCTTTGCGTCGGGATTTTTCTCAATGGCGTCTTTTATATCTTTTACGGACATTCCCAACGAAATGCCGAGATTTTTATTTATGCCGGGATTTACATATACAGGCGCGGCTCCGCAGACAATCAGAGCGTTTATCGCGCTTCTGTGTACGTTTCGCGGCATTATTATTTTATCGCCCGCTTTACAGGCGTACATTATCATCGCCTGCACCGTTGAAGTCGTGCCGCCAATCATAAAGAAAACATTTTCGGCGTTAAACGCTTCGGCGGCGATTATCTCGGCTTCGCGTATGACGGAGACGGGGTGGCATAAATTATCAAGGCATTTCATCGAATTTACATCGACCTGCATACAGTTTATGCCCAAAAACTCCGTAAGTTCTTTGTTTCCTCTCCCGCCTTTATGACCCGGAACATCGAATTTTACTATTCTGTTGAGTTTATATTTATTCAACGCCTCATAGATTGGGGCGTTGCTTTGTTCTTTTTTATTTTTGTTCATTTATATAAAATAATCCTTTTATGTTAAAAATTGTTATTCGGAACGCAACGAAAAATAGTGCAAAGCTGTTTTTACGTTGTTATCTAACGAGTTTGGAGCGGTAGTAAAAATAGTTTTTATATTAAATTTTTCCGCGCTTTCAATAATATATTCTCTGAACAGATTATATTTGAATATCAGTTTTTTTATAAAAAGCGATTTATATTCATCGCCGCTAATACCCGATAAAATGTTGATTACCCATTTTTGTTTAGGTAAATATTCATGCAGATATTCGTATGTTGGATTTATAAATATTGTTTGACTTGCAGTTCCTATTTTAGATATAAATTCAGGCAATAATATTCCGCCCTCAATTATTGCATTTTTGCCAGCAAATAATTTCTCTATATCATCTAAGGCAATCGAACACAGTTCCCGCAAGCCTGTAATAAAAATATTAAACCACGGTTCGTCTGGTATTGTTATTGTTGATTCTACAAAATTCATATTTATTTCCCGATGAAAGTCAGGGACTATAGCATTTATACGCAGTCCATAATCTAATGAATGTTCATCTGTGTGATATATTTTTATATTGCTAATTCTTGAAATTTCACTGGCGAGAGTAGTTTTTCCTCCTGAAGGACACCCGCCAATCCAGTAAAAATTTTCTAAATTAAAATTTTGCATTGTTTTAATACTCCTGTCCAAAATATAAATTTTCTTGCCTATCAATACATATGTCTAACACGGCTTTAAAAAATAAGGATTGCCGAGTGCTTTATATCCATTCGTGTCTGTTATTTCAAGGCGAATATACGTCCACGTTTTATCTATCTCAAATTCAACATGAGTAATATCATCATTAAAAGATAATTTGTGCGGACAATGCCAATATGAATTTTTTAAATATACGGAATTGACGGGTGAGAAGTCCGCATAGAAAATATTATCTTCGATATACATATTATATATCTGCGGAGCATTGCCGTTTTTGCCGACGCATGAGTAAAAATCGCCCTTTTCAAGCGCATTGATAATACACGCATGACTTAGCTCTTTCGCTTTTATCATCACAAAACCGCCCATATATTTACTATATGGCGAATTGGGAGGATAATCAAGTTCTTGATTTCCGCTATGGTTATCATCAGTCGCAGTCGCCCATATCTTATGCCCGTTACGCAGCATTGCGTCATAATAAACGTCCGACCAACCTGTGCGATTTATCTTTTCAACGATATGATTATAAATTTCCATCGCGAAAATACCTTTTAGACCTAAAAAATCTTCGGTTTCATAAAAAGCAGAACCATGAAATGAACAGGCAGGGTGATTATACATTACCAAATAATCGTTGTCAACATACGATTTAATTAATTTATTTGCGTTTTCAAGACTAAATTCATGATTAAGGGGGAAATAATCCTCTTTAACGCCGTAATATTTCGGAAAACAATTAAAATGATATATTTTAAGAGTTTTAGGGTCATTCCAAATTACCTCTAATCCCGGAAGAGCCATAAATTCATCTTCATTCAAATTATCTTTATAGCTAAGTTTATTGTAATCCGTAAAAGCGAGAATATTATATCCGTGTGATTTATATAATTCTTTTATTTGCGTTGGGGTCGTAAATCCATTGCCGTAATCAATTTCTTTAGTGTGGCAATGCAGATTTGCTTTATATACATTACCGTCGGGCGGTAACAAAAAGGTTTTCATAAATTATTTTTCTCCAATATCTAATAATCCTCATATACATTCATGCCACTAAAAA
>Ga0099364_10013264_pt1 | contig 11069 bp, 6 predicted proteins | sample TergutTh196P3_FD_73070 | JGI IMG/M metagenome (GOLD analysis project Ga0099364, IMG submission 73070) | Microcerotermes parvus P3 segment gut microbial communities from Pointe-Noire, Republic of the Congo - Th196 P3 | ecosystem: Host-associated > Arthropoda: Insects > Digestive system > Gut ... | reverse complement strand
GCGGGCGGGCTTTTTCTCGCCAGCCGGGTCATCGACCATCGTGACGGATTGGTCAAAACCTTTTTTCGTGCCGTTGAACCGAATCGTGTAGTTGACGCCGGGTTCAGCCTTGACCTTGACGGAAAGCGTTTTGGTTGCCTTGTCGAATTTCAGATCGTCAAGCGTCGCGCCGTTGGAGCAATAAAAATCCCCCTGATTCATGGCACGCAGAAGGTTTTCCGTTGCCAGGCTTTGGGCACGAACCATATTCCAATAGTTCCCCAAGTCGCGGGTTTTCGGACCGGGTTGCAGGTAATTGTGTGTATCGTCGTTTGCGACGCCATACAACGGGAGATTCCCGGCCTCAAGCCGGAAGGAATTGACAACGTCCCAAAATTTTTCAAACGACCAGATTTGCGGGTGCGGCTGGTAAACCGGCTGGCAGTTGAGCAGTTCAAAGAAGCGCACTTCAGGCACGTCAATCAGGTATTGCGGATAAATATCGAAGTAAACCCAACAGTTGTGGTTCGAGATAAATATCACATCGCGGCCGGTTTCCGCGCCGTATTGCGTCAAGGCGTTGACATTTTTGCGGATGCTGTCGGTCACGGTCGGGCCTTTGATAAACGGCAGTGAATCGACCACATTGATGACGTTTTGATGCACCTGACGTTCGGTGATGACCACGTTTTGCTCATGCCCCGGGATGATGTGAAATTTGTCCGGCACATTGATTTTTTCGATGAATTCAGGAAACGTCTTCAATCGCACCAACGTTTTGTCGCCTTCGGTTTTGGTTTCGACCCAGTCTTTGCCGTAGCGTTCGACGTATTTATCAAGTCGTTCTTGTGTGACGTTGCCTTGTCCGATTTCCTTCCAATTGTTCGGATTGCTTTGCACGACATTGTGATCGGTCAACGAAAGGAAGTTGTAACCGCGATCTTTGTACCAGTCGATGGCCTGTTCGGGAAACACGTTGCCGTCCGACCAGAACGAGTGCATGTGCAAGTTGCCCTTGTACCATTGTTGTGCCATGACTGCTTGCGATGCGAATAGGGTAATCAGTCCCAGGAGAGCAATTAACAGGATTCGTTTTTTCATTGTGATGTTCCTTTTTGTCAAGTGGTGGTGATGGTGTTACCGCTGCCGATGCAACTTGCCTGTTAAGTTATAATCGTAATGGATACAATGGATGGTTGTCAATGCGCCGGGGAACAAACACGCTGCATTTTTGAAAAATCTTTCTCATTTTTTGCGATCTGGACGTCTTGACGTGATAGATGATCGTGAACGGATAAATCGTCGTCCAACAGGTTTAGATTGAATAACAAAACAAAAAAACAACCCTTGACAAGAGGGTGATTGAGCCATAAATTATAACATATTTTACAACTCCAGGATCAAGGAAGTTGTACAATATTTATGAGTGGAATGACCGCTCCGTTACCGTCGCGGCTCTGATTTATCGAACAACTTATTTTGACGTGATCACAAGATTAAGATCATGTCCAACATCGCAAGTCTGGCCGTGGCGGGATATCATTAAAGTTTTTGAGGTGAAATTTATGAAAGACAAACATGGTATTCGCAAGAATATTCTTTCCCTCGTGGAACATAACGCGAAACTCACGGCGGAAGAAATCGCCATGTCTTTGGGCATTCCCGAAGCTGATATCCGCGACGAAATCACAAATCTGGAGAAGGAGCGGGTCATCTGTGGCTACGGCGCGTTCATCAACTGGGACCGGACGGACAGCGAATTTCTCACGGCTCTGATCGAAGTGAAGGTCTCTCCGTCGCGGGGGCAGGGCTTCAACCGTATTGCCGAACGGATTTATCGGTTTGACGAGGTGAAAGCGGTTTACCTCATGTCGGGCGGTTACGATTTGGCCGTTATTCTTGAGGGGACGTCGCTCAAGGAAATCTCCCATTTTGTCACCGACAAACTCGCGCCGCTGGAATCCGTTCTCAGCACGGCCACCCACTTTGTCTTAAAAAAGTACAAAGACCACGGCGTGATTTTGAATGATCGGGGTGAAAATGATGAAAGGATGATTGTGTCGCCATGAGCAGTTTCGTCGCAAAAACGGTCCGGGATTTGCCCTACTCCGGTATTCGCAAATTTTTTGATGTTGCGTCCGAGATGGAGGACGTTGTCTCCCTGGGCGTCGGCGAGCCGGATTTTGTCACACCGTGGCATATCCGGGAAGAGGCCATCTTCTCGCTGGAGCGGCGACGCACCATGTACACGTCCAACGCCGGGATGCCCGAACTGCGAGGCGAAATCAGCCGTTACATGTCCGCACAATACGGATTAAAATACAACCCCGGCACACAGGTTCTTGTCACCGTCGGAGCCAGCGAGGGGATCGACGTGGCATTGCGGGCCGTCGTTGATCCCGGCGACGAGGTGCTTGTGGTTGAGCCGTGCTTCGTGTCGTATCAGCCCTGTGTGTTGATGGCAGGCGGTGTGCCGGTTTCCGTTCCGACGAATGCCTGGAACGCTTTTCGCGTCACCGCCGATGATATCGAGTCACGGATCACGCCCAAAACCAAGGCGATCATGATTTGTTACCCCAACAATCCGACCGGCGCGATCCTGGAACGCGATGACTTGGAATGCCTTGCCGACCTGTTGCGCAAGCGGAACATCGTGGTCATCAGCGACGAGATTTACGCCGAACTGACCTACGGGGAGACTTCGCACGGGAGTATCGCGTTACTGTCGGGAATGGTTGAGAAGACCATTGTGCTGAACGGATTTTCGAAAGCGTTTGCCATGACCGGGTGGCGGCTGGGATATGCCTGCGGTCCGGAGGAATTGATCGCGGCCATGACGAAAATACACCAGTACGTCATCATGTGCGCGCCGACGACGGCCCAGTACGGCGGCCTCGAAGCCTTGCGCAACGGTGCGGAAAGCGTCCAGGCGATGCGGAAAGAGTATGACGCCAGACGCCGTTTCATGATCGACGGGTTGCGAAAAATCGGGATTGACTGCTTCGAGGCGCGCGGGGCGTTTTACCTGTTTCCATCGATCAGCCGTTTTGGATTGACATCGGAGGAGTTTTGCAACCGGCTCTTGCAGGAGCAGCGTTTGGCTGTGGTGCCCGGTACGGCCTTTGGCGATTGCGGCGAAGGACACATCCGATGTTCCTACGCCTATTCCATCGACAGCATCCGGGAAGCGTTATTCCGAATGGAAAAATTTACCAAATCACTCTAACAAAGGACCATGCTATGAGAAATTCGATTCATCAACCCAACCGGCGTGAGTTTATTCGTCGCAGTGCGGCAGGTCTGACTTCCGCGACCATGATCCCTTATCTTTTCACCTCGCCACAGTCCCATGCGCAAGAGTCGAAAAACGACCGGCCGCGAATCGGGGTGATCGGTTTGGGCGGACAGGGACAATTCGACGCCGGCCACGCCGTCGAATACGGCGACATTGTCGCCATTTGTGACGTCAACACGCTGAAATTCGGTGACGTCAAACAACGGCTTGGCGACAAACTTCGTGATGATGTTGCAACGTACCAGGATTATCGCAGGCTGCTTGACCGCAACGACATTGACGTCGTCATTCAGGCAACGACCGACCATTGGCATACGAAAATCAATATCGACGCCTTGCGTTCCGGGCGTGACGTCTATGGCGAAAAGCCTTTTGCTTTGACGATTGAGGAAGGAAAGCTTCTGCGAAAGGTTGTCAAAGAAACCGGGCGTGTCTTTCAACTCGGTACACAGCAACGGAGTGCAAAACAAGTGATGGACGGCGGAATCCATCCCAGACCGTTTCAGGAAGCGGTGGAACTGGTGCGCAATGGCCGTATCGGAAAGCTGAAACAGGTCTGGGTGGCCATTCCGTTTCTAAGCATGAAAGGCGGACCTTTCGAACCGCAAGCCTGTCCCGACTGTTTGGATTGGGAGATGTACCAGGGGCAATCCCCTATGCAACCCTATACGGCAAGACGCTATCACCCGTTTCGGGGATGGTTCGATTACTGTGGCAGCATGGCCGCTGACTGGGGGAATCATCACTACGATATCGCGCATTGGGGAATGGATGTGGAAAACACCGGGCCGGTTTCCATTGAGTGTCGCGGCATTTTCCCGAACGAGGGAAAGCCGGATTGTTTCGACGTTCCCGACCAGTTCTTTGCCCGTCTGAACTACGCGAACGGAATGGAGGTGCTGTTCTTCACTTCCCTGAATGCCCGGTATAACTATGGGTGGCCCACCGAGCCGCACATTCAGTTATCGCAGGAAAAACTTGACTGGATGTTCGGCAAGGACGTTTCTGACGAGGTCAAAACCTGCGACCGCAACGGCGTCATGTTCATCGGCGACCGTGGCCGGATTTTCGTGAACCGCGCCAACGTGTATGGCAGAGCTGAGGAGGAACTGGCCGACAATCCGCTTCCCGACAATGCCTGGCGGGTTCGTCCCAGCGAAATTCACATGAAAAACTTTTTCGATTGTGTGAAATCACGCGATGTGCCGGTGGCGCACGCGGAAGTCGGTCATCGCAGTTTGACCCCATGTCAGCTTGCAGTGATTTCGATGCGGCTTGGCGGTCGGAAACTGCAATGGGACCCGGAGAAGGAGCAAATTGTCGGTGACGGGGAAGCGCGTGCCATGCAAGCCCGGGAGCAAAGGGAACCTTATACGATTTTGTGACTCACACCGGAGTCGCAATCTTACGATTGCGGCTTTGATATAAGAATGTGTCTTGAACCAGGACTTTTCGCAAGAAACAGTAGCCGGGAACGCAGAGAGGTCACGAAGTGGCCGAACGGAGTGACCGGAGAGGGTGGTTTCCATCAAAGCTGGTCACTCCGCTTTGCTCCGTTCCCGGTTACTGTTGAGTGAAAGACACATTCCAGGCAACTCCGTTACCGCAACGGTTTTGGCTGTTGGTCAGTCTTTGGCACGGGAACTGTCCCTCTGAGCAACGTCTTATCCCGGACGACGATGACCTGCACTTCATTACCACCCAATTGATCGGGCGTCCAACGGTCGGCAAGGTATGTCAGGTCGGCAACGCGAGTGATGTTCCAGGGGTCTTTCGGTGTGATGATGGCCGCGAGCATGTCGCCTTTCTGCACTTTCCTCGACGCAAAAATGCCGTCTGGCTTGACTTCCTGCACTTCGACGGCTCCTTCAAAAGCATACTCCGATTTCAACCCGGCATTGCGCTGTTCAAACTCTTCCTGCGATACGGGTGTGACGCGAATGCCGAACTTGTCCCAGACAACGTCATTTACCGCGCTGTCTGTTTGTGAGGATGGCGGTGTTTGGGGTTGCTTCGGCTGTTCCCGCTTGGGACTTTTCAGTGCCAAGTCCGTTTCATCCAGGACGCCGTCTCGTTCAAAAACCAGTGAAATGACGTCGCCGAATTTTTTGTCGAGCAGGGCGCGATACCAATCCAGCTTCCGATCCAAAGTCTGGCCATTGGCTTTTCGGAGAACATCGCCCGGCAAAAGCCCCGCTTCTTCCGCCGGACTGCCGGGATCAATCGAAGCAATGGCAAGAATTTTGTAATCGTCAACGTTGATTTGCCGCGTCCCGATCTGATGGACGTCAATCTCCTTGAAGCGGATTCCGTGTCTGCAAAACTGATGGGTGTGCTGCTCAAGCAATCCGGCGGCAACTTCCATGACAAAATCACTTGGCAAGGCAAAGACAAGCGGCATACTGCTTTGACTCAAACCCACAATGCTACCGATCATTTCGCCATCTGTGTTCAAGAGCGGACAGCCGGAACTGCCAGTGTCGATGCCAGTTGAGATTTGGATCATGTTGTTGTATTTCAAGTTGTCTCTAATGGGAACTATGCGGGATATCCCAGAAATTTCGCCACTATTACATGAGAACGAATAACCAAAAGGATGTCCCACTACGACAACCCGTTCCAAAACGTGAATTTTGCTGGAATCGCCAATGCGGATCGGCACGAGCGGTTTGGTTGGCGAAATTTTGATCAATGCGAGGTCTGTGCCCGGATCATGGCCGATGCAACGGGCAACGTACTCCATATCGTCATAAGTTTTGACCTCAATTTTTTCCATCCCGTCAATGACATGATTATTGGTGATGATGTAACCGCGCGGATCGATAATCACTCCTGCACCATGCTTGCTATAGTTATAGTCTGGTATGTTACCGGATATCGCCACCACACTGTTACAGGCGGCTTCGATCCTGGTCAGGTTCATTCCTGTGGGATCAATACGATCAGCTTGCGTTGTGTCCTCTTCCGCTTTCACCGGGGCATCCGCCATTTCCTCCGGTTTGGCGGTTTCATCTTCGGCATGTTCCGTTTCCTTCTGTGCCATCGCCATAGGCAAAACGCAGAGGGTCAAAAAGAGCAACAGCCCCCATCCGAAAAGGCCGATGCGTTTGACGCGGTGTTGTTGTGACATGATTTCCTCCAGTCGTTGTTGGAATTGCGTCTTTCGTTCCATAATTCCCAAAAATCCGGGGAATCCAGCCGGAACGACAGCCGGTTCCCGGATGGCATACATGACGTTCAGCAACGAATCGCCGTAACGCTTCGCCGCGATGCAGCCGCTTGCCAGCACCGCTTCATCGCAGGCCGATTCCCGTGCCTTGCGGAGTTCGTGCAATGCGTACCAGACAAAGGGGTGAAACCAGAACAGGCTTCGCACCAGCAGTTCCAGCCGCGCGACGAACAGGTCGCCGCGTTTCCAGTGCGTCAGTTCGTGCAGCAACACGCTTTCCATTTCGTCCGGGCCGACTTCGCCGGGAAAATCCGCCGGAATCGCAATACGCGGCGTCGAAAATCCCCAAAGGAATGGACTTCGCACCACGTCGGAAAGCACGATCTGCGGCGTCTTGCGGATGCCCAGCCGCCTGGCAAGCCGTAGCGATAGTTCGCGAATCGGACCGTTGCATAATGTGTTGCCTTCGGCCAACAAGCGGATCGCCCAACGGTAACAAGAAAGCACGATGCTCCAGTAAACCAGTACGCCGCCGAGCCACAGGGCCAACAGCCAGGGAAAACGCGGCGATTCGTTCAGCGTTTCCGGCATGAGCGAAGCTTCGGTGTTCAGTGCTGAATGCGCAAGAAGAAACTCCTGCGGCATGACCGGGTTGGAGTGGTAACCACCCTCTCCGGTCACTCCGTTCGCTGCGCTCACTGCGTTCCCGGCTGCTGTTTCTTGCGGTTCGGCAAAAGACGCATCCTCTGGGACGACCTGTTGTGCGATGGTTGTCTGGTGTTGCGAAAATGCCTGCCACAACGGGTTAATCGCCTGGTTGGTCACCGACCACGGCACCGCAACAAACGGCGGCAACAGTGCCTTGACCAGCACCAGCGTCCAAAGTGTGTAACGGAATCGCGCGGACATGCGGCGGCCGATCAACGCAATCGCGGCAATGACCGTCACCAGCAACGCAAGCTGCACGGCGGCACCGGTCATCCAATGGGTGAAAATCTCGTTCATGACTGCCTCGTTTTCTTTTTCCACCACGAAAGAATAATGCAGAGTGCAGAATGATGAATACAGAATGATTAATGTGGTCATCCGTTGATGTGGAAAAATATTCTGCATTCTGCACTCTTCATTCTGCATTCCCTTCGTGGTGAATGTCATTTCTCGTCAAGTAAATTGCGGATTTGTTCGATTTCGCGCGGCGTCAGTTCCTCTTCGCGGAGGAAACTGGCGAACAGTGCCGAAACCGAACCGTCGAGCACGCGGTTGGCCACGCTTCGCACTTCGCCGCAGATGAGTTGATCGCGGGTGTATTCCGCCCGATAAAGGTAGGAATTGCCGATCTGATCGTACCCCAACGCCCCTTTTTCGACGAGCCGCGACAAGAGCGTCCGTACCGTTTTGATGTCCCGTGCGTTCGACCCGGACAGCGACGCGAATACATCCCGTGCCGCCTGTGGCCCGTACCGCCAAAACGTTTCCATGATTTCCCACTCCGCCGGCGATACGGTCGGAGCCATACGTTGATTTTCTTTTTTGGGCATGGCTGGTTTCAAATATCAATGATTTGTTGGACATTGACTACTTCAAATCGTCATACTACAACATTATGTAGTCAATGTCAAGAGAGATTCACAATATTTTTGCAAAAAATTTGAAAAACGGTCAGAAGGTGCGGCGGTTGTCATGTAACCGCCACACTACCCGTTGGATTGCACTATTGAACTGACCGCTGACCACTCGCCACTGATCACGATCAGACAGTCCTCCCTTGAAATCCCTTCGTGGTCTTTCGTGGTGAAAAATGACCGTGAACGGTTACTGACAATGATTATCAAGACTGTACAAACGGAAGCGTTTTGTAGCAAATGACTTTACATGCAACTGGAATTATACAGTCACAATACCTATTTTTCCACCCCATAAAACCGGTTGGAAACGAAATACTCCGCAGCGAAAACGGTCAGCACAAGTAGCATGACCAGTGGGAAGAGATCGCGGCCTGTGCGCGATTGCGACATGCCGGATTCGAGCATCGTGCGGTCGCTGATGATGTGCAATCGGTCGCCGCACATCGCCTTCGCTTGTTCAGGCGAGATACGCGTCAGGTTCCAGGTTTGTGCCGGGGCATTGACGCTGAATCCGGTTTGCAGTTGCGATGCCCCGCCTGTCCCGCCGGACGAAACGGCGTAATTGCCCGGTTGTTCGGTTGCGGAAAATGTGATGACCTGACGCAGCGAGTCCGTCGGAACGCGAACGCCCTCACCCAGCGGCGGCTTAACAATGCACGAGGCCGGCCACTGCGTCACCTCCGGACGCAAGGTCACAAGCTGGCCGGTCAGGTAGTTGCAATTTCGTTCGCCGAGGCCGAGCAGAAATTGCGTGACGCCGTCGCTGAGCATGACGAACAGCCACGGGGCTTCAATCGAAGTCGGCAACAGGTTCCAGGCGTTTTCGTCCGGCAAACCGGAAATGGGCGTTGTCATCACAATCACGTTGCCCTGACCGATGGGCCGCGACACCATCGCGGGTCGGCCATCGGAGTATTGCATCACAATGTCCGTCCCGGCGACGAGATCATCGACGTGCCAATAGCGGAAGACCGGCACGGCATACCACGGAATTTTCGCAGTGTCCATTTCACGAAACGGCCGCAATACTGGGTTTTCGTAGCCCGGCGCGGACAGCCAGAGATTGCCGTCCGACGCACGGGCTTGTGTCCGCAACGTCATGCCGAGCAGTTCGCGGGCTGGGCCTTCATTGAATTTGGAAATCGGTGTGGCATTGCGGCCAAGAAACACAGCCACACCGTTACCCGTAGCGGCATGATCGGCCAGCTTCTTCCAACCGGTCGGCTGGAGTGGCGGCGGGTCAAGCAGGAACACCGCGCGATAACCGGACAGTTGATTCGGTGGTACTTCGTTGAATTCGTCCACACTCATCGTGTCGATCCGGTATGGGACAATGCCCTTGAGCCGCAACCGTTCGGGTGCCAGTGCCTCGCGCAAGAACAGTGTCTGAGCATTCGCCGGGGCGACGATCAGCACGCGCGACGGCGTCCGCACTTCGATGGTAAAGCCGATTTCATCGTTCGCCGCCAGAGCATCGGGCGATGTCAACCGAATCACTCCCTGGTTCGTACCCTCTTGCAACACGGACAGGTCGAACACAACGTTACGCCGCGACATGCCCGCCGGGAATTCAACCGTTTTTGAGTCCCGTTTGTCGCCGGGAGAGACTTCAGGCTTCAGGCTTCTGACTTCAGGATTTTGAGAAGGTATCGAAACACTCTCCTGAAGCCCGATGTCTAAAACCTGAAGCCTGCTGTCACCCAAATTTCGCACAAACAACTCCGCCGTGCGCGATTCGGCCCCGCCGATGTGCGTCAGTTCAACCTCGATGCGCAACGGCATCTCGGCAGACAGGACTTCGTCGGACAGCGAAACCCGCGTCAGTGCCGTATCGGACACTGTGTCCCTGCCAACGTCAATCAGTGACAAAGTAGCATCAGGGACGTCGGCCAACGCCGCCCGAACCGACGGCAGTATCGTTTCCGGCCAGTCCGGCTCGGTCATGTCGGTGATCAGATAAATCTCGCGGCGTTCCAGCTCACTTTGCTTGAGCAGTTTTGCCCCTTCGACAAGCGATTCGAGCAGCGAACGGCCTGTCATGGCGGTCGAAAGGCGTTCGATGCGATCGCGTGCGGCAAGCAAATCAACCTGAAACGACGCGGGCACACGTTGCGAGCCAATCACGGCCACGCGACTGTCTTTCGGGAATTGCTCCAGCAACCAGAGGGCGTGTTCCTGTGCTTCCTCCAGCCGCGTTTTGTTGGCCGCAACGTAACCCATTCGCGGCGACGTGTCCATGACAATCACGGCGGCAACCGGCGATTGCTGTGAGCCAAGCGACCCTGCGGCCAGCCGGCGCAGTGTCGGTCGTGCCAAAGCGACGCCGAGTAACACGAGCAACAGTACGCGCAGTGCCAGTAAAAGAAGATGCTTGAGCCGGAACCGCCGCTGGTTGGCCGCCAGTCGCTGCCGAATGAAACGCAAGGCCGGAAATTCGTAAGTTTTCGGTCGCCCCTGCATGACAAGGTGCAACACCACCGGAATCACCGCAGCGGCCAGTCCCCCGGCAATCAGGCTTGTCGTTAGAAATGTCATGGTTTTTTGTAGTGGCGAGTGGCTGGTGGCGAGTTTCCTCGCACAAAGCTCAAATTATACCTCATTTCCTCAAGAAAACAACCAGAATGGAGTTCAGAGCGCAGAATGCAGAATGCAGAGCGCAGAATGTTTCAAATCAGAGCCGCGAGAGTCATCGAGCGGTCGAAGCAGAACAGAGTCTCAAACCATTCGACCGCTCCGTGACCGTCGCGGCTCTGATTTTGCCACCTTCGTGGTGATAAACGACCGGGGTCGGTCACGGCGTGACTTCCCGGTTCCAGGAACCGGTGCCAAACATCTTTGTGGTGAATGCAAAGCCCACATCGGCAGTCGGTCTTCCGCTGACCGGTGGTCGGAAAAAACCCCTATACATCAATACGCACGCACTGGACGCCGATTTTGCGCGAGATGTACTCGACTTCGTTTTTGTAGTCGCCGAAGCTCATGGTCCAGTGGGAGGCGCGGG
>Ga0099364_10013263_pt1 | contig 11069 bp, 7 predicted proteins | sample TergutTh196P3_FD_73070 | JGI IMG/M metagenome (GOLD analysis project Ga0099364, IMG submission 73070) | Microcerotermes parvus P3 segment gut microbial communities from Pointe-Noire, Republic of the Congo - Th196 P3 | ecosystem: Host-associated > Arthropoda: Insects > Digestive system > Gut ... | reverse complement strand
GATATGGTGGCACGTCGGGCAAGTCAACCAACCACCGGCTGGTTGACCGACTTTTCCGGCGGCTCGTCGCGGCATCACACCGGTTCGCATGTCGATATGAAGGGGTTTTCGTTACTGACCGGAATGACCCGCCGCGTGAACACGATGTCCGGCAAATTAACCTATGGGGCATTTTTCGAATATGGTACCGGAAACAATGTCGGCCTTTACGCCTCCGGTGTCCGGGGGAACAGCGACGTGCACCATTACGGCGGCGGCATTCTGGGGCGCCTCGATTTTCGCAACAATTTCTATGGTGAGGGAAGTTTTCGCACCGGGGGCATCAGTAACCGTTTTGACAGCGATTTACGTGACGCAATGGGTGACGCCGCAAAGTATCAATCATCGTCGGCCTATGTTGGCACACATTTAGGCTTTGGACGTATGTATCATTTTTCGCCCAAAAATTCGCTTGACCTGTACGGAAAATACTTCTGGACGCATCAGGCGGGAGATAGTGTTACGCTATCGACCAACGACCCGGTGCGGTTTAGCGGTGTCAACTCACATCGCCTGCGTTTGGGCGGACGCAATGATTACGCCTTGAACCGTCGTTTCAACACCTATTGGGGTGCGGCCTGGGAGCATGAACTGGACGGCACGGCCAGGGCGAGCACTTACGGTTACGCTATTGACGCTCCTTCGTTGCGAGGTAGCACCGGGATCGGCGAATTGGGTTTGAGTTTCATGCCGAACCCGGCGAAATCGCTTTACCTTGACTTTGGCGTGCAGGGTTATATCGGCAAGCGTGAAGGCGTCACCGGCGGCTTGCAGGTGCGGTGGATGTGGTAGGACATCGGGAATAGGGCTGAAAACAGGGATAAAAATAAGGTTATTGCTTCCAAAACGTTAGAAACATCCTGAATTTTTTACGGTTTTAAACATGGGTAACATCAAGAACTTGCCGAACATCCTGATTCATTTGTTCCACGAGGGCCTCTTTATTTTCGAATTTTATGATGTCCCGTAACCGTTTGTGAAAGTCCAGGTGAAGCTGTTTTCCGTACAGACCGCCGTTAAAACCGATGAGATGCGATTCGATTCGGAGGATTTCCTGTCCAAACGTCTGGTTAAAACCGACATGTGTCGCCGCCGGGTAGATTTCGTCGCCGACGGGACAGGTGCAGGCGTAAACGCCCGGTTTCGGGAGCAGGGTTTGAATTTCGTCCAGGTTCGCCGTCGGAAAGCCGAGCGTTCGCCCCCGGTGATCGCCATGAACCACTTGACCAGTTAGCCGGTAGGGTTGCGTTAAAAGCGAATTGGCGGCTTCGATCTGACCTTCCCGGATCAGAATGCGAAGGCGGCTACTGGAAATTTCCTGTTCGTCTTCATAGACCGGCAACATGATTTCGAGCCGGATTCCGTGAATACCGCACAGTTTTTGCAGAAGTGCCGGGGTTCCTTCCCGATCTCTTCCAAACAGAAAATTGTGTCCTTCGATCAATGTATGAACCCCCATTTTTTCCACAAAAAACCGATGGAAAAACTCTTCGGCGGAAAGCTGAAACAGTGTTTCATTGGTTTCGATTTGTACCAGCGTGTCAATACCGAGCTCACCGATGAGTTCCGCTTTTCGGGCAGGGGTACACAAAGACACCGGAGCAAGTTGCGGCTTGAAAATAGCAATCGGCTGAATGTTAAATGACACCGCAATCGCCGGAACGTCGAGTCGGAGTGAGCATTCCTTAACTCGTTGCAAAACAGAGGCATGCCCGCGATGAACACCGTCGAATTTCCCAAGCGACACCACGCCACCGCGAAGTGCTCGCGGAAGTTGGGAAAAAACCGATAATGTCAGATGTTCTTGTAACAAGGGAAAAAATGAACCGGACAAAAGTCATACAATTTTGATGTCACTGCAGCTCCGGATTCTCCGGCGAATTTACCATTGACTCTTTCGCTTTTTGGCGAGAGTACGTTGTCGGGGACTCGTCAAAAAATATTTCACTACTACAATCAACCACCAATCATCGTCCTTTTCATTCTCTCCGCAGAGGAACGCAGATGGACGCAAATGTTTTTGGGAGTTTCATTTCGGAGTTTTTTTGAAAACTCAAAACAGATTCAAAATCTCTGCGTTCCTCTGTGGATAATCATGAATGGTATTTGAGGTTTGACGGACTACCATATCGATCATGCATGGAGACTGTGGCTGGTTAAGAATTTCCTTTTGCCCAACTTGACGGACTTTATCATACTCTTGTTTGCTGCGTTTGACAATCCCGGAAATAAGGGTGAGCAGGGAAGGTTTTCAAATGACGACGCGATCAAGTGGCCTTGTCAAAGGCGTTGCTCCGAACTCTGCGTGATAAGCGTTTTGCTTATTGCGTGAACGCCGCCGTTCGTCCCAATGCTCATCAATCACCAGACATTTTTTCCGATCAGCCGACGAGCGGCAACAGCCGGGTCAACACGATCACGATTCCGAGTCCGGTAAAGCCGATAAAAACGAGGAGGAGACTCCAGGTTTTCATGGCGTCAATTTCATGAATCCCCCCCATTCGGCAAAAGACCCAAAAACCACTGTCGTTCATCCAGCCGGTGACCATACCCCCCAAACCGATGGTCGTCGCCAGATAAGCCGGGTGAAATCCGAGTGATTCCGGCGTCATCGCCATTGCTCCGATGATACCGGAGGTCGTAATCATCGCCGTTGTGCTGGAACCTTGTGCGGTTTTAATCAATGAGGCGATCCCAAACGCCAGAAAAAGCATGGTTAAGCCGGGGACACCGCTTTCCGCTTGAAAAAGTTCACAAATCCGTTCACCGACGCCGGCAACACGGAGCATTGCCCCAAACGCCCCGCCTGCCGCCGTAATCATCACGATCAACCCGGCGTCAAGAATCGCTGCTTCGATTTTGGAATTGAATTCGCCCAGCGTGAATTGACGTTGTTGACGCATCACCATTGCCGCAACGAAGGCACCACACATCAAAGCGATGTTTGCGTTACCGAAAACGTACACGAAGTTCCGGCAAAACTCGATCAATAACGTTTCGGAAAATATCGCTTTTCCTCGGGGGGACAACATGTCAAGAATCGAACAGCAGGAAATAAACACCACTGGTAAAATAATGGGGGCAAGCGACGCAAAAAGTGACGGCAGCTCTTTTTCCCTTGCGAGAAATGACTCGTTTTTCTCCTTTTTTTCCTCTTCCAACAAAGTAGAATCGACGATTCGCGGATGGGGCAAATACCAATTGACGAAGTAGCATCCGAGCATCGCAATCGGAGCCAGGCACAATCCGACGAGCGTACCCGTGAACATCACGGAGGCGATGGACAAGCCGAGTTCGTTTGCCGTAATGAGCGGACCGGGCGTCGGCGGGACCAAAGAGTGAGTGATCGTCGCTCCGGCACCGATGGCGGTCAAAAGAAGGACGTAATTTTTTCGGACCTGTTGATAAAACGATCTGGCAAGCGGAACAAGCAGGTAAAACGTGGTGTCGTAAAACACCGGGATCGAAAGGACGAACCCGGCACTCAGAAGCGACGCCGGGACCCGTTTTTCGCCGAAAATCCGGCAAATCGTAAGGATAATCCGGTCCGCCGCCCGGCTTTCCAACATACATTTGCCGATGATTGCACCCATGATAATCAAAACGGCAACACGCCCCGCCATGACGCCGAATTGCTCCAGAACGCGCACAACCTTGTAATCCCAAAGCGGTTGCCCTTCGGGATTCGGAACAAGAAAACTAATCGTAAACGCCGCACAAATCAAGGCGAAAAAGGCGTTGATTCGGAACACGAGAATCATTCCGAGCACAACCGCAAGGCCGATGAGCAGGATCATGAGCGGATCATCCAACGCACGAAACAGAAATTCGAACATAAGGTTGAAGAGAAAGAATGATAACGATATTTGTAAAGTTTCATTCTACATCACAAATCATCCACCGTCAACAAACCGTAAACACCGGAAAAACGACGGGACGACAGGACAATAATTTGGTGAACCTCTTGATTTTCAAGAACGGCAATCTTAAACTGGGTTAAGTTTCTTTTTTCACTTCACCCCAATTAAGACGAGGATTTTCCATGACCATTCGTACACTCACCAGTTTCGTTTTGCTTTTAGTGTTCGCCGTTGTCGCTCCGGCGGAAAACGGTGTTGGAACAAGCAAGTCGTTTCGCGGTCCGGTCGGTCTTCAAACCTATTCCCTGCGTAATCATATCAGGGAGAACGGTGCCAAAGCGTTCGATTTTCCCAAAGAGCAAGGGTTCAAATATGTTGAAATCGGCATCGGCAACCATTACGGTATGTCAAGGGAAGAGCTCAAAGAGACGCTGAAAAAACTCGAACTAACACCGATTGCGGCTCACGCCGGGCATGATTTTCTCTTGAACAACACCGAAGAGGCAATTGAGGAGGCGGAATTTTTCGGCATGAAATACGTCGGGACCGCCTGGGCTTCCCACCGCGCACCGATGGATGAAGCCCAAATGCTAAAAATCGCCGACGATTTCAACACCATTGGCAAACGGCTCAAGGAAAAGGGGATACAGTTCTTTTACCATAATCACGGGTTCGAATTTTATCCGTACAAAGATGGTGAAACGCTGTTCGATCTCCTGATGCAAAAAACCGATCCGGACCTCGTCAAATATGAAATGGACACAACCTGGGTTGTTCATCCGGGGCAGAATCCTGCCAAGCTACTCCGAAAATACCCGAACCGCTGGATTTTCGTGCACTTGAAAGATCTCAAAAAAGGTGTCGTCGGCGATCTCAGCGGCACAACGGATGTCGAAAACGATGTCCCGCTCGGAACCGGACAGGTCGATTGGCTGGAAACCCTCAAAGTAGCCCAAGAGATCGGCGTGAAATACTATTTCATCGAAGACGAAAGTAGCAACGTACTTCAACAGGTTCCGCAGACCTTGAGGTACCTTGAATCGATTGAATTTTAGGTTTTTTGACCAATATTGCGCGAACCATCCGGGGACCGCGCTACGCTCCGTCGAGCGACTCCTTGGGGGGAGTGTACGAGAGCCTTTGTTGCCGAGGTTGTTTTGTTCAGGAAATAAGGTAAAAATTGGTTGGTAATGGAGTTTACTCCAGTTCCAATCCGGGAACTGTGTTGCGTCCCCGACACGTTTTTTTCATTTTTCATTTTCCCGCATGCGATCCCATTCGGCGTTTACCTTGTTGGAATTGTCAATTGTCATGGCACTGATTTTGGTTCTCGTGGCACTGACCGCCCCCTGGCTCAAACGGGTACAGGTTCGTAGTGCGCTCAAAAGTGCCGCCCAAAATCTCCAAGGCGAACTTTATACAACCCGGCTCGGTGCGATGAAATCAGGCGAAGCGTACCTGTTTCGGTATCAAAGCCAAACCGGTGTTTATGAGATTCTTCCCAAAAAGGTTTATGATGCCCTTAATCCCGAACCGCTTGATTCTCAATATGTTACCCGGTCGGTGGGAACGCCCGTCAATCAAGAAAACACCACAGGAAACAGGGGTGGAGAACCGTTTTCCACACTCGCTTACCGCAAGAGTTTACCGAACCGGTTTACATTCGGAATGGTGAAACCTGTTTATGAATCTCCTCACCCGGACGCGGTTCGTAGCGTCGGAACAGGGATCGGTTCTTCTTTGACTCCTTTTCCGGATTTTTCCGAGCCGGCGCAACCGGTTTGGTCGGAACCCATCTTTTTTTTTCCGAACGGCCGTACCTCCAACGGTTCGCTTGAACTTTTGACGGTTGGCAATGACCGGTTTCAGATCGAATTAACATTACGCGGCCTGACCGGAACGGCAAGATTGGGGGAAATTACAATCCCGGCGTACTGAACATTTAAAAAACCCCGAAAGATGTTGCATACGAATCCTTTTGGGAGCCCGAAGTTTTTAAGGGGGTGCCTGGACAAACAGTTGCATGATCCGAATCCCCACTCAAAATGGGCGGACTCGGCTATACGCGTCTGTTTTTCTTTAGGAACAGGAACCCATCGGGCAAAATATCGACTCCCCGGTAAAAAAATCCGTACTTAACGCAACACCTCTTGGGGCGGCTTTAATTCTAACAGAAAAATACAGCGTCGGCAACAGCATTCCCTGGATAATTGAGAAGAGGGGTATGGCGTGGTATTGTATTGGGTGATACAGGGGTGTACATGAACGGAAAACCCTCTATCAGCAAGCAGTCACGTTCTTTCGGGAACAGGAGGGTGATCTCCAGACGTCAGATTTCCTCAGCAGAAAACCCTGTCGGGAAGGGACTTTCTTCCAATTGCATATCTTTTTCGGAAATGGAAACAATTGCGATTTTATGCAGGTCGGCAAAGTCAATCACTTCTTTTTTGTCAATAAAAATCGTTTTGCCCGCTTCAATTGCAAGGACGCGACCGCCAGCTTGCAACATCGTCTGCATCGTTCTCAAGCCGAACGTCGGGACATCGAATCGCATGTCTTGATGAGGTTTGGCGACTTTGACGACCGTAAATCCACCGGACGTACACAAAGAACCTGCCCGGAGAATACATTCATCGGTCCCTTCAATCGCCTCGATGGCGAGTACCGCTTGGTTTTTAACACAAACACTCTGGCCAACGTCAAGCCGCCCGATTTCCTTGGCGAGTTGCCAACCGAAACAAATATCTTTCCATTGGGCGGAAGTTGGGCCGAGTCGAGTCAATTTCTGTCGTTTCACGAGAAGCTCCGGAGCAAAATTGGTACCCGGCAGAAAAGTGATGCCGTTGTTGGCGAATGCTTCGACGATTGCCAGCATGAGCGTATCGTCTTTGCAATCTTTCTTTCGGGTCAAAAACATTGGCAAAAACAAACGAAAAGTCGGCCAATCGGGAAACTGCTTCCATAAAAACCACGGATTGAACAGCAGTTTTTTTTCGATTTTCCCGGCCATGGTTGCGCTCGTAACCTGGTGCTTGCGAAAAAACCGAAGAGCGGTCCCCAATCGTCCCAAGCCAATTGTTTTGTAATCTTCACAATGCTTCTTCAATTCCGAATCGGCATGGTTCAAAATTCCGAGACCATAAACCTGATGTCCCGATTCTTTGAGTGTTTGGGCTAAATAAAGGGGATACCTTCCCCAACCAGCGATAATACCAATTTTCATTCGTAAACCATTTTGAAATTTTGATTAATGCCTTGCATTTTATCGACGATTTCCCCTCTTGCAAGGCATTTTTTTCACGAAAATCGTTATATTTTGCCTAGTAATTAAATTTTATACAATAAAAACACTTCCCATTGACAAAACTCTTGCCCCCTAGCTGGAAATATCCTTCCAAAAATGGTATAAACAGCATAGCAGTAATTTTTTGAGCCGGGGCTCCGTGCCCGGTACTTCACATTGAAAGGATTTCTCGAATGAAAAAAAAACAAGCTCGGTACGGAAAATCGGGCGGACAACAATCCTCCTCTCAATCTTCGCCTTCTTCTGAGCAAACGACGGCGGGTAAGTCCAAACCTTCCCGCCCAAGACGGCATCGTAACTCCATTCATGAAAATTTCGAATGGGGATTCGTTTCAGGTGGTGAAGCCCCCAATTTCAACAAGGAACTTTCACGAAGCGATTCTGACGCTTCCAGGCCTCCGAAGAAACCAATTGCCAAAAAGACCACAAAAAAAGACTCTGTAAGACCAGCCCCGGTCCAAAAATCAGAACAGGGCAAAGGTCAAGTTGCTTCCCCTTCGCAAAACAAAGCGGAATCCAGAAAGGGAGCCGCTCCCAAAAAATCAAGGGTTGCTTCCGTTCCTAAGGAACCGTCGCCATCCACACTGTTTCACTCTGAAGATTGGGATGACGACTTGGCTTTGCCCAGTTACGGGCGGACACTACTTCGTACCGCCGTACCACAAAGCACTCCGTCTTTAGGGGGGGTCCCAGAACCGCTACCGAAAGAGAAAATCGAGTCCAAACGGGATCGCGCGAAACGGTCGGTCAAAGAACCGCCTGATCCGTCGAAAAAAATCGTTGCCAAGCAACAGACGGAGCACAAAAAAACTTCTCCTCTTTCCGCTCGAAGCGAAACGGTCGAAAAAACGGTCAAGTTCAAAGAAAATGTTCCGCTTTCTTCTCCTTCTTCTCCGACGGAACATAGAAAAAAGAAGCAAGTCGATTCACGATACGCGATTCCGCCGCTCCCGCCGCGTGAGAGATTGCGATGGGACCCTGAAAAAAGGGAATATGTGCAGGATAAAAAAACAAGCACCGAAGAAAAGGCCATGCCGGTTTCTTTGGAGGTCTCGCCGGAAAAGAAAAAAACTGCTCCGCCAGCCGTCAAGAAAGTTGCTCCCGGTCCCCCAAAGGAACCTCGACAGACTGTCATTAACAAGAAAAAACCGGCTCCACAAGTCAAAAAACCGGATTCCCGGTCGCCGGACTTTAGTGATTCTGAACCTCCTCCCCAACGACCGCAGCGAAGGGTTCAACCTGCCGTGAAACCCGGCCGCCATGCGGACCCTGACGATATGGAATTCACTTCAACGGAGTTCCAAAAATTGCCGATTTCCGAGACAATGCTTGAGACTCTCAAGGTTGCCCGCTACCTTGAACCGACGCCGATCCAGGCCGGGGTTATTCCGCCGGTGATGAAAGGAGTGGACGTACTCGGACAAGCACAAACCGGGACCGGAAAGACGGCGGCGTTTCTGATTCCACTCATTGAAGGAGTTGAGGAATGCGAACCGGGCAACTCCCCAGTCGCTCTGGTTTTGGTGCCGACCCGGGAGCTGGCCGTCCAGGTTCGGGATGAAGCGGTCAAACTTTCCTACGGGCGTGATATTCGGGTTACGGCATGTTACGGCGGAAAACCGATTGCGAAAAACCTGCACCGACTCCGCGAAGGGGTGGATATTATCATCGGAACACCGGGACGCTTGCTCGATCTGATGAAACGCGGCGCCCTTTCCTGCAACGCGCTCCGTTGGGTCGTTCTTGACGAAGCGGACCGAATGCTTGACATTGGATTTCGCCCAGATATTGAAAAGATTTTGGCGAAAACTCCGTCGAACCGGCAAACGCTTTTGTTCAGCGCGACACTTCCGGCACAGGTTATCAAACTTGCGAAAAAGTACATGGTCGATCCGGAAATTCTCGATTTTTCCGCCAGAATTGCCGTGGAGACGATTGAGCAGTATTACATCACCGTCGATCAAATGCGAAAATACGACGCGCTCGTTCAATTGATCAAACAGGAAGAGCCGAACCAGGCGATTATATTCTGCCGCACGAAACGGGGAGCGGACCGTATCGGGCGGATGCTTGAATCGCAGTTTACCAACCTCGCGACGATTCACGGCGATCTTGCTCAGCCGGTCCGTGACAAGGTCATGGCACAGTTTCGATCCGGGACGCTCCGTTATTTGGTTGCAACCGATGTGGTTGGCCGGGGAATCGATGTGTCCGGGATTTCGCACATTATCAATTACGACATTCCGACGTTTTGCGATGATTACGTTCATCGGGTTGGACGAACCGGGCGAATGGGACGTGACGGGGTCGCGTTCACGTTTGTAACCGCCGAGGAAGGGTCGGAACTGACACGTATCGAAATGCGAATCGACCGCCTCCTCAAACGGGCTGAACTCAAGGATTTCGAAGCGTTTGCCAAGCCGACCGACTCAACGATTGTCGATCCCTTCGGACCGCCGCAGGGAAAACCAGTGTTCGGCAGACCGACCCGAAAAATTCGGCGAGCGTTGTAGTCGAAAAAGACAGACACCACTATTCCACCCCTTTCCTTTTTTTCCCTTTGATTTAACATGCAAACTCCACGAAGAAATTTTTTGAAACTGGCCGCTGGTACCGCTTTGGCCGTAGAGGCGGGAACAGGAATTCTCACAGGCCGACAAGCAACGGCGGCGGAAACGACTCCTCAAAAGTACAAGGTGCTTGCCTTTAGCGGTAGCCGCCGGTTGGGGAAAACAACGGCGGCGGGCCTGAATCTCGTCCTCGATTCCCTCCGGGAAGCCGATGCGAACCTCGAAACGGAACTGATCGAATTGGCGAACTATGAATTGCATGGTTACGGTCTGAAAGGTGCCGATCTTCCCGCTGATGATTTTGACCTTATCGCAGCCAAAATTCGGGAAGAAAACGTTGTCGGACTCGTGTTTGGTACGCCGAGTTATTTTGGGATGATCTCATCGCTGATGAAAATATTTCTCGAAAGATTCATGGCTTTCCGAAGAGAGGCAGAGCTGAAAAACAAGATCGTCGGCGCAATTGCGGTCGGCGGTTCCCGAAACGGTGGACAGGAACGCTGTTTGGAACAGATTTGGACCGCGTTGTCCTGTCAACAGGTGATTTTTGCCCAAGATGCCATGCCAACGGCCCATTGGGGCGGAACGCTCTGGAATCAAAACGACAGTATTGCCGGTGATGAATTCGGCCAAAACACCGCAAAAAATCTCGGTGTACGCATCGCCGAATTGATCCAGGTCTGTTATCGATAATCAATGATTGATCGTATTCTTTTTCACAAAGGCGCAAAGTTCACAAAGAAGTCAAAATTTCCCAGTATTTCTTTGTGAACTTTGTGTGACTAACATCTCAAACCTCGTAAAAAATTCCGAAAAATTTCGAATTTTTCGGGATTTTTGGAAACAATAACCTTATTTCCACCTCACTTTCAAGCGGTTTTGTGACATCATGGATACCTTACGGCCTCTCCGCCAGCGATGGTTAGTAACGCTTTGAGCGTTGTCAGTTCAATGCCGTCGGCAAGGAACTGAACCGAGCCGTCTAGCATCGCGATGTTGACCCCCTCTTTATGGATATGGAACGAGCCGATCCCCTGATCCGTCTGGTTGATCCCCTGATATGCGGTTTCCTGCGGAATATCGACCGGTGCCATCCAGCAAACCGGCTCCTTTCGCTCGACAAACACAATCGTGTTTGACGTGCCGTCGGTGATTTGGGAGAATGTGTATTTCTTCCCGTCCGGCTGCGGCGGTTGTCCGAAGGTCGCTTGACCGGCGACCATGAAATACGTCGCCCCGCTTTTGGTGTCGCCGAGTTTGTTCTCATTGCAACGGAACACCGACGGCATTTTGTCG